>JACLAC010010208.1_pt1 | contig 10987 bp, 7 predicted proteins | sample 8027881 | NCBI WGS metagenome assembly JACLAC01 (sample SAMN15725517, study PRJNA655200) | protist metagenome | isolation source: fluorescence activated cell sorting (FACS) single amplified genomes of... | place: Spain: Blaines Bay Microbial Observatory, Mediterranean Sea | collected 2016-01-19 | reverse complement strand
GACGCCCTCGGCGAGACGCTCCGCCTCCATGCGGCGCCGGACCGCGGGAGGGATGTAGCGTCCCGCCGCCGGCGCGGAGGGCGGCGGGGCCGCCGCGGTCAGGGTCGGCTGCTGCGCCGGCGCGCCCCCCCGGTGGTGGAGGAGCCGGGGCACCTCCCGCGTCCGGGACCGCACCTGGTCGAGGGGCGTGTCCTGCCGCGCCGCGAAATGCGTCGTCACCGACCCCGGCGGCGAGGCGCACGGCGACGACGCCGGCGACGGCGACGGGGAGCGCGACAGCGAGAAGATCCCGCCGGAGGAGGACGACGGCGACGGCGGCAGGCCCGAAGCGGCGTAGGACGCCGCCTGCTGGTGCGCCGGCGACCGCGGCCGCGCCGTCCACGACGCCGGGTCCCCGGCCGTGCCAAAGTCCCCGGAGTGCCGCAGGTCGAACTCCCGCGACGCCGTCGTCACGGAGGTGCCGCCCAGCGGCGAGGAGGACGGGGAGACGTCCGCGGCGGCGGACGAGATGATGTAGATGGCCGCCGCGTGGATCTGGAACAGCCAGTTGTTCATCGAGTCCTTGGAGTCCGCCTTGAGGTAGTACGTGGTGCCCGGGGCGCGGAGGCAGATCACCGTGGGCGCAGTGGGGTCCCGCGCCGTGCCCACGCTTCCGATGCATCCGAGCTCGATCTTCCGGACGGACGCAGCGGAGCGATCCACGAGCTCCGTGAGGCTCGCCAGCGTGGGCGGACCGTCGCCGGAAGGCACGGCGTCCAGGTCGAGGTAGCTCAGGACCCCGCCCAGGAGGACGAACCAGAACGGGTCCCAGGGCAGCAGCGCGGGCGCGGAGCCCGTGGGGCACACCTTCAGGGAGAGCCTCCCGAAGTGCTTCACGGGACGGAGGTACTGCCGAAAGCTCTCCAGCGTCCGCGCCTCGAAGTAGCTCTGCGCCTGATTCTGCAGCGCGTACTCGCCCCGGGCCGGCTCTGCGCTGCGCTGGTGCGCGTCCTCTGTCCACTGCCGCTGCCGCACGCGGCTGCCGCGGCCGGCCGCCTGCACGATGGTTCGCGGGCTCGACTTGGGACTGGACGTGGAGATGTGCAGGTCCATCGAGACGGCTGTGCGCTGCCTCGGGCCGTCGTCCATGCTAGACGAAGGACCGTCGTCCGCGCACCAGCACTGCCTGCGCGCCGGCGACGCCAAAATTTCTTCCCGCACACGCCCCTCGCACGAGATCGAAGAATTTGCTCGAATCGAGCGATGCGCCTCAACACCGAACACAACGGAGCGCTACCCGCGGGCGGACTTTATTGGGTTGATCTTCTCTACAACGAGGATCTCGGTATGGCGCTTCTCGAGGCAAGGCGTGATCCGAGCTACTATTTCCGCATGTCCTCGTCCAACATGGTCTAAGATTGCGCGTTGAACATGACGCGACTCTCGACGCGACTTCCAAATCTTCTCGAAGTTTTTGGATTCGTCACGACCCTGAACCTGTGCTGCCAGCCTGCTCGGCCTGCGCAGCAGCGCGCAGACGAGGTTCAAGCGCTAGGCTGTGCGCCTCCAGCGCCGGTCCAGCGCTGCGCCTGCTGCGTGGCCTACGCGCCAAACGCGCAGCGCGCTAGACGATGGCCCGCGTGCTGGTCCTGGACAACGGCGCCGACAGTGCCCGGTTCGGCTTTGCCGGGTCAGACAGCCCCACGGTGGTCGTGCCGAACTGCACCGCGACGCCGCGCAAGGATCCCCGGAAGCTGATCGCGGACGAGACGGAGTCGGGCATCAAGGACCACTCCCAGCTCGCGTACACGCGGCCGTTTGAGCGCGGGTACCTCACGAACCCGGCCTGCGAGGTGGAGGTCTGGGAGCGCGCGGTGCAGAAGCTCGCGATCGACCCGGCCAAGGACGTGCGGGCGCTGGTGATGACGGAGCCGCTGTTCACGCCGGCGGCGCTGCAGAGCAGGCTGGACGAGGTGGTGTTTGAGCAGTTCGGCTTCCAGGCGTGCTACCGCACGCCCGCTGCGCCGCTCAGCGCCCTGGACTACAAGCTGAGCAACCCGGACTCCCGGTTCGCCTCGGACGGGTGCTGCGTCGTGGTGGACTCTGGGTTCAGCTTCTCGCACGCGGTACCGATTTTCGACAACCACGTGCTGAACTACGCGGCCCGGAGGGTGGACGTCGGCGGCAAGCTCCTGACCAACTACCTGAAGGAGCTGCTCTCGTACCGCCAGCTGAACGTGATGGACGACACGTACATGATCGACCGCGCCAAGCGGGAGCTCTGCTTCGTGTCGACGGACTTCGGGTCGCAGCTCGCCGAGGCGGAGCGGCGGGGCAAGGCCAACACGCTGTGGCGCGACTTCGCGCTGCCGAACTTCACGGACACGATGCACGGCCGGGTCCTGGAGCGCGCGGACCTCGCCGCCGCCGCCGCCGCGGCAGGGGATCAGGCCCCGGCCGCGGCGGCACCGGCGGCGGCGGCGAGCAAGCCCTCGCAGCAGGAGCAGCGCCTGCGCTTCAACAACGAGCGCTTCGCGGTGCCGGAGGTGCTCTTCAGCCCGCGGGGGATCGGGCTCGAGCAGGGCGGCGTGCACGAGGCCACCGCGCAGGCCATCGCGGCGTGCGCGCCGGAGATGCAGCGCCCCTTGTACCTCAACATCCTCCTCACCGGCGGGAACACGCTCTTCGCGAACTTCAAGGAGCGCTTCACGCAGGAGATCCAGCCCCTCGCGCCGGCGGGCGTACGACCGTCAGATGCGCCCTCGCCCCCATCCGTCGTCGCGCGCAGCCCCCCCACGCCGAGTTCCCGCGGGGGCGTCTCTGACCCGCTTTCCCGCGCGCACGCGTGCTCTTCCGCGCAGGCGAACGTGCACGTCGTCGTGCCGAGCGACCCGTTGCTGAGCGCGTGGCGCGGGGGGTCCCGGCTCGGCGCCAGCGAGGAGCTCCAGGAGGTGCTCGTCACCAAGGCGCAGTACGAGGAGCACGGGCACGAGATCTGCCGCCGAGGGTTTGAGATGGGCTTTGGGTCCGTGCCGTTGAAGCGTGTTTAGAGCGGGTTTTCTGGCAGAGCTTGAATTGTGCAGTGTGTAAATCGAACAACTCATCCGTTTTCGCGAATGGCGCAACGCAAGGCACACGCACACTTTGCCATGGCATCAGGGATCGAACGAGCCTTATCACTAAGTACGTCAGCGATCAAAGGGTGTCCCAGGATAACCACAACTGCAAACATCCACCCCTCGGCCACACCTCCACAACACCTCCAACAAGGATGAAAATCGCTTCCATCGCTCTCGCTGCCTCTGCCGGCCTCGCGGCCGCCAGTGACATCACGATCGAGGACTTCGCCTCGCCGGTCCACTCCTGGCGCACGCAGAATGACCCTGTTCGCCCGTCGCCTCCCCGCGCGCCTATGCGTGTGCCTCGATCAATCCTTCGCGAGCGACCCCGTGTGCCTCTATCAATCCTTTGCGAGCAGCCGGCCGCGAGTGCGTTCGCATCTCCGTGTTCTAGTACTAACAACAGCGCCGTGAACAGGTCATGGGCGGGCAGAGCTTCGCCGACTTCGTGATCGAGGACGGCGCCCTGAAGTTCACCGGCGAGGTGGTCGACGTGCCCTCCCTCCAGGCGCCCGGCTTCGTCAAGGTCGCGACCTCGGACCGCGATGTGGGCTTCCCGGACATCTCGAGCTGCACGTCGCTCGGCCTGACCGTGCGTGCGACCGACAACTACGACGGGTACCGCTTGGCGTTCGGCAACGCGCGCCCGCCGGCGGGCACGGGCGGCGGCTTCTTCACGTCCGGGCACAAGTCCATCTTCTTCGTGAACGAGTCTACCACGGTGCAGGTCCCGCTCAACCAGTTCAGCTCGGCCTGGAACGACGGGACGGGCGACATCGAGACCGAGTGCGCCGACGACGAGCGCGTCTGTCCGACCGAGGCGATCCTGCAGGACATCGGGAACATCCAGCTCTGGGGCGAGGGCCGCGGCGGCGTCGTGAACCTCGAGGTCGAGCGCATCTTCGCGTCCGGGTGCGCCGAGGCCAAGATCCAGCCCCGCCGTCTCCAGAACTTCCCCACCCTCGGCGAGAACCTGTGCACGGGCGACATCCAGGAGAACCTCGCCTTCAACCTGAGCGTCGTCGGCGTGGACGCGGTTTACGACCTGCCGTACCCCGTCGCGCCGGGCGCCACGCTCGCCGAGGCCATCTGCTGCGACCAAGCCTTCGAGCCCTTCGCGGAGCCCCGCGAGCTCTACGCCCGCGGCGACGTGAATCTTTTCGCGGAGATGAAGAAGATCATGGCGGAGACGGGCCTGCCCTACGTGACGTTTTATGACTCGGTCTGCGGGCTGCCCCTGTACCGCGCCCCCGTGGGCCGCACCTTCGAGGAGTTCGAGGAGGACACCATCGAGCACTTCTGGCCCTCGTTCCGCAAGGAGGAGATCTTCTACGAGAACATCGGCCCGATCCGCGAGGGCACGGACTACCTCTTCTCCACGTGCGGCACCCACCTCGGCTCGGACCTCCCGGAGGAGTCCCCGTGGGGCGTGGAGCGCCACTGCATCGACCTGACCTGCATCGCCGGGAGCCCGCTCAAGATGGCGTGAGCACGCACAGTACCACCAGCACCTACCGCTGAGCCTGCGTGAGCTCGCGGCCTCGGGGCGTGCCGCGCTTCGTTGAGGCATTGATGATATTATGTATGTTGCTTCGAATTTTGAACACACTGCACTGCATTCAAAAGCTCGGGCCGCGAACGCTTGCTTACAGTACGCACGGATTCGAATGTTCGGCGGTGACGCAGAACAGCGCGTGAGAGCATGTCAGAACATGGCCAGCATCGACTGTCCGCGCCCGCGCGGCGGCGAACGAACTCTCCTGGGCAGCCCTGCAGGGGGCGCTGACGGTGCGAGCGGTTTTTATGCTACGGCGAGTGCGGCGTATAGGGTGCGGCCGGCCATGTTCGACATAAAAACCGCTCGCACCGCCGTCAAGAGACGTTCCCCGCGGAGGCCGGGCGTGGCGGCCATCGGGCCGACTGGCGGTCCCCGGACTCCGGGAGCCGGCGCCGCTCGCTCAGGGACGAGGCGCGTTACCGCTGCTTCGTACGTCTGCCGGCGGTGAGCCCACTCGCAATCTCACAATGGAGTGCTCAGCCAACGCCTGCTCTGCCGGAGCTTGCTGACCCACGGCACCTCAGAGCGCACGATGCCTCGCTCATTGCTGCAGAGGCTCTTTTTGCTGCTGTTGCTGCTCCGCGGATTGGACGGCGAGTATTGCGATCTAGTGGAAGGCCAACTCATCGACGGCCTTGCTGCTATGCACGCGCTCTCCCATTGCACCACCTTGAAGGGCTCATTTCCACTGACGCAGACAACGACCGAGACGGATGTTGAACCCCTTGCCGGCCTACGAACCCTCGTGCATGGGCAGCTCCAGATCACGTACAACAAAGAGCTGACGAGCCTGCTGGGTTTGCGCAACCTAAATACCGCCATTGACGGACGTGTTATGATTTCCTATAACCCCAAGCTCGGAAGTTTGGATGGCCTGGAAGGCATTTATGAAATCAACGGCGGCAGCAGCAAGTCGGGTGACCTCGTCATGGCCTCGAATGCTGCTCTGTCATCGATAGCGGGGCTCCGCGGTCTGAAAGGGAACCTTGACGGCAAGCTTTATCTCGTGAATAACCCGCTGCTCCGCTCGCTCGATGGTCTGGAGGGGCTTACGGGGGTGGGCTTCAACTACGATGCGCTGAGTGCCGACCGCTTCAGCGTCAGCCTAAATTCGATGGGCCAGCTCACGTCGATCGCTGCGCTCAGAAACCTGCGAGGAGATCTCCCCGGAGCACTTGTTTTGCGTGATTTGCCCAAGCTCGAATCACTGCAGGGTATTTTGGGCCTTCGCGCCGTGGCTACCTATGCGAACTGGCAGCGATACGAAAATAGTCAAGGAGTGATGATCTACATCAAGGGCATTCCGAGTGCGTGCATCTCGCGATCAGACAGAGACGGGCTGCAAACCATCTTTGACCGAGGAGAAGAGCTGGGACTCGGGCGGGTGATCTTTCCGGATTCCATGACCATGTGGGGGGGACATTGCCAGCGTGAGTGGGTTCGGGCTGCGCGCGCTTTTGTACTTCAACTCACAAAACGCCTCCGATGCGTCGCAGGATGTCCGGGCACCGCGACTTCGGTGATGGGCGAGTTCTGCTCAGACCTTGTGTACGAGAATGGCGAAATATGGAAGGCGCGCTACAAGAATGACGCCGATGGGCAAACATACCTCTTGCCGTGCGACTTTTGGAAGACCAATCCAGAGAGATGCTCTACCGCGGACGCGCAGCTCACCGACGCGAACGGCATCAGCGCGGTGGAGGCGTGCTGCGTCTGCGGCGGGACAAAGGTCGAGTACGCAAGGACGCACAGTTCTTGCGGAGATGGGTTAGTGTGCGATTACGTCGGGGGCGGACGGTGCGTGTGCCCCGAGGGTTTCAGCGGCGTTGGCTGTACCTCAAGGAACTCCTGGGTTTCATTGGCCACGTCCTCGTTTTCTCTCTTGGAGCCGCCTGCTCATGAAAGGCAACGAGACTATTCCTTGCGAATCCCGCTTCTTCGAACGCGGAGCGAATCCGACCTCGAGCTCAAGGCGCTCGAGATTGTAGATGTGAAATCCGGCGGCCGCGATGTGGCTACCCCGCTGCTCAGCAATGTTCTCGCCGAGATCGAGAGCGGGTGCACAATCACGACGGACGCAGAGCTGACCTCGACCACGCTGGGAGTGTGCACCGACGCGGCCGAAAGGGTCGCGGACTACTCGATCCAGCCACCTTTCGACGAGGTTGTCTGGACAAACAGCACGCACGGCTACATCAGTGCTTACATCCGCGTGTACCACGATTCGGAGTTTGAAGAGAGCGAAGCGCTCACGCTCCGGGTGCAGTACCACTCGACACTCTTCCGGGACAGCGTGCTTAATGGGCCGGACGAGGTCACGGTGGTGATTCGTGACGGGGAGCGTGGAAAACCTCGCTTCGCTAAACACGAGATTGGTGTTCTCGAGAACGCGGCGTTTGCCACCGCTGTGATCGAGCGTGTCGGAGGAGTCGTCGGCGAACTCTCCGTCGACATTTTGTTGGAAGGCACGGGCTCCGCGAAAGTGGGCGAGGATTTCTCCTTGGACTCGCCCCGCATCTCATGGGACGACGGCGACTCGTCACCCAAGGCGGTCGTCGTGCCGTTGATCAACGACGACGTGTTTGAGGCGCCCGACGAGGTCTTTGCGCTGCGAATCAACGAGTATCCGGAGGAACACAAGGTCCGAGTTGTGATCCGTGACGACGGCGACGCGGGGGAATTTGAGTTCGAAGCGTCGCGATACCTCTTTCGGGAGGACGGGCAGTCCTTGGGCAATGCGAGCGTGCCCATTCGCGTCACTCGAGTCGGCCGGTTCAGCACCGCTGTCAGCGTTCGAGTCGAGCTCGATCCACGCAAGAGCAGCACGACCGTGGCTGAACCAGGATCAGACTTTGCGTTCGAATCGCAGGTCGTCGAGTGGGAAAACGGCGAGGGCGGGCCGAAAGACGTGGATATTGAATTCATCGACAATGGCGTGCAGAGGGCGGACGACGTGTCTTTCGTGCTGGTTCTAAACGCCGAGCAGGGTGGAGCGCGCGTGTCGCTGGTGCGCGGCGAGGCCGAGGTCTTTATCCAAGACGATGACGCCGAGGGGGGCATCAGCGCAACGACGGTGGTCGTGATTGTACTGCTGGCCTTGGCGGGGGGCGTTCTAGCCGTCGCCGCGGTTCTCCGGTCGAGCAAGAAAAAAGTGACAAAGTTGACCCTCAACTTCGACAGCAGAATCCAATCCGCGAACAAGATGCTGCAGGAGGAACGCCTAGCAAAAGAGCAGCTCGAGGGTAACTTGGCTGAAGCCAAAAAGGTGATTTTGAAGATTGCGAAGGAGGGTGGGTCTATTCTGCACGACTACAAGATCAAGCACTCTGCGCTTACCTTTGGAGACAAACTGGGCGAAGGCGGGTTTGGCACGGTGTACCGAGGCAAGTTCAACGACATGGAGGTGGCCATCAAAACTGTGCGCACGACGAAGGTTACGGAAGATGTCGTGAGGGGCTTTCTCGGCGAGATGAGCGTGATGGCTCCGCTCAAGCACCAGAACCTCGTCAACATGCTGGGAGGATGCTGGGAAGAAGGTCCGGATAAGCTTGCGCTGGTGCTCGAGTACTGCAGCAAAGGCTCTTTGAAGACACTCCTGGCAAACCAGGTGGCGGGCTACAGGTGGTCGAAGCCTTACTACCGCATCACGTGCGAAATAGTGGCGTGCTTTGAGTACCTCCACCACGGCCTCAACGAGCCCTTGATCCACCGTGACCTGAAGCCCGACAACGTGCTTATCACCGCGGACATGCATGCGAAGGTCGCAGATTTTGGGGAGTCGCGGCGGTTCGATGTCGCGGAAGCGATCGACGCACGGGACGAGCACGATGGCGACATCGCGCTCACCATGACGATGGTCGGCACGCCGATGTTTTGTGCACCAGAAGCAAGTTTTGGGCACGGCGCGTTTTCGAATGCCCAACCGTGGTCTCACTCGGCGTGCGCCCTTATTTCCCGCGTGTCCCGCAGATTTTGATTTCCCGCCCATACAACGAAACCGTCGACGTGTATTCGTTCGGGATTTGCCTGATGGTCGTCATCCACAACGAGCCCCTTTACATTGAGCGGCAGTTCCGCACCCAGAACCGGACCGCGGTCGCCACCAACAAGTGGCGCCCCGTGCCACGGGAAGCGGTGAGCGCCGGGCAGCCCGAAGTGTGGGACATCATCCAGAAAAGCTGGTCCGCCGAGCCTGCAGCGCGGCCGACCTTTGCGGAAATCAAGGTAATGCTCGGCAAGATCATCGTCAAGGACGCGTCGTCGAAGCGCAACGAAGCATCGACCCAAATAGTTGAGCTCCAGAACGATATTTTCCGGGCCGAGGCGGTGATCTCTGCCAAACAAAAAGAGGTCGAGGGGCTCAAAGAGAAGTTCGCGAAACTCAAGGGCTTCTTGATGGCCGAGGCCGAGCAGAACTCGCGGACGATGTCGAGCACGCTGTCGGGTTTGGCGTTAGCCGGCGCCGAGGAACAGCCGAGGGACGTCCTGAAATCCTCACCACCTCCGAGTTCGGCGTCTATTACCCAGCGAAGTGAGGAGTTCACCGCGAAAGCCGATTTTTTGACCAACTCGAAGACCACGAGGTATCTGACGAATTCGAGAGCGCGGAGCCGCTCGCTGAGCCAAATCACGCCCATCGAGAGCGAGCAAGGCTTTCTCTTCGACGACCTGGCAACCGCCTCCTCGGGTGGAGAGCTCGAGCGGGAGGACGAGGCGTATTAGCTAGTACTAAATTTAGTGTGTTATAGTCCGCACTATCTACTGTAGTACTACTGAGTCCAGAGTTTAAAGACTTCACTACGTAGCAAACGTAGCCATCAACATCATCGCGTTTGCTGAATTCTGATTGGCCCATCATCATAGTCCGGAAGAAAACCCACAATTTCAGCTTTTGGGCGCGCTCTGTAAACCATGTAAACATGCAGCCACACACTAATAAAGCTAGACATGGGCGCTTCACATGCTCCTGAGACGTCCCTCAAAAGGATTTGGCGAGATTCAATCGAAAAGTTGCGATTTGGAGCATCGCTGTGAGCGCCATGGTGCAGGCCACGGGCAGCTGACGTGCCCCCGTGGAACGCGTTTTGGGGTGGTGAAGCAATGGTCGTAACTCGGTGCCCCATGACTAACTAAGGTTGTGGATGCGTGATATGGGTGCTCAATTGCATGCTAGAGGGAGGATACGGCCACTGGCGCCGGGATGTAGTCCTGCTTCACTTTCCCCCACGGCCTTCCCACGGGGTCTGTGCGGTGGTCACCGTGGGTGCCACCTTGGGAAGGAGTTTTTGGGTGGTGAAGCAATGTTCATAAATCGGCGTCCAATGACCAAACAACTGATGGCGTGATGGAGTCGTGCCGCACGTTCTTCTACGGCCTTTCCAAGGGGATCGTGTGATTGTGTGATCGCCGTGCGCGGCACCGTGGAAAGGACTTGGGGTGATGAAGCAATGGTCACAAGCAGGATTCACTGGTCGTTCAGCCAGTCGTTATTCCGCAGCAGCGCGAGGTCGCTGCGGTAGACCTGGGCGTCCTCGAAGGTGAGGAGGACCTCCGCCATCCTCGGTAGCGAGCTGGCGGGGCGGGGCGGCAAGAGCGCATCATGCAAGCAGGAGCTCGAGGAATCCATTGGCCGATCTGATTGGTCGAAAGGTGTGCTGATGCTGCAATCGAACGGCACTGCCGCCGTGCCACCGTGCGCAGGCTCTCTTGGTCAACCGCGATGAAGCTCCTCGCGCTCTCCCTCCTCCTCGGCTCCGCTACGGCGGCGTGCCCGAACGCGTGCTCCGGGCACGGCACGTGCGGCGAGTACGACTCGTGCACGTGCGAGAAGACGTGGATCGGCGCGGACTGCTCGCTCCGGCAGTGCATGAGCGGGCGCGCTTGGGTGACGACGTCGCAGGGCGACGTGAACTTCGACGGCGACACGGACGACGCGGCCACGTTCGACACGGACCACCTCTTCACGGAGATCGGCGCGGGCATCTTCGGCGGCAACGTCGTGCTTGACCAGATGAATCCGGGCGGCACGTTTGAGAAGTGGCCGAGCGTGAGTGTGTTGATCACACACATCGCGGCGTCGATCGATCCGGCGTGACGCTCGCTCTCCTCCCCCCCTCCCTCTACGCAGATCTTCGCCAAGAGCTCCGGGGAGACCTGCGTGGAAACCCAGCAGGGTACCGACAACAGTGTGGACTGCGCCGCGAAGAACGCGGCGGACTGCCAGACCGCGCAGACCGACGGGGACTGCGTCTACACGAGCCACCACCCGCGCGACGAGGGCCACTTTTACATGGAGTGCTCGAACCGCGGGCTGTGCAACCGCGAGTCCGGG
>JACLAC010018972.1_pt1 | contig 10989 bp, 17 predicted proteins | sample 8027881 | NCBI WGS metagenome assembly JACLAC01 (sample SAMN15725517, study PRJNA655200) | protist metagenome | isolation source: fluorescence activated cell sorting (FACS) single amplified genomes of... | place: Spain: Blaines Bay Microbial Observatory, Mediterranean Sea | collected 2016-01-19 | reverse complement strand
GAGCGACGGAGGAAACCCCGAATAAAGCCACATGCATGGTGGGCATTGAGTACGACATGGCGGGCTACTTCAAGCAAGCCCTGCAGCTGTACGAAACTAGAGTTGAGAAAGAGACGGGGAATGAACCCACCTATAATACCGTTTCTACCCCGCTTGTCGACGAAGCCACCGCAACATGGGCAAATGGGATTGTATGCACAATTGCCCTTGGTGCATGAACCTGCTCGTTCCCAACCATGCGACGGTCGGTGACGTAGCCAAGCGGTAAACAAAAGGGCAGCGAGTTTGGCGACGCCCATGCGGGACCCGGCGGGCGAGACCCCAGACTACACCGGCGACCCCCCCTCCCATACGAAGCCATGGACGTCATGTGCGCGGCCCTGTCGGCCTATCTCCCTCCGATCGAATCCGCGGCGTCCTCTGCTCAGCCTAACAGAAAGCCGAAGCAGACATGCAACACACTCACTCGGCTTGCCGCGTCTGTTTTGGCTAAGGTCCTGTATGGGGCCCGAAACTGTCGCTTCGACCTAATGCGGACGGAGCATTATCTCCTTCTGTTCTTACACAAGTGGGACAAGGAGTGCGACCATATACTACATCGACGCATGCGTTTCATCCACTCAGAACTGGACCTAAAACGCATGGGGTGGGTCAGCCAAGACCCCGATTACCATCCCATGCTGCATCTGCTTGCTGATGCAGACTTCGCGGGCTGTCTCGCAACCCAACGTTCCACCACGGGCTGCTTCCTTTGCATCGCTGGCCGGCGAACACGCTTCCCTATACATAGCGTGTCTAAGCGTCAAACTAGTGTTGGCGTATCCACGCCAGAGGTCAAATGTGTCGCCGCACGCCACGGCTTGACATATGATCTTATCCCCCGCGATGGACCTCGCGCAACTCATCCTTCGTGCTGCGCTTGCCTCGCATTTCCAGGAGGACAACGCCGCCCCTTCACGAGTCAGCAGGACAGGGCGCAGCCCCATACTGAGGCATCTAGGACGCGTCCATGGGGTCGGCATCGCATCATTGCATGAGAAGTTCTTTGCGACCCCTTTAACATCAACCGACACTATGCGCCATCAAACCGCATGTCGGCAGACATGTTCACGAATGGGGTATTCCAACGCAGCTAGATGGGTGGCGGTTTCACAACTAACCAACGTCTACAACGGCCATCTCCGTCTATAAAGTAAGACAAACGACGTCTAATAACGTGACTGCTTCATCGGCGACTCCACTGCATGTGCGCATCTACTGCATTGGGCCCAGCGGGGGTGCGATTCAGTACCCATAACATCGCCCTCGATTGAGTATGCGCCACATGCTGGGCTCAGTCGCCCCACACGACGTAGGACAACACTGTGTTGCAGTGCACTGGCTGCTGTGTTGCAATTCGTGCCACCTCACTTGGCATTGTACCCCTGCCGGGGCTGCGCGTTTGGGTCGGGCGTGCACATATCTTCGTTCAACCGATTCGACACGCAAAGGGTACATGACTGACTTACGTTTCCAACCCAACTTTACGTGGGTTACGACTTTCACAGACAATGCGCATACTGTCGCGGACTATGCTATCACATGTTCATGGTGGTCATACATACGTTCGCTGGTCACGCCGTTGTACGCTGTTTCAACTAACTCGTCAATGCGTGCATGCATGGCGTGCGGTTCCTATCGCGATGCCAAATTCGTCGGGTGCCTACATCAGTGGCTGAGTGTATGCATGTGCTATTCGTACCATGTGGCAGTTAATGTACACGCTGTTTTGTGCATCACAGTTTGGGCCTGGCTCGTCACATGAGTGTGGCACAGCTTCGCTGGCACGATTACCGTGGAGACTTGTCACGTGTGTACGTTTGTGTACGTTTCCGCAGCCCTTTTGCTCGACTCCCCTTGTGAGCTCGCTCTGCCGGCTGATCGGCCTGGCCAGTTGGTGCTCGCAACGCCATGTTGGCGTTGCTTGTGGCGATGGCGTCTGCGCAGACATCGGTGCGTTACGCACCTCCGCGCCGACAATGCGTGGGATGGCCGTACATCGGCGCAGGCGAGCTGGAGCTGTTAGGGGAATGACGACATCTTAATGTCCCGTTCGAGCTCCATCCTTCATCAGTGGCTACGGGTGCAATATATGTCTCTGCGCAGCTGGGTTCATGGAGGGCAGGACTTAGTACTACAGGACGACGTCCCTCTTAGAGTGGTCATACAATCGATTCGCCAGCCCTGCCAAGGTTTGAGCCTTGGCATTCCCTACACGGCCCGGCTAGCATAATTTAGTGTGACCTGCCGCTCGCCCGGTGAGGTTGTCGTTTCGTACCTCATCGGGGAGCGTAGCGACACCTCCACCACAGGGCGAGCTTATCGAGCGTTCCAACCGCCTTCGTAGTATTGGGGCCAAGCCTGCTCCGTCACCCTTTCTTTTCGTCGCTCTCAAGCGCATGGGCAAGCCTCTCTCCTGCGATTGGCTTTATGGTGCAACGTTCTTCTGGGGTGACGCTATGCGCATCAACAACGATTGGGGCAGGTCGGACAAGAAAAGCAAGCTTGGGGATATTGGTTGCAATGCTGCGATCTGTTCTTCGCCTCTCCACGCCATTCTTCCCCGCTAGCCGCCAGCTTCGATCGCAACAGGCTTGAAGTCGGGCGCACTGATGCAACACTGGCCTGACTGCCTTATCAATCACCGTCGAAGCAGGCTTCACTCTGGTACAAGTTTACATACGATGCTACATGTGAGCCACGGACGCACCCGGACTGGGATCATGTAGTCGACGGCCCTACCTGTATTCCCCACCATGTAGCATACCACATGCTGATATTGATCGGCGTCGGTAACGCCTGGCTCGCGCACCTCAAGTCGCTACATTTTCAGGCCACCGAGGCACAACGGCACGCCTTTGTTCGTGACACCGAAGAGCTTTACATGCACTTATGCAAGATGGCAGCCATCTCGCTCGGACATCGCGCCGCTATGCTAGGTCCACCGGGGCAAAAGGGCTCTTCCGTTCACCCGAAGTTGATCGATACGTACGCGTCAACGCGGGAGGCGGTGACACACGTCTACGAAGCATACGACTTCATCATCCTGGACGGAGCCAACGTCAGTCGGAAACTCGCCCCTTGAAGAGTTCTCAGTGACTGACACGTTGGCTCGTCTCTCGCGCCTACCTCTCTCTCTCTCTTTTTTACAATGAGGTCGAACAAATCGTCCACGACTTGGCTTCCCTCGGCCGTTTCTGCCAAGATGATTCGCATATTGTGTACACCATCAGTGAGGCTATGGACGAGTTTGATGTCGACGTTGATTATATGGACTCGGTTGACTGGAAGGCTTGCCTCACCACCCAGCCTAGCCCACGTCCTATTCAGACCTGTATGTACTCGGCGTTCGTCCCCAACAAGTATTTCGTTGACTCAGCGCCAACTTGTTGAGCTGTTCGATATGGTGGCCGACATCCTCGTACCTATCTCGGCGATGAGATTAGTTGCTGGCTGTGCCGGGAGCGCGCGCAATTATCAGACCTACTGGGTTGGGGCTCGAAGTCTCTGCCGCTTCTATCCCGACTGCCGAGGCCAAGCAAGAGTGTCTCACCGACGACCAAGCCATCCCCGAACGCTATTGTACCCCTCAGGGAGCGGAGGCGGGAGGATATTGGTTTGCTGAACCCGCCAGGTCGAAGTCAACATATCGCACGGCTACTGCTGTCACCTCGTACAGTATGACTGAGGTGCAGCAGTTGGGAGGCAAAGTTGCGTTGGGCTGGCGCCACGCAGCAGTCGTAGACGGTGCTCACGAGGTTTGGAAGCGCGTTGTCGCTAGCAGCCACCCAGCGACGCACAGTTGCATCCACCTCCGCATGAACAAGAACAGCATGCCGTCACCAAACCAGCCGAAAAGGGCAATACCTTCGTATGCTCGATGCATCAATAACACTACAGTGCTTGCACCCGGCCTACGCTTGCTGGTGACGTCGCGGCAACGATCGACGCCTGAGAGCTCTGTCATAACAGAGCGGCGACGAAAATGGGGTCAGTCTTGCTTTAGGGAACCTGACGAATCCCTGGCTTTTAGTAAGGCATCGTGACTATACTATGTTTCTCAGTCAATGCTGCATAGACATACTATATTGTCCACACATGATTATTGACGTGAGCAACCCGTGGCTCTCGAGCAAGCAGACCATACCGCGACCACGTCGAGCGCATGCGGTCATCAATGCTACCCTGTCATATCGCTCTCTCTCTACCGTGCTTATGCGTTGCCCATCATATCGTATCACCTGCGTTCGCAAACGAAGGATATGTTATGTACTGCCATCTGTTGCGGAATACGCTTGAACGCGTGCTGCTATATGATCACCATGCTATCTCGCTCCTCCACATGCTTGTTTCGCTGACGCTGCCTGCATGTACGCGCATTGAATCCGATAGCACACACAGTATCGTTGGCCCTGCCGCGCACCATCAACTGCACATGCATGCGTCCACAGGCTTGCTTTGCGCGCTCATATTGCTGTCTGATACGCACGAAACCATGCGGCCCACTGCTTGACTCAAACTGGTTTTGCGTTTGCTACTGCGTCTGCATTGATTGGTGCCTGCCTGTCTTTCTCGATTCGTTCGCCACACAACATCACTGCCCGTACTGTAACTATTTCGCTTGCTCGCTGCACCGCTCGCGCCGTTCCGCTTGCCACCACGACTGCACGCATCGCATGCTGCCCACATGTCCCTGCAACCCCTTTTTTTCATCAGCAAGGCGTATCTCATTCTCCACTGCCGTCATCACACTGCGCATGATGACTGTGCTCACATCCAACACACATGAATCCTACTCAACGAAACAGCTGACAGCACGAGCATCGACAATATACCATCACTACAACACTATTCCGTAGCTGCTTTTGGCTCCAAGACCATTTATGCGCGATTTGTATTGATATCCGAGGACGTATTGATATCGCACGCATTCACGCCATGGGGAAGCGCGGCCACTATCTCAACGTGGTTGCTAGCAAGATCAATAAAGTGACTGTGCATATCGCGAAGACTCAGATCGCCGAGCTCGTAGAGAAGCACGAAGATAACGTGTGTGAGCTTGCCACGCTCCTCAACTCAGGCGTTCTGACGAGCCAGGACGAAGGCGACTATCGGGGCGTGAGCTTTGGCAGGAATTGCGATTGCATCCAGCTCTTGCCCTTCTGCTTCATCATTCTGTTTTCGCTCGGATTCTTGGCGATGGCGCCGATGAGGAGCTGATGGTGCTGAAAGGATTGAGCAAATGGTGGCCGACGACGAAGAAAGACGGTCCAGGAGCCATCACGATGTTCGTGTTCCTGCTCCTCGAATGTGGGTCAAGCACGCGGCTCTGGACGAAGACGAAGTGCGATTTGCTGGATATAATGGTCATTCGGTACCACGTCGTTGGCGCTCGGCTCTTCTTGTGGCTTCCAGCGATGCAGGCTAGTCGAGCTCTGTTGTTCGATGGGCCAAACGCGATGTCCGTTTTCGTGTTGCTCCTTGCTGAATGTGGCGACGCCTTCGACAGTATTATTCATTGCAGCGGCCGATCGGTTATCACATGGAACTGGGCTTGCTTGTTAGCTTCGTAGGTGTGGAACGAAACTAACTTGCTGCGGCTACTCCGTTTGCTTATTTAGTTATGCATGGTATTGCAAACTACCAGCAACGAAACACATTTCTTAGAGCTAGTTCAACACCGACTCACACGTCGAACGCATATGTTGCTCGATGTGTGCTGTTAGGTAGAGGTTGCTGCTGCTGCTGCTGTTAAACGTTCGATGCGATTGCGTGTATTGCTTCGCTAGACAATGCGCAATTTGTGTGTGCTTGCGCTTTCTGGGCTTTTGCTACAGCTTGCTGCCTACACCCATGCTTGGCGTTGCACGCACTTGCTATACTATTTCCTGTAAACAATTATGATAAGTGCTGCAGGTTTCCCTGGCGCGACGGTTCGATCTGTTCTGGACCAGCAAGGACGGGTGGAGCACGGAGGAAGCGGTTATGGTGCACTGTGGGGAGCCGAACGATCCATGGGAGGTCAGGTGCGCCGACTTTTTTCGTCAACGACCCAGAGTTCAATATCTTCGAGGACGAGCTCAGCGAAGAGATGGAGCAGCGTTGGGAACAATTTCGTGATGCCCGAGATGCCGCTGCGACTGGCGAGACCAAGGCGGCGCCCACGAGTATCGATAACATGGCGTCTGAGCAGCAGAACTCGTTGTCGTGTGCGGCAGCTTCAGTGGCCAGTGGTGATGCTGGCGAGATTGTCCAACGCACGCACGGCAGTGAGAAGACGAATGCCCTGGGAGCCACATCCGCGTGCCCAGGCACTCCCATTATTCCGGAGACGCCTCCAGCCGAGTGGAAGCTCACCACGCCCGTGAAGACTGGCAGCGTGGCACAATTCCAGCAGAGCCAGCCGCACGAGGTCGCGACGCCGCCTTCGGGCAGCATGAAACGTGTTGGTATCATGATTCCCCCTTTTTTCAGGCGTCGTGTGATGGATGGGGACTCCAAGTGATAGCCCGGCGCATTCAGATGTAAGTGAAGTCCGTCGCAGCATCAGGCGCTGTGCTCGAGGATTTCGGGGGCTTCAGCTAAAGCCGTGGGAGTGGCAACGGGTTGAACGAGCACACATATCTACAGTGAAACATAGCTGACACGAGGGATCAACGTCATAATCACCATCATCTCCATCAACCACATCAGCAGCACCACCATCATCATCATCATCATCCTCAGAATCATCATAATCAGCAACTACTATATATCATCCGTCACAGTTTCGGCTCAGTTACTCATTTGAACGCGGTGTTTCATTTCCCAGCAGCGAAGAAGCTAGCTCTTTCCGTTTGTGAATTTGTTTCATCCATGGTGGTGGGCCACTCTTGCTTGCATTGAAGATGGAGAGAGCATGGCTGTGCATGCAGCTGCAACACTCATTGAAGCGGTTTCTATCGTTGATGCTCACCCTCAGGCTGCAGAGATAGGCGGGGAATGTGGGGCGATCCTTCGTGCAGAACCCGCTGACGCAATGCCAGCTGCGCTTGTGCTAGACCCTCAGGGCGACGGTGTCTTTGGCGAAGGAGCCGCAGATATCCCACATTTCGATCACATATGTTTGAAGGAGGATTCGGAGACAGGGCAGCAGCAGCTCTTCGATCGTGCTCTAAATATTCGAATGGAGCTCGAGACCAGCGAAGCAGCCAAATGGGAGCTGCGCTTTCAAGAGGAAGGATACGACTATCTTTCTCATCCAGATGTTGAGTCCATGTGGCTTTCGGAAGCGCTGGCTGAGAGGCTATGCCGATCTTCGCCTGCGAATGGGTCGTTCTTGCTCGTCTCGCAGACGGACGTTGACAGCACCTGCCTGGAGTTGGAGGTAGAGTGGCGCAAGCTTTCGACGTTCAATTTCCCATTTCAAAGCCGACGACCTGAATCATATCAACCCATCGCCAGGCTGTTTACGCCCAGCATTCCGGTGGAGGGCGCCAGTGTGTTCTGGAAGGCGGCAGATGCTATTCAGGCAACGATGGGAGACTCTCCACGAACTCTTTCGGCCCTGGTTCGTGACAAGTGGCGGCCATGGTGCAACTTAGCAGCTGCATCTGGCTTGCCAGAGACCCACCTGCAGAGACAGACCTGCAAGGGCTACGCTTCAGAGCAGCGATGTTCTAAGTCAGGCATGCGGCTCTTCCCCTATTCTGCATGCAGCACGCAGCTGTTTATCCTCATCCTCCTTCAGCTAGCGACGGCGAAGCATCAGGAGACGTCCTCCTCAGGCAACACACTGCTCGAGTCGTTGCTCACGCCTTTTTCATGAAAAACGAATACGCGCAGGTCCATTTCGATCCCTTGGTCCGCATGGGAGACGAGCAGATCCCATCAGGCGAAGAGGCCACCAGCGTTGGACTTCAGAATGGCCAAGTCAGTATTGTCTCGCTGACGTTTTGGCCTTACCACCAGCACGAGTCTCAGTGGGGCTCGGGTGCGACACATCGAGAAGAGGCGCCAACACTTGAACAGTCCGACTCGTGATGGCGACCGTTTCGCAGATATAGTGCCGCTGTTTCGAGCACTGGCTGCTATGTGTGGTGTTGCATGTTTCCTTATGAATCAGCTCGTCTGGCAGGCTGCGTCTGCTCTCGAGGTGGTTGTGATCGCGTCCCAGCATCACAAGGTCGAGAGGCGCAATAAGAAACGAACACTCGCACACATGGATCGCGCCGAGGTGCAAGAGAAGACCATCCTGACCAACGATGCGAAGACCCAGCTTGGGAAGCTCAGCGACGTGTGCGCGGCAATCGGGACATACTGTATGACTCGCACGCTCTACAGCTACTACATCGTCCTCATGTACATCTTCAGCGTTTCCAAGTGCACCATCATCACAGCTGACGCCAGTCGCAGTGGAGGTCAGGACACTCTGGCCGTTGGCGTCATGGATTCCGTTAGCTCTTTTGCAGTATGGGCACCGCCACAGGTTTCCTTATACTGGAGCTTCTTCACATCGCTTGTAGCTGGGCGTTTCTTACATAGGAAACGTGCATGCACGTTTTGGGCTTGTGCATGCACTGTCTCTGCGTGTCCCACAGCACGCTTGCTAACGACCTGCTTCTGTAACGAGCTAGAATTGAAGACGTGTGTGCGGGTTGCACAGGAGTAACGTAGCACACCTTCTGTGAAACGGGTTCACCAGAAACTGGTGCATGCGCATTTTTATTTGGAATGTATAGTTGTGCTTCCCACACACAAAATGTTATGCGATATTTCCGTCCTCATGCACTGCGCGCGGCGGAAGAGCCATATGACGCTCGCCGATTGCTCGAAGCATGTTTGCGTACGTTGGCATACTCATTTCTCGATGCTCAGCATGAATCGCACGCGAATGTGAAGAAGCCCAAAGCTGCATCGAGTCGCAAGTCATGATCTGGGGTGCGCCCTGGCGCGTTCGCTGCAGACGGTGACTGGCTCTGGCTTCTCGTTCTGGAAGGGCACGGACACGGACTGTTCGACGCCAGCGGTGGGCACCGTCGAGGATCGCGACAAAAAAAGTACTCGGCATATCGCAGGATCAAGGTCCAATATGTATGTGCCTGGTCTGGTGGCTCGTGTATTCGCAGCACATCAGCATTATCCCTTTCTTCGACCACTGTCATCGGGTGTGGAACGACACTCGGCTGGCCAGACGGGCGAGTGGGTTATGGACTACAACTCTGCTCGTCACGCTGGTGACAAGCTCAGCATTTGGACCCTGGAACCAATCACAATTCTGGGCGACTGTGAAGGAGGGAGTGGCTCAGCATATCGTAAGTGCGAGTGAACACGCTTTGCTTTTCCAGAGCGAGATATTGACCATGCGCCGAGACAGAGGATATTATATCAACGATAGTGACGCTGTCATTGCCTCTACGCTCTGGGACGAGTACAACGATGACCCATGCTGGACGTGTCGCGGTGACACGGTCAAGCTCGCGCGCTGGTTCTCCTTCATCGACATGGCGGGGCGACTCTTGCGACGTTGGCGCCGCACGTACGTCGCGCACCTCTATTGCGCCCTGAGCATGGGCCTCGTTTCCACGATTAAGAATGAGACCATTGGCATCATCCCCGTGATGGAGAAGAAGCCAGCGAAGCCAGCGGAGGATGGCAACAAAACAAAAGCCAGCACCACGGGCTCGAACGCGTCGGTGTCAGCTCTACGCCGAGAGTGCAATAACTATTTCCACATCGCCTGCACTGTGTTGGCCGACATGAACGTTCGAAATCGTATTGCCATCATTCTCACAGTCGTGGAACCGACGCGGCTCTTTCATGGAGAAGTACGAAAGAAGTTGATCTCTCCCGAATACTGTTGCGAGTGGTACACGTCGATGTCGCAGTGACATATTTTTAGAGACCATTAACGAGACCATCGGTTTGCTGAACGATGTTGGCAAGCTGCAGTGGTGTGGGATCAGAAGCACGTTCAGCACGACCTTCCTGAAGCACGTCTCTCACGACGACGTCCTCATCGATGTTCAGGACGCGTTGGTCGAGTCTTTATTTACATTCACGCTTGAGCTTACTCGATTCATGCTGCGAGCAGACTTGCTTTACACGGCCATGCCCTGGGCGTTCGGCACCTTGCTGTACCAGAACGATGATTCTGACAGAGCGTTTTGGACTGGCTGAAACAGCATACGAGGCCTGGCTGTCTGCTAACGCGCATGATGGCTCGGCGAACTTCTGGGCGCGTTACACGGCCTCGCGCGTGTTCCAGTGGACCATCGTCAGGCAGCTGGTGGGTATGTCAACGGCTGTGACTTGCGAATACGTGTCTGCGAACATGCGATACTTCGTGATAAGTGTGCGCATCCAGTTCGGGAACAGCGATATTTGCGAGCAGGCGATGAACAAGTGGAGGTACACCGACCACAACTCGCCAAACAGAAAATGTATCGCTGCTGCAGAAGTGCTTCATGTTGCTGAAGGCTCGTCTGATGACGACACGCTACAAGTACAACGGTATGACCACCCAGGACATGTCGCAAGGGGGATATGTCCAAACTACGAGCCTTACCAACAATGCATTTTCGTGCCACGCCATCGCGCGTCCAAGACAACGCTGCCATCTCGGTCGATGGTGGGAACGATCGCCAAAACGGGCAGTTGGCATTCTTGGCGTGCCGAAAAGGGGCTCATTCAACTCGCGACAGACGTTGACTTCGGGATCCTCTGCGTCAGGAGCAATGACTGGACGCACGGTGATGATGTATGGAATTGTGGTATGCTCCGTAACGGCCTGGCGTTCAGATACAAGACAGATCCAGCATTGACTTGGTCAGTATCTCTTGGAGTCGCAGGCGTCGGCTGTTGTTTTAGCTTGGCGTTGAAGGCGACGCCCTTTTGTGAACCACTACACTATCGAGCATGCGACGGTCTGTTATTGCACTTTCCAGTTCGTCACGGATGAGTCGCAGATCA
>JACLAC010018880.1_pt1 | contig 10990 bp, 9 predicted proteins | sample 8027881 | NCBI WGS metagenome assembly JACLAC01 (sample SAMN15725517, study PRJNA655200) | protist metagenome | isolation source: fluorescence activated cell sorting (FACS) single amplified genomes of... | place: Spain: Blaines Bay Microbial Observatory, Mediterranean Sea | collected 2016-01-19 | reverse complement strand
AATATGAAAGTTTGATTGTGAAAAATAATGAAAATGATTATGATTATAATCCTAAAAATATATGTCAGAAATATTTAGCAAGATATGATAAGGTCGCTTATATCAAATATAATAAATCAAGTAAATATCCTTCAAAAATGGGTAGATGGTTTTGTAAAGAGGGTGTTGGTATTCAATCAATGCCAAGAATTATTCGTCATACAATTTGTAATGGTTTATATATTGATTTGGATTTTAAGAACGCACACCCAAAGATTTTAGAAACCTTATGTGTTAAACATAATATCAAATGTGAATATTTGACGAAATACATAAACAATAGAGATACTCTTCTAAATGAATGGAGTTCTTCTATCAATCATACAAAGGACGAAGTTAAGACTATTTTCTTGTCTGCCCTAAATGGTAATAACACTAAATATGATATACCACACTGGAATGATTTATTAGATGAATTTAAAGACATACATCGTTCTATAGTTGTATTACCTGAATATAGTATGTTACTTAAAGAGGTTGAAGATGTAGAACGCAGTAATATCAACGCCAAAGTTGTTAATAGAATTTTATGTAAAATTGAAAATTCTTGTTTAGAATCTTTATACAAAAATTTAGACAAAAGGGGGTTATTGAATTTAGTCATAGATGATTGCAATTATAAATGTTGTGCATTGATTTTTGATGGTCTTCAAATTCCTTTAAATGATACAACTAAAACTTTTTGTACTCCTGAAAATTTCAAAATCCTATCATCTATCATACAAAATGAAACTGGGTTTTATTTAGATATAGTTCAAAAACCATTTGAAGATATTTTAAATTTACCTGCCAATATGGAAGATGATGAAGATGATGAAGATGTAGTAATTGAAAACGATGGAGATGCAGCAGAACATATCATATCAAAATATAATAATTATATGATTAATTGTAATAATGTAAAATATATAAAAAATGGTAACATTTGGACTTGTGACGAAAAAGTTATTAAATCTATTGTATATGGTTGGATTTTTAAAACCCCTATCAAAAAAATTGTTACTGATAAAACCATTTTCTATAATCGTGATAAAACCAGTATCAATAAATGTTTAGATATTATAATGGAAAATTGGTCTAACTTTATACCAAATACTCCATTGTTTGTAGAAAACAATCAAATTAAGGGAAAAGAATATCTACCTTTTGCGAATGGTGTTTATTCCATGAGGAATAAAAAACTAATGAATTATGATGAAGTTCCTTGTCAATTTACTCAAATGATAGATAGAGACTTTCCAGTATATAATAAAGATAGTTTTGATACACTTATGGAAAAAGTTATTATACCTATTTTACCCGATGAAGAAGAGAGAAAATATTTCATTTATTGTTTATCTAGGGCATTAGCGGGAAAATATGAAGACAAAAAATGGTTTATCAATAAAGGTAGTAGGAATTCAGGGAAAGGAGTTATAACTAAATTATTACAGAATGCTTTTAAAATATTTGTAGGAACATTTAACAGTGGTGCTTTAACTAGAAAACAAAATGAAAATGCAGATGACGCCAAAAATCTATCGTGGGTCGTCAAGAAAAAAGATTGTAGATTACTTATTTCTAATGAGGTTCAAGAAGATGTTATTTTAAATGGTAAAATGTTAAAACAATTAGCATCGGGTGGTGATACTATGCTTGGTAGATGTAATTACCAAGATGAAACAGAATTTGTACCTCAATTCACAATGATGTTACAATTAAATAATTTACAAGGTATAGAACCAGTTGATGCTTGAGAATCTTGCGAACAGTTTTATTGTAAATCCAAATTCGTATCTAAAGATTCCTTAATAGAAGGACAACCATTTCTTAAATTAAAGGACGATAATATTAAGTTGTTATTAGAAAAACCCGAAATCATTGATGCTTTTACTATATATGTATTAAATCATTTCCAAGATAATATGACAACACCTGATAGTGTTAAATTTTCTACTGATGATATGAAAGCAGATATTCCATTAACTCTTGAGGAGGTTGTATTAAAACATTTTAGATATACAAATAACTGTACTGATAGATTATTCACGGAAGATATAGTTAACAAAATAGAGGACGAAACTGATTTTGAGGGTTCAGTAGATACAAGAGAATTACAATCTATTATATTAAAATGTAGAGTTGGTTGTAGAAGTAGTCATGGTAAAATCAGAATAAATGGAACACTCAAGAGTGGTTACACCAATATAGTGTTTGTAAATCCTACAAATAGAGGTTTTGATTACGAATAAATGTGGTGTTACGGGTGTTACGGGTGTTACGGCAGTTACCCCTTTTTTAAAACTTTTTATTTTTTTTAAAAAAAGTTTAAAAGTTTTTTTCTATATACGAAAAAGTTTTATAAATGGGGTAACTGCCATAACACCGGTAACACCCGTAACACCCTTTCTATACTAATTTTATTAATATATTTAGTTATATATATATTTTAAGTATATATATATATTCTTAATTATTATATTTATTTTCATAAGTATATGTAAAAAAAAAATTAAATACTATTCTTCATCATTCTGTATCTTTTTTTTCCTCGTTCAATGATAATAACTTTTTTTTATGACCTTATAATAAAGATGAAAGATTTTTCTAAAATCCAATTTTATCGGATAAGACATATATTTGATATATCTGGAAAAATGAGTTATGTAGGTTCTACATCAAATTGGGTTGTTCGCAAGTATCAGCACAAAAGGCGTTGTAATGACCCAACTGATAGAGGATACAATTGGAATTTATATAAACATATACGCAAATGTGGCGGATTCCAGAATTTTGTCATGGAAGAAATTGAGAGATATCCTTGTAATAATGCAAAAGAATGTAGTACAAGGGAACTATATTGGATTGAGAAATGTAACGCAAGATTGAATATGTTGATACCCGTGGAATATTAATCTAATATAATATTAAGATGGATAAAAAACTTAAAACTTCTAAAAAAACAAAAAAACCTAAAATAGTAGTATTTGAAAATGATGCAAATGTATTGATTGAAAAAAAAGAAACTACTATATATTTCAATTAAATCCAAATTTCTTTTTATATTTTTCAATAGCAGTTGTAACATTTTTTTCTTTCCATAATATCCAAAGCGACAAAGTACCAGCTGTCATAGGATTATTCCAATCTTCTGAACTACGATGACGACTAATATATCGTTGGCGACGATCTTCATCTAAATGCCCCCCTGTATAATGTTGATAATTTGTATCACCAAAATGTATTGTCTTAACTTTCTTATCACCTTCATAAAATATAGCCATCATCTTTTTGCCTCCTCGTGTAGATTTTTTAATATCAACTTTCATTATACTTTATAATAACATAATAAATTTTTTTTTCATTAAATATTCGGTAAATTCCAAAAAATTATTATCTTGTATTTATTTAAGATATGCCTAAAAAATTAAAAACAGACTATGACCTTGAATTGACAGATTTAGAACCTGAAACTGAACCTGAAACTGAACCTGAACCTGAACTTCGTATTAGTAAAAGAACGGGGAAACCTGTAAGACCTCTGATTGATGTAAATTTATTTTTCCCGAAAAGTTTGGCGAACAAACTGATGTTCGATCTTGTCAGGGCTTTGTTCCAAAATCGAGATGTTCTGGCGCTATACTGCTAAACACGAAATGTTGGATCTTTAGTAAAAGGTGGGAAGCGTTGGTATAATTAAATACATAATATTGTTTCCAAATATGCAACCTGGTATTCACGGTGGCTAGGTTAGTTTGTTTAATTTCAAAAGGGGTAGGTGTTTTTTTAGGAGGCATTCTATATATATAGTCAATATAAAAAAGTTAGTGGGTATATATCATTTTTTATTCTTTAATTGAGAATGTCATACATTTTTGACTTCTTTGATGTCTTTTAAAATCATCTTTTCTAACTTCACTACCACAAATATCACATTTTACTTTTTCCGAAATTTTATCTTTGTTGTCTTGTTTATATTTTTTGTGATATGATGAAATTTGGTCCTTATTATTTTGTTGATATTGTTTTGTTCGTTCTAAAATTTTATCCTTATTATCTTGGTAATATTGTTTTGCTTTTCCTAAAATTTTATCCTTATTATCTTGACGATATTGTTTATTTATTTCTGAAAGTTTGTCTTTATTATCTTGGTAATGTTCTGTTCTACTCCGATTAGGTTCAATTGTGTTTAATGTTGCTTTCAAATCTTTCAACCAATATCTTTCACGAGCAGTTGCTTCATTAAAATCATTACAATTAAATTTTTCTATTTCAATCATACACCAATCATTCCACCCCCCATTTTCCCGGATATATTGATATTTTTTCTGATTGTAATCTTTACTATTAGGATTATTACACCCATTTTTATGACCTTGTTTCCTATGTTTGAAACTCGTGGTTGAACCAATATATATATTTTCATCATTGAAATCATCTTTATGAACTAATTTATAAATGATAGTTTTTGAATAATCAACAGGTGTTCTCGGCATCTTATATTATACTTTATAATACTCTTTACCCTTATATCATTTTTTATTTAAACAACTGATCCTAAACGAACAGATAGATCTGAATTTCTATTAGTAAATTGACCCTCACAGTTTAAGAACGCGGGCATGTACCGTTTTTCATAATACATTTTTTTTACCTTATTTTGAATATCTTTTGGAATAGCATATTCTATATTATCTATCAAATTGTCATAATTATCAATGTTATCTTTTATATTTTCTTTAGTTAAATCTTCTAAATTATTAACATAATCATCTTCTATTTTATGACAAAGTTTTAAAAATTTAATTGATAGGGTTTTAAAGCATTCTTCACGCTCTGTAACTTTGAAATTTCCAATTATAGACAATGTCATAGCAGTCATACTATTAATAATTATATTAGGCATTTTCATTTCATTCCCATCAAATGCAGATGAATTCATTACTGCTAAAATACCCGAAGAAATTATAATTGGTATATTTGTCAAACATTTAATTAAATTAAATCTTTCATAAGACTTTGTTAATAATACATTCATAACATAAGAGCGGTCCCTATACTGTTGTAATAACAGTATCTGTTGTTCGGTTAATCCCATTATCTATTTATTAAAAATATAATAATATAGTAATATAGTAAAAATATAATGTCGAGTTTAGGGCGACCTAATTTAAATATAGATTTGAATACAATTACAGTATCTGCAATAGATGAGATAGAGTCCCGTGTGTTGGCACTTGAAGATAATTTAGGTGAACCATCTCGTGAAGATGTATTAGGTCCAAATGGTGATATTTTGATACAAGGTAATAATGCTACTCATTTAAATCTGAAAGTAGAAACAAATCAAGATGATATTGAAGATTTACAGACAAAGGTTGGTAATGATACAGACCCTAAAACTGGAATATTTTTACGATTATATGATATTGAAAATGCGAATACAATAATACCACATTATGAATATGCTGCTAATTATTATGTATTATTAGATAAAGCTTATGAAGTAGAACCTGATGGTTCAGATTATAAAAATGTTGAAATTAACAATACTGAAACCCATAATTTGAATGTCTTACTACAAAAAATATTGAAAGAAGTAGAAATATTGAAACAAAAAAAAGATTTGACCCGTCAAATGATTTCACAAGGTGGTTTTGGAACGGGAACTACTCGCATTCACTCAGCGGCCACAACAAATATAACATTTAATACAAGAGATTTGACTGCTGTGGGTATAGATGCTACAAGTATCCCTACATTTGATGGTAGTCTTACACAAGAACAGGTAAATCAAAAAGCAATAGAAATCGCAGATTTTATTTATGAACTCCCATTAGTATCACAATTAGGAGATGCCTTTGGATTTTCAAAGGAAGAATTTATTGACGAAATATTAAAAGCAGAAGACCCAGTCATTTTCTTAACATCGCAATTATTACCACGAGTTCAGATAGGAATATTAGGCGATTTGTATGTAAAAGATGGAACAATTCCAAAGGGACCAACAGAATTAGCTGCAACTTGGTTAAATGTAAATGAAATTTGTAAATACGCTAAGGATTTACACGATAAAAATATAGATATTGTAGATGTATTCAATAATAATCCTGTTAAAAAAGATGCTAATAAAAAAATATATTTAGATTACAATACACAACATTTTACTAAAAATGCTACATCACACAACCTAGAATTAAAATATCCCATTTTAGGTATAGAAGATGGTTTTATGTTAGATAATTCTAGAAATTTAAATTTACAATTATATTCTCATCATTTAAAAACAAATTCAACCACAAAAAATTTAGAAGTGAAATTAAAGAATGGAGGAGGTCTACAAGCTGATGCTAATGGTTTGTATCAGACCTATCAAATAAATAGTGTTGATGCTACAAGCTTGTCAAAAGATGCTAATAATAAATTAGATGTAAAATTAAAATCCAGTGGTGGTATATCAAAAGATACCAATGGTTTATATCAGACCTATCAAATAGATAGTGTAGATAATACCAGTTTAGAAAAAGATGCTAATAATAAATTAAAAATTAAATTGCCCGATGATGGTGTATTTTACACAAATTCGTCAGGTTTACAATTGAGGACAGATAATTCAACTATTGAAAAAGTTAATACATCTTCAACAGAAACAACTAAACATTTAAAAGTGAAATTAAAACCCAGTGGTGGTATATCAAAAGATACCAATGGTTTGTATCAGACCTATCAAATAAATAGTGTAGATACTACAAGCTTGTCAAAAGATGCTAATAATAAATTAGATGTAAAATTAAAATCCAGTGGTGGTATATCAAAAGATACCAATGGTTTATATCAGACATATCAAATAAATAGTGTAGATACTACAAGTTTGTCAAAAGATGCTAATAGTAAATTAGATGTAAAATTAAAAAGTGGTGGTGGTATATCAAAGGATTCTAGTGGATTGTATCAATCTTATTTAATATCAGGTATAGATACTACTACATTATCAAAAAATGCTAATAATATTTTATCAATAAAAGGGAAAACTATCACTAGTGGAATTTATAACTCAACCACAAATAAAGTTACATTTCAATATACAAATGGAACATCTCTTGTAACAGCAAGTTTAAAAGGGGTCAAAGGTGATAAAGGTGATAAAGGTAATACAGGTAGTCCAGGTAGTCAAGGACCATCTGGTGTGATTGGTCCACCAGGAATACCAGGTCCACCTGGCCTTCCAGACGCACCAGGTATTCCTGGTATTCCAGGCATTCCAGGAGCAAATGGTGTTGGTTTGGAAGCTTCTTATGATGATTCAACTGGATATCTAACTATTACAAATACAAAAGATGACGAACTTGTGAATGCTCATATTAAAGGAACTAATGGACAAGATGGAAATGACGGACAAGACGGAAATGATGGTGTTAGTGTAACAGGTGTAACATTGAATTCAGGTAATACATTAACATTTACATTTTCAGAAGGTGCATCACAAACGACAACACCAATTGATGTAACTAATATTAATGTTCAACCAAATTGGAATGAAATAGATGAATCATCTGATTCTTACATAAAAAACAAACCTAATTTAGATGGTTATATATTAGCTTCTGATGTATATGGCCCAATTGAAAATGCAACATTAGAAATATCTCTTGCACCTCTTGGTTATTCTTATAGTGACCTTAATTACTCTGCACAGGTAAGAAACTTAAACACAGGTATTATAGAACAACAAACATCACAAAATATATTAACTAATAGTATTCAATATAATACCGATAAGTTTATAAATTTATTTCAAGGTGATACTATAAAATTTATGGTTGTCCCCTCAATAACTGATAAAAAATTAATAATTCAATACAAAGAATTAAACACTAATGATGTAACTGTTTTAGATAATATAGCAGTTAATGATACATACACTTTTGAAAATATAACTGAAATTGATGACACCCATAATTATTATTATTCTATACGTCTTGAACGATCTACCTCTATTGAAAAAGAATTAAGTATTATTATACGAGTTCATCCTCGTATTCAAGGTAATAAATTTAGTATTGATACAATACCTAATTTAAATAGTTTATATCAAGTAACAGCTGGAACTGGTATTTCAATAGATGCTGATAATGTTATTTCATTAACAAACGAGTATGGTTCTCTGACCTTTATAAAACAGGGTGATACATCATTTAGTCAAACAGTTAATCTATTCGCTAATAATAGTATAGAATTACCACAAGGAATACAAGGTCTCAAAGGTGATAAAGGTGATGATGGGTTGCCTGGTCTTAAAGGCGATAAAGGTGATGATGGGTTGTCTGGTCTTAAAGGCGATAAAGGCGAAAAAGGTGATGATGGGTTGCCTGGTATTAAAGGCGATAAAGGTGATGATGGGTTGCCTGGTCTTAAAGGTGATAAAGGCGATGATGGTATTAGTATAACAGGTGTAACATTAAACAGTGGTAATACATTAACATTTACATTTTCAGAAGGCGCATCACAAACGACAGCACCAATTGATATAACTAATACACCAACAGGAGGAGGTGGTGGAAGTGCTGATTTATCAAGTATCACAGTTATAGAAGAAGAACAATTAAAATTAGATTATGAAAAAATAAAGACGCCACTAAACCAAATTATAACACAAACAACAATTACAGTTGATACTACTCTTACTAATGAACCTGTTGTTCAAATACCTGATGAAATTGTATGGGATTTTACAAATCAAAACTCGTTATCAAGTTGGAAAGCTTATGCTACAAGTATTGGAGGAGATGCTAGTAGTTTAAGTTATTACTATACAGATTCTCAACTTCCTGACATACAAGGTGAAGATGGCGTATTTGCGTCAGGTGATGCTGTTGGATATTTTCAAATAGATTTACCATCAACACATAATGTAATTGAAGTTAATTATGCAAGACCATACAATAATGGAACAGTGAAAATTTTTGTAAGTAGTGACCTCACAACACCAGTTGATAGTTTATCAACAACTACAAGACGACAATATATTCAAACATATAATACAGGAGATAAATTTAAAATATCTGAACACGACACTTCAATTTTTGGTGCAAATCTTGTGATAAAATTAAGACTAAATCCTTTTACTATTCAATCATATCCTACTCATAAAATAATTTCATTACCATTAGGGGGAAGATATACAATCAATTATCCAGAAGAAACTGAAATACAAACTTATGATTATACATATCGACTACAAAAAAAAGAGGAAGATGCTACTGGGGTTAAAGGGTGGAAATTAGTAAGATTTTTACGAAAAGGTAAAACACTATTTTTCACTGCTACTGATGATTTAGCAGGCACTTTTCAAAGTGGCACAGAGGGCAATTTTTCTGATGAGTTTTGTATTCCTTTTTCAAATACAGCAGAAAATGAATTTTTGATGGTAAGAGGTTTTGAATTTAATGATTGGATTTATGATAATTTAAATGAATTAGGGTCATCAAATTCTTGGCAATATAAAACAGCAATTCAAACTTTTAAAAATGGAGTTGATAGTGATGAGAAATGGATTTATTATCAATATGGGTCACAAACAAGACTTACAGTATCTTTATCTCATACTACTTATGGTGATGGTGATGTCATATATGAAGAACGAGGGACTAACACAACGAATTATGGTCTTAAAGATATTAATAAAGAATATTATGTATTTGTAAGGAATTCAACAGATACACAAACATTGAATATTGAACCTACTGAACAAACAATAGCAGAAGGAACAAATGTTGTATATCAAGGAGGGGATGAAATAAAATATTCTTTGGGAAGTACAACAACAGCACCAGGGCCTGATGAAATAACATACGAACCAAAGGAAACTAGCTTCCTTCAATGGAATAAATCTACATTAACTTGGGAATTATTAAAAGAAGTTGATTTGGATATAGATTATACTCAAATAAATAACACACCTACTATTCCTACGCAATTATCAGATTTATCTGGAACAATTACAAAAAATAAAATATCAGATTTTCCTACAATACCTACTGTGCCAACTTCACTAACACAATTGAGTGCGTCTGGTTTTACATTACCTTATGGTCAAGTATCAGGAACTCCTGCTTTTTTGACAAAATCCGATTTTGTTTATAATATTTCAAGGACTTCATATTCATTTGTATTTTTTGGTAACACTCAAAGGTATTTACATACATTTGATATAGGGACTAATCTGAAATTTAATGAATATTCTAGACCCCAATTACAATACAGATGGTTTTTATCATTAAGCCCTAATAACAATTATGAAAGTAATCATTATTGGTTTGGAGTTGTGTATTATGACCAAAAATCCGCAGCATTTTCAACACACACGATTCATTCAGATGATGCTTCAAAATGGGTTTTTACCTGGCGGTGGGGTAGTCAAGGGGACAATTATTTACGGATAAATTTTACAGCTTATAATTTAATAGATAATTTAAATGTTAATATAAGATAAGAAGAATGGAAACTATTAATATAACGAGTTTAAAAGAAGGATACAAACAATATGATTTTATAAAAAAACGCATAGACCAAATAAGAAATAAAACAAACAAATGTTTATCAAAAACAGATTACATGATGTTAAATGATGTTGAAATCGATGAAGTTAAACTAAACGCAGTAAAATTATATAGACAAAATCTCCGAGATTTTATGAATAAATTAATGAATGATGAGATACAATGTGATATATTCTTACCTCCTGATGAGTTTGTAGAGAAATACTTTCCTAGATTGGAGATTTATTTTTTTTTTATTTTTTTTTCTTCATTTTTACGACACAAAAAATTCTGATACAAATATGTTATCTACATAGTTGCAAAGAGCATAAAATTAGCTTCAAGATGGTGGTAGTTTGGTTAAAATCGGTTAAATATCAAGAGAGTTATGGCGGTTACAAGTTTCTAGTACAGTAACACCTGGTACAGTAACA
>JACLAC010000546.1_pt1 | contig 10991 bp, 11 predicted proteins | sample 8027881 | NCBI WGS metagenome assembly JACLAC01 (sample SAMN15725517, study PRJNA655200) | protist metagenome | isolation source: fluorescence activated cell sorting (FACS) single amplified genomes of... | place: Spain: Blaines Bay Microbial Observatory, Mediterranean Sea | collected 2016-01-19 | reverse complement strand
TTGAAGTGAACCTTCCTTGAATTCTCCAATGTATGTGTCACTATTTGAGAGAGTCCAAGTCCCTTGACCGTGATAATCTCCGTCTTTGAAATAACCTACATATTTAAACCCTTCTGGATCTGGGGCAGTGAAAGTTCCAAGACCGTTTGGTTGACCTTCCTTGAATTCTCCAACGTGTTTCGCACCATCTGGCCAGATTTTAGTCCCTTGGCCATTGAATTTGTTATCCTTAAACTTTCCAATGTATTTAGTACCGTCTGCCCAAGTAAAAGTCCCCTGGCCGTTGGGTACTCCATCCTTAACTTCTCCTACGTATTTCGAACCGTCTGAATAGGTCTTAGTTCCATAAGTAGTCTGTGCCTGAAGAGTTCCCAGACTCACAAACATTATCAGCAAAAGAATTGTCCACCAGAGATTTTGTTTCTTCATCGTCTAGCCCTATGAATTTGTTTTACTCAAACTGCCAACCTACTAATTCTCCATCCATAAAAATGCCCTTTACCACTTTTCCATCTGAATCAAAGATAGTCCCCTTTCCATGCCTCTTATTATCCTTCCATTCCCCTACGTATTTTTCTCCATCTGAATAAGTGTAAGTCCCCCGGCCGTGCTTCTTGGAGTCCTTCCATTCCCCTACGTATTTATTATCATTTTTAAAAGTCCGAGTTCCTTGTCCGTTGAATAATCCATTCTTCCATTCTCCAGTGTATTTCCCATTATTTGGATGAGTGTAAGTTCCTTGTCCTCCGAATAAACCATCCCTGAATTCTCCAACGTATTTATCATTATTTGGATAAGTGAGAGTTCCTTGTCCTTCGAATAAACCATCTCTGAATTCTCCAACGTATTTCATACCACTTGTAAAAGTCATAGTCCCCAGGCCATGGTGCTCGTCATCCTTCCATTCTCCTACGTATTCTGCACCTTCTTGATAAGTATAAGTTCCCTGACCATGCTTCTTACCACTCTTCCATTCTCCAATGTATTTCGTACCATCTGGGAAAGTCAAAGTTCCATGGCCGTTGTATTTGTCATTCTTCCATTCCCCTGTGTATTTGTGACCATCTGAAAAAGTCATAGTTCCATGACCATTGGGTAATCGATTCCTAACCTCTCCTACGTATTTGCTACCATCTGGTAAAGTCACAGTTTCATAAGTAGTCTGTGCCTGAAGAGTTCCCAGACTCACAAACATCATCAGCAAAAAAATTGTCCACCAGAGATTTTGTTTCTTCATCGTCTAGCCCTACGAATTAGTTCTTTGAATACCAGATACAAAATGATGAAAACTCATACTCTTTTTGGAAAATGACTTCAAGCATCTGAATACTTCCACCTCATTTTTCTGTCCCCATAAATACTTTTGATTGGAACAAACCAATCTAATAACAGGGAAGAGAAATGAATAAAAGTCTATACAAGACCCCAGTTCGTAGAAAAAAAGAGGTTCTTTTCTACGTAGCAACATTTGGAGGAAGAAAAGATGTTTCTCTAGTAATTGTGACTACTAATCCAATTTACTGGGAAGTGCGAGAAGAACTGCAAACACTTGCTGATTCCGGAGAATTGGAACCAGTATTTGAAGGAGGTGTTCACATAAGAAGAGTTCATCGAATGAATGTTGAATCTTTTGAAGACCCCTTCATTCGTGAAGTTGCTGCAAAAATCAGAAGAAGATTCAACGCAATCTCTTATGAAGACTTAAAAGAGATTCAACAAACCAAGGAGACAAATAATTTGGAAAAATTTTTTACTGCACCTAGCCATGAAGAATCAAACACGTTGAAGCAAGTAATTCCCTTTAAGAAAATGAAGTTTGAAGAGTATTTTTTAAAAGTGATGCGAGATGAGTTTCCTGCACTCGTCAAGAATGTCAGTAAAGAATACAAACAGAGGGGCCAGAACTTTAAAATAATGTAGTCTGCGTAAATTCGGGAGAAATGCTTGAAAAAATGCGTTTCTCCTAACACTTTGCGGATGTTCTGTTCTTCTTAGACTTTAAATCTTCTATGCATCCGCAAAAATTTATACATGTATAAATTTTTTGAAAGGGACACCCCAACGAAGGAATACTGAGGAACTATTTGCTGCCTAGAAACCGATTATCTCCCCAGAGACCACTCCATACTCGTCCATCTTGAAAAGTATGAGTCCCCTGACCATTTCTCCTACCATCCTTGAATTCTCCTACGTATTTACCACCATTTAGAAAAGTTAGGGTCCCTTCACCATTAGGTAATCCATTGCTGACTTCTCCAAAATAGATGTAGTATCGATTTAAGTATGAATCTCTACTGGTTTTCCAACTCGCCGGAGCGAACTCCGCTCTACCATAATCGTCTACCCAATCGTTTTCACTGATGTAGAGAGTGACTATTTTGGATTCCAGTTGGTTTTCACCAAGAAACTCATCATCTTTCCAGAGACCCCTCCACACATCACCACCTGCAAAAGTCATAGTCCCCTGCCCGTTCCTCTTGTCATCCTTCCATGCCCCAACGTATTTTTGACCATTTAGCCAGGTGTAAGTCCCCTGCCCATTGTACTTGCCGTCCTTGTACGCCCCAACATATTTTTGACCATTTGGCCAAGTGGTAGTCCCCTGCCCGTTCTCCTTGCCGTCTTTAAATTCTCCTACGTATTTCTCACCATATGAGTAAGTGAAAGTTCCCTGTCCATTCTTATCGCCATCCTTGAATTCTCCTACGTATTTCTCACCATTTCGGGAAGTCATAGTCCCCTGTCCGTGCATCTTGCCATCTTTAAATTCTCCTACGTATTTACTACCATCAAAAATACTAATACTTCCATTCCCATGCACTTTGCCATCTTTCCATTCCCCAACGTACTTCGCACCATTTGGATGAGTCCAAGTCCCTTGTCCGTTGGGTACTCCATTGCTGACTTCTCCAACATAAACACGGTCACTATGTAAGTTTCTTCTACTTTTCCAAATTGCTGAATCAGACCTCAAACCTTTACGAGCATTGTCTTTACTGATGTAGAGAGTGACTATTTTAGGTTTTTTGATTGGTTCAACTTTAGTTGTTGAAGGTCTTCTTCTATTCCTCACTTCAAAAACAAAGTTTCCTTCATCCAGATAGGGGTCTCTAATCTTTCCATACTGTGGAGTCTGTCCTGTCTCGTAATAAGACACCTGCTTCTGTAGATACATTCCCAACTCATTCCCCGTTACATAACCGTCCTTGTCCAAATCTGCCTTTCCATTGATTCCACGAATAAACAAAGGCCGGAAGACACTCTCAGAAGGAACTGTCTGGTTTGCACTACCAGCAGAAATAAATTGTCGTACTGGTTTTGCGGTTAGATAGGAGATGTCTTCGGGGACTGTGATTGCTCTTGATTGGAGGACTGAACCAGAGAAACAGGAATCAAAAACAAACAGTGCGTGCTTGGATTCAATTTGCTTAGACCAAGAAATTACCTGTTCCATCTTCAAAGATTTGCGATAGAACACCTTCTCATTTTCAAAGGGATTTGGTGCATCTACAGGAACCAGATAACCGAACTTCCTACCATTGCGTTCCTGAGTGTGTCCATGTCCAGAGTAGTAGAATAGCAGTCGGTTTTCCTGTTCATAGCCATGAGTATCAATGAAGTCAGTGATTCCATTAAGTAGTCGATTCTTTGTCGGATTCATCAGTGTTTCTACTACAAATCCTTGTTCTTCCAAAGTCTCTCTGACTGCCTTTACATCTGCACCAACACTGTCCAAATCTACCCATGCATTGTCTTGATAGTCACTGACGCCAATCACCAATGCATGACTACCTTGATAGAGTTGAACCTCTCCTTCATTTGGAATCTGAATGTTCACTGGACGAATTGCTCGACTCTGGGCCTGTAGAACTGTTGCACTCAGAAACAGAATCATCAGCAGAATAGTCCACCAGTAGTTTTGTTTCTTCATCATCAAGTCCCATACATTAGTTTGTCTCAATTCTAAAACTGCTTACCTACTAATTTATCATCTATCCAAACACCCTTAATCCTCTGTCCATCTGGAGTAGTGTAAGTCCCCTTTCCGTGCTTCTTGTCATCCTTGAATTCCCCTACGTATTTTGAACCATCTGGAGCAGTCAGAGTTCCCTGACCATGTCTGTCATTATTCACCCATTCCCCAACGTACTTTAAACCATTTGACAGAACTAGAGTTCCGCGACCATGCTGCTTGCCATTGACCCACTCCCCAACGTATTTCATACCATCTGAGTAAGTCATACTTCCTTGTCCATGGTTTTCGCCATTCTTGAATCCCCCCACGTACTTACGCCCATCTGGCCAAGTCCAAGTTCCCTGACCGTTCATCAGACCGTTAAACCATTCTCCAACGTATTTCATACCATCTGGCCAAGTATAAGTTCCTAGTCCGTGAGGTAATCCTATCTCGACCTCCCCAACGTATTTCCGTCCATCTGGATAAGTTTTGGTTTCATAAGTTGTCTGCGCTTGCAGAGTTCCTAGATTTATAAACATCATGAGCAAAAGAATAGGCCAACAGAAGTTTTGTTTCTTCATTATCTAACCCTACAAATTAGTTCTTTGACTCCGCACTTCTGCAAAAATTTATACACGTATAAATTTTTTGAAAGGAGCACATCAATAGACCACTCGTTGATTGATTTCTCGCACAATAAATCCAACTCTCTCTCTATCCTGTAGATTCTCTGCATTCGCATCAAACAGAATACTCTCCAGAACATCTGCTCGTTTCCTGACTTTTTCCCATGTTTTCTTGATGTATCCCATACTTCTTGGATTTGCGTTCCATTTTCTCATCCAAAACATAAATGAATTCTTGGGAACATCCCTTCTCAATGAAAGATAATCTTCAAAATTCATTGATGGTTCCCTGTTAATTTGTCCAACGGTTGATTTTTTTTCCAGTACCTTTGGTACTTGGTTAGATAGTGTTTCTTTTTGAGACACTAAATAAAGAACTCGGAATTGGACATAACCACCATCTTTCTTTTGAGGAGGTTTTGTCTGTCGACGAATGAGTCCAAAGTCTTCTAACTCTTTCAATCTTCTTTGAACAGTTGCTCGAGAGCATTCCCACAACTTGAGAAGATAATTGTCTGTTAGTCGAAGTCGAGGAGATTTGCGAATGAAGAAGACTTTGACAATGCTTTCTGCATCTATCCGAAGTCTTTTAGGGAGATGGGCCAGAAGGGAATTGTAATGAGACTTTGATTGTCTCCAGTGAGATTTTTTCATCCTTGCATCCATGAATAGCAGTCAAAAAGACTTGCTTCAGGCAGAAGAATTGCTAATCTCACAGTTACTGATAGGTGTGGATTTTCTTCTACCAGAAGACCCGCATTGCCGCTGGAGGGATGCCCGTCCCTTCAGTGGTGTCCTATTCCTTCCTAGAATAGATTTCCCAAATTCCTACTATTCCCCGTTAAACCAGTCAAGTTTTAGGATTCAAGTTCTAATTCCATCATCATTTAGGCACCAGACTGACCTGTTCAGTCGTACTGGTTCAATGTGTGCAATCGTACATGTTAAGTGGTACTGGAGTACCGGTCTTAAATGTTAAATGCTATGGAGTGCACCCCTATGGTTTCCTTGAATCAAGCAGCACAAATCCTCCAAATTGGTAAACCTCGACTCTATCGTCTGATAAAAAAGAACAACATAACTCCTCTGCCTGACGGGATTCGGAAAGTTCTCACTGATGAGCAAATGAAGAAATTGAAGAAGTCGATTTCTAGTAGTGGGCCAACACTCGTTCAACAGGAGTTCACCGAACTGGAAAAAGAACCTGTTCAGACCAGTTCAAGCAGTACGACCGAACAGGTTTCGAAAACAATTCGTGAATTACTTGATTCTAAAGATAGTCAAATTGAATACCTGAAGAGTTTGTTAGAATCGGAAAAGGCAGAACGTGCAGCAGAGAGAAAAGAAAGAGAGAACTACCAAGCACTACTTTTAGGATTTCAAAAAAATCATACACAACTTCTCGAAGCATCAGAAAGAGAAGCAGTTCATTTCAGTAGTTCAGAACTGAATAGGCCAACGGAAGGAATGTTTGGAAAATTTGGTAGGGTCTTTAAAGAAAGAATGTTGTAAAAGAACATTATACACCATTTCCTAAGTTTTCCGCATAAACACTGGGCATTTTACTTGACAAAAAATCTTTTGCAGAATAAAATGTTGTAAAATTAAATTTTAAGATTTTTTCACAACTTTATCTTCACTGTATGAAGAATTTTTGAAAAACTGCTACAAGGTGCGAAGAAAATGGGAAAACAACCTCTCAATGAAAATCAAATCAAGACTCTCCGAAAATTAACCTCCACAAAACCTCTTCATTCACTATTGTTAAACCTTTCAGTGGATTTGATGTTGAGGGCCAGTGATTTACTGAAGTTGAAAGTCTCTGATGTTTTAAATGAAGACGGAACACCAAAGAGTTTTGTTCAAGTCACTCAGAAGAAGACAGGAAAGACAACAATCAGGATTCCTTTAAGTGAGAATTCAAAGAAAGTCATTAAGGAACATCTTGTCAACAAAGACTTCAACCGATTCATTTTTGCTGGACAAAAGTCTCATTACACTGGAAAAGCAATCTCTACAAATCAGTACCAGAGAATTGTCAAAGGATGGATGTCTGAGTTGGGAATTGAGGATGTATCTTCATACTCCACTCACTCAATGAGAAAAACAAAGGCATCTCATCTCTATTCAGTCACCAACAATGTTGAGGCAGTTCGCAGACTTCTTGGCCATCAATCAGTCACTGCAACATCATCTTATCTTGGTGTTGAAGATGAAGATGCTTCTGAACTCGCAAAACTACACTCCATTTAACTGACGAAGACACTCATTCTAAAAAATTTATACATGTATAAATTTTTGAAAGGAACGGATGGCCCATGAACTTGAAGTCATTGATGCAACCTTCAGTAATAGAGTAGAAGCACTAGGTAAAGACTGGCGTGAAGTAGAAACTGCATACGAGACACTTGTAGAGAAACAACTTCGTTTTTCACTGAGTGTTCGCAGAATTTATGAAGAAGCAAAGTCACTTGATAAACAGAATTCCTCAAGAACACATAGTGCGTTTCTCAAACAGAAACTCGCAGAAATCATCAAATCAGACAATAAATCCATTTTGAGTAGATGGAATACAATTGCTGAGCATGCAGAAATGTTTCTACCTCATGTAGAACAACTACCAGTACAGAGAGACAGTCTTTATGCTCTTGCAGTATCTGTCAGTAAAGAAGAACCGGTTGAAGAGTGGATTGAGAAAGGACTCCTGCGTTCAGACATGACAGTCAGAGAAGTTCAAGCACTTGCAGCAGGAATGGACACCAGTAGAGCAGTGTCAACCGCAAGAATGGATAGACTTGTCAATGTGACTCTGAGTTTTTCAGGTAGCTATGAAGAAGTTGCGGAGATGCTCAAAGAGATAGTTCATGAGAATTCACTCGTTCAAGTGAAATCCAAAGATGCTCTCAGAGAGACATTTAAATCAAAACTTGGAAAGTCTGGTTATGGAAAAGTTGAACGAAAATTTGTCACCAACTGAGACAGAATACGAATCTGATTATCCTCTACAAGGAACAGAGTTAGATGTTGTTTTGGAAGAGGTACTCTCCCTTGATGAGTTGGAAAGAGAACAGTATGTCCGTGATGTGTTGAGTGCATTTGCTGAGGAGACCAAGAAGAACCAGATGGCCCTCAAAAAGAAAAAGTCATTCAAAAGAGAGATGAATGACCTTCGTAAGGTGCTGCGGTACCCAGCAGACAGTTACCTCTTTACTGATGAAAGGAACTATCAAAGAAATGTACTGGGAAAAGGTGCTCCTGGTCTGACTCACACAGATTGGTCACGCAAGGTGATGTGGCAGATGTCAACAAGACAGGGACAACTATCCAAATTGATAGAAGAACAGGACGAACGAATTGTCAGGAGAGTGTCTCAGATTTTAAATCCAGAGAATAAAAGTAAGGGAATCTTTCGCAGAGAAGGTGTTTCAGCACTTTTAAGTATCCTGCACTATCTACAAATGGAATTTGGAGTTGCAACAGCATTTCCACCATTTCATGCAAAGTTTCTTGCAGACAAGTTCTTACCTCAAGACGGTCGATGTCTAGTGATAGACCCCTGTGCAGGTTGGGGTGGAAGGTTATTTGGAACTCTGTGTGTGAATAGAAAATCTCCTGTAAAGTATGTTGGTATTGACCCTGAGAAACGCAATAAAGACGCATACGAAGGATTGCTTCGTCGCATCAACACCTACATGGAAAAGGAGATTAAAGCAAAACGGTACGGCCAATTCTTCTACCGTCCTTTTGAAGATTGGATTCTGAGTGAGAGTGCAAAGAAACTTTATGGAAAGGCAGATTTAGTAATGACAAGTCCACCGTATTTTTCTGCTGAACTCTACAATACTGACAACGAAAAACAGTCAGCAAACAAGTTTCCTACTTATGAAGAATGGAGAGAAAACTTCTATAGAGTGTTGGTTCAAGGTGCACATGACTTACTAAAAGACGGAGGTGTGTTTGTACTGAACATTGCAGATGTTGCAAATGCAGAAGAACTTGAAAAGGATGCTCGAGTACTTGCGAGAGACGTAGGATTTGAGAATGCAGGTTTCTATAAATTAGCCATGAGTATTAATCCAGGCAACAGACACAATCCAAGACACACCGTCACAGTGAACGGTAAAATCTTCAAGTATGAACCAGTATTTTGTTTCAGAAAATAATCATTCAATAAGTACAGGATTTCTATGACAGTGCCACCTATGAAGAACACCACGAGTGGTTCGTTCGCAATACATTTCAGTCAAGTCAATCCAACGTATGAAAAAAGAATTAAAAGACAGAAATACTATGCATTCAGAACAGCAGTTGAGTCGTACAATGAATGGAAATTTTATAAAGAATGCGAAAAGGAGTATGAGGGTAAAGAAAATCTTTTAGGGCCAGAAGAAATCCTAAAGAAACTTGGTTGTTACACCCTAATAATGTCTTTATTGGAAGATAGAATTAAAGTTTATTTTTGGTGGGTATCGTACCATGACCAACAAAAGTTGATAGAAACTAATGGTGAATTCAGATGTGCTTCTGAGCAGGAGTTTTTACAATTTAGTTTAGAACCAACTAGAGATAAGACTTTTCAACCAAATCGAAAGAGTTCTTTTTGTACTATTACTCCAATCTTAATAACTCTAAAAAGATTATTAAATAAGAATTATTTTGAAGAAGAACACCATGGAAAAATTAGAGATTTTTTTCAACAGAGGAATAAAATTATTCATGACTCACACATGAACCATAACGAAATCACACTAAAGTTAGTTGAAAAACTTTTTGATGAATTTAGGTTGATGGATAGTTTAGTAAAGAAATTCCAAAGAGAGTGTCGACAGAAGAAGAAAATGAAGATTTCATCCTCTAGCTAGAATAGATAGTCTCTAGAATAGATAGTCTCTAGAATAGATAGTCTCTAGAATAGATAGTCTCTAGAATAGATAGTTAGTTTTTGTTTTTATTCACTCTAACCTTTCAACATTGCTATTATGTCAAATATAAAAGACAAAGTCAAGTTTTTTTTTCAATTAGAATTGAATAAAATTTATAATTAGTTTCAGAAAATTTTGGAGATTAAAATCACCTATCTATAGACCACAGAATCCTAGAATCTAATCAAAAACAACCTCTCTGAACCCCCAGAATCTTCACCACCAGCATTTTCTTTTGAGTAGATAGTTTCCTATAGGAATCCATAAATACTCTTAGTATGTATTTTTAAGGAGAAGGAAATGAAAGAAATCGAAGAAGGGAGAATGAGTGAACGTGCAGCAAGAGTCATCGCACTCGCAATCAAGAGAAAAGTCATCAACAAGGGAAAAGAGGCCAGGAATGCTCAAGACATCGAATCCAAAATCAATCTACTCTCTCAGCAAGTTTCTGCACTTGCTGCCTTAACTTTGACTGGGATTTCTGTTGGTGGTGATGGATTACTTTCCAAGGCTGGAATTGTGAGTGGACTTTTTACTGAGGAAATTGAAGAAGAACTTCTGCACCCACCCCCCAAAAATGAGAACAAGAATTTAATCTATACGGATTCTAAGGAACCTAAGAAAAATACTGATGAAGATTTAATGAATCTTTATGTGGAGCAACTCTCAGAACTGCATAAATAGTGATACCTGTTATTAAGTCTTACCGCACAGAACTCCTCCTCCTTTTCTCTTCATCTGTGTGGTAATTCTTCTATTCTTCAAACTACTCTCCTACAAATTTATCATCCATAAAAATACCCTTCGCCACTCGTCCATCTTGAAGAGTGAGAGTCCCTTTTCCATGCCAATGGCCATTCTTGAATGCTCCAACGTATTTCAAACCATTTGGATGAGTCCAAGTCCCCTGTCCGTTTGGTACTCCATCCCTAACTTCTCCAACGTATTTCGCTCCATCTGGCCAAATAAAAGTCCCCTGTCCCTTTGGTACTCCATCCTTAACTTCCCCAGCGTATTTCAAACCATTTGGATAAGTTAAGGTTTCATGAGTAGTCTGTGCCTGAATAGTTCCCAGACCAACAGGTACTCCATCCTTCCATTCTCCAACGTATTCAGAACCATCTGTTAAAGTCTTTGTTCCTTGACCATGAATTCTATTGTTTTTCCATTCCCCTACGTATTTCGAACCATCTGAGTAAGTCATTGTTCCTTGGCCGTTAGGCATGTCATCCTTCCATTCCCCAACGTATTTGCCACCATCTGGGTAAGTCATAGTCCCCTGACCGCTGCGTTTTACATTCTTGTGTTCTCCAACGTACTTGTAACCATCTGGGTAAGTCAAAGTTCCATGACCATTTGGTTTGCCTTCTCTATGTTCTCCAACATATTTCCGTCCATCTGGATTGGTCATAGTTCCATGACCATCGAATAACCCATCCTTGAATTCTCCAACGTATTTCCGTCCATTTGCAAAGGTTAAAGTAC
>JACLAC010014926.1_pt1 | contig 10993 bp, 5 predicted proteins | sample 8027881 | NCBI WGS metagenome assembly JACLAC01 (sample SAMN15725517, study PRJNA655200) | protist metagenome | isolation source: fluorescence activated cell sorting (FACS) single amplified genomes of... | place: Spain: Blaines Bay Microbial Observatory, Mediterranean Sea | collected 2016-01-19 | reverse complement strand
GAGCGAGCGACAGAAAATTGCGGGGCGATATCGAAGCGCCGGACTTGCTCAGAACGCAGTCATACGCAGCCAGGCGGATCGGCAATACAACGAAATCATTTCTCGCGCCGAGGCTGAAGCTGAACGAATCCGTGGCAAGGCAGAAGCCGAAGCGCTGGCAGTTTTGAACGAAGCACACGCTCGAGATCCGGAGTTCTATCGAACCCTCCGTACTTTGGATTCGTACAAGAAGATCATCAACAATAAGACAACTCTGGTGCTCTCTGCATCCAGCAGTCTGCTCAAACTTCTGGTCGACGGAATTCCAGAACCAAGCAATGTTTCGTCGTCGCCCGATACTGCCGACGGAGCAGTCACCAATCCGGAAACCAAAGACGCACGGTCAACACAAGAGGCTTTCCCGGAAAACAAAGAGTCAGCAGGTACAGACCCTGTATCGGAGGCTAAGGATGAGTAACCCTTCGAATTTCAAAGACAGCTTGCCTGACGAGGACTCATCCGCTCTCGAAACGTCCGTTGTCCCATCACCGTTCGATCCGGTGAACACCTGCACTTCGCGATGGTTTCTGTCGTGCAGTCTCGGCACCGTGTTTGCTTTCGCCTGGGCTTGCTCTGGCATCTTCGTTGTCGGTGCCGACGAGGCAGCAGTTGTTCGCGTATTCGGCAAAGTTGAGCGAACTGACTCCGGCAGTGTCGTTTTGCGAAACAGCGGACTGTATTTTCATCTTCCCTGGCCAGCAACTCAGATTGACCGCGTCAGAATCAACGAAGTTCGAACCGTTTCCGTTGGAAATCAGGAGCTTGGTGATCTCAGTCCGGACGAGCCGTTTCTGCAGGCGATCGACTCTTCTCAGGATGCCCAATTGCTGAGCGGCGACAAGAACGTGCTGAACGTTCAGCTTAACGTCAGCTATCGAGTTGCCAGCGACCGTGTTGGCGAGTGGTTGTTTGGTTCGACCTCCGTTAAGCAGCGGCTGGAGTTGCTGGCAAGTTCCGTGCTGGCCGACGTGGTACTGCGGAGTGGCGTCGATTTTGTACACACACTCGGTCATAACGAAATCCGACGGGCAGTGCTCAGCCGATTGACGAAATTAGCTGATCAGAACTCGCTCGGCGTCGAACTGGAAGATGTCACTATTGCCAGCGTCGCCCCGCCAATTCGAGTGAAGGCTGATTTCGTCGACGTTATGAATGCTCGGGCGGATCGAGAGACATACGTCAACCGGGCTCGTGATTACGAATCGCAGCGTGAGTCTGCAGGCAGTGCCGAAGCCGCGACATTGAAAAATGAAGCACGTACGTACGCTCAAAGAAAAGTGGACCTTGCTGCCGCGGAAGCGGAGAGCTTTAATCGGCTGATCGACCAATTTGTAGTGGCATCAGAGAATGGATCATCAAAGTATCCCGAAGTCCGACAGATGGCCCTGCGGCGAGAGTTCATTGATACTTTGGAAGAAGTCCTGCAGAAAGTTGACGCGAAGGTGCTGCTGGATTCGGGACAGCAGGTGGATATCACGCTACATCGGAACCCGAACCGGCAGTGACGCGAACTTCAACTGCAGTTCCGGGACAGCAACGCGTGTTGACAGTTTTGGCCGTTTCACAGTAACGATCATTCAGATTTCTTCACGAAATTCATGGCGATTTCAGATACAGACTGGCTGATGCATGGATGCTCAGAATTTGCCGGATCCCGGCACGAATCAAACGACAGCTAGAACTCAGCTTCTGGCGGGCGTTGGCGTTTGTTTTTTCCTGTCAGGCTTTGCCGGGCTGCTATACGAGACCGCCTGGCTGCGGCAGTTCGCTGCAATCTTCGGGACTTCTGAGGCGGCTCTCGGGGCGATTCTAGCCTCTTACATGGGCGGTCTGGCGTTTGGAGCATGGTTAGCGGCTCGGTGTGAACATCGTATCAAGCGGCCAGTTCTGGCTTATGGACTGCTTGAGCTGGGCGTTGCAGGCGGAGCATTGCTCGTACCTTTCGGTCTGCAAGTAGCGGATGCGATTCGAATTGCTATCTGTGGCGGGCAGCCAGAACTTCCCGCGGCCAGCGGTTTGCTTGAAGTGTGTCTGGATTCAACGCTGGCCTTTCTGCTGATTCTTCTCCCCACCGCTTGTATGGGAGCAACTCTGCCGTTGCTTGCCAGACATGCTGAAGACTCCGGCAACAGCCAGCATTCTGGTGCAGGCACTGTCGGTTTGCTTTACGGAATCAACACGCTCGGAGCTGTCCTGGGTACGCTGTCGACGGCGTTTTTAATTCTGCCCGCAGTCGGATTGCAGGCAACAATTTTTGTCGGAGCCTCAGTCAATCTGCTCGTCTTCGGGATCGCGTTCTGGCTGGAGCGAAAAGCGGAAGTACACTGCCTGGCATCATCCAACTGTGAAGCTTCAAACGGCAAACGCCTCGTTCCCGAACAGTCCAACGTCACGACAAGTGATCTCTCACTAACTGAGGTTTCAGCCCAAACAGCAGGTTTTTCACACGGTCGACGGTTCGGCTTGCAATGGTTGCCGGCTGTCGTCGCTCTGGCGAGTGCCGCATCGTTTACGTACGAAGTATTGTGGACACGGCTGCTTGGCCAGGTCCTCGGTGGAAGTCTGTATTCATTTGCGACGATGCTCGCTGCATTTCTGACCGGCATCGCGATCGGCAGTTGCTGGGCAAGTCGGTTGATCACTCGTGGGCGATCAGCCCTGCGATGCTTCGTGGTCGCTCAATTAACAACGATTCTTACCACCGTGATTGCTTTTGCGGGAGTCGACCTGGTTTCGCTGGCCAGTACATGGATTGGCGCAGGATTATCGGGAGGGTTCCTGGCGAACATTGGCCTGTGCCTGGCTGTGCTCCTTCCGTCGACCATCGCGATCGGGATGTCGCTTCCGCTGGCCATTCAAATCTCAACGCAGCAGCTTTCGAACGGCCGAGGCTCAACTGAAACGGGCCAAAAACTTGCGAGCACAACTGGCAGGTTGTACGCAGCCAGCACGCTGGGGGCGATCATCGGCTCGCTCTTCGCAGGTCGGCTTCTGCTGCCTGAGCTAGGTTTCCACGGCACGATCGCTGTCGGCGTTTTCGCCAATCTTGCCGTCGTAATCTGGAGTCTCCTGCTGGAACAACCCGTCCAACAAAGTGTGTCGTCGCGATTTCTCGCTGGCACGATTGCTGTTCCTGTCGTGGCAGTCGTCCTGCTCTGCACATGCGGCCCGGATCTGATTCTCAGGCATCTCCCACTTAACAACATCGCGATGACGTCGAAGATTGAGTACTCGTCGATCGGAGCATCATCTACGGTCATGGTTACTCGAACCGCGAATGGATACCAATTACTGACAAACGGTCTGCCCGAGTCTGAAATCGCTCCGCGCGGTGCGGTCATTGGAGCTGAAGCCGGGGCTCGGTGGCTAACCACGTTGCCAGTGCTGGCACGCCCCGATGCAAAGTCGATGTTGATCATCGGCTTCGGCGGAGGGAGTGCCGTGAACGGCGTCCCTGAAACGATCCAGAGCATCGACGCAATCGAACTCGAACCGAAAGTTGTCGATGCAGTTCGAACGCTCTCTGGATTTCGCGAGTCCGATCCACTGAGCGATCCTCGGCTCAACATTGTCTTCAACGATGCACGAGGAGCGATGTCGCTGACGATAAAGAACTACGATGCGATTGTTTCACAGCCGTCACATCCCTGGTCCGCCGGTGCTTCACATCTCTACACACTTGAGTTCATGCAGCTTGTGAGAAGTCGACTCAGCGAAAACGGTGTCTTTCTGCAGTGGATGAATTCTCACTACGTTGACAAGAAACTGCTGAGATCGCTCGGCGCGACAATGCTCGACTCGTTTGAGAATGTAAGGGTCTATCAACCGCACAACGGACTGCTCTTGTTCCTGGCGTCGCAGAGTCCGCTCGATGTTGAGAAACAGATAGTCGAAACTGGCCTGCCACTTCGCCGACGTTTACGGTCAATGCAATGGCTCGGCCTGAATACAGTGTGCGATGTCGCAGCGACACTCGCGGCTGAACATGAAGATTTGGAAGCCTTCTGCGCAGGTGCATTGCCGCTGACTGACAACCGCAATCCGCTCGCGACAGGGGCCGGAAAACTGGCCACTGAAGCATTGCTTGAGGATGCGGAAACAGTTTTCAGAGACGTCGATCCGTTAGTTGCCCGAACTGGCAAGCCGTCACTCATGGAGCGATTGAAATTTTCGCCCGCGAAAGTCGTCCGGGCGTTGGCGTTAATGCAGATGAAAAAACGTGCTCGCAAGGTGGCAGACTCAATCCCGGAATCGGTTGATCGGCTTCTGGCGGACGGATTTCTAGCGGCATACGGCGGACGGGCTGAAGACTCGCAAAAGTTTTTCCGGGCGGTGCTCAAGATTGATCCGGAAAATCGCGAGGCGAGGTACAAATTGATCGAGCAGGAACTACCCGAGTTAGCTCAGGGCCGCGGCACCGTTGGACTCATTCATCCGGTTTCAACGGGCCTGTCGATCGAGTTGGCTCTTGTTCAAGCGACGTCGGCATACTATCGCAAAAACTGGCAGACGCTTCAGATGCTGGATGGAACGCTCGGCACCGTTGAGAACGGTTCAAGCAGTCAGCCGCTTGCACTGGCATTCCGAGCGCTCTGGCGAACCAAAGTCACGACACCCGGCCGAAGCCTGGGGTACGGTCGCGAAGCACTCGAACTGGCAGACCGGTCTCTGGCGGGAGAGACAACCGTCTTCGCGGCGCTGGTTCGGCTTTGGGCGGCAAAGCAGGCGGGCGATTCAAATGCGTGGCTGGAGTCAGCTTATTACCTGACCGATGTTATGAATGCTCAACCCTACGCCGTCACACGTGAGTTCGCATTGTCGGTTTCGAGAGAAGTGCTCAGCGGTATTGCCGAGTTGCAGGCGACAAATTCCTGGCAGGAACTGCGGATCGAGGACGTGCGTAAACGGTACGAACAGGTTCGTGACCAGGCTCAATCGAGCGGTTGATCCTGGGCGATCGGGCTGTGCCAGGGTATAATTTGTCTGCAGCTGTTGGGTGAACGACGAGCGTCCAGGAAAGGCGATTACATGCTGACAATTAACGGATCCGGTCTGAGATTATGTGACGGTGTTTCACGTCGATCGTTTCTTCAGGTCGGCGGACTGGCAATGGGCGGGTTGAGCCTTCCGCAGCTTCTCCAGGCTGAAGCTAAGAACAGCACCGGAAGCTCGCATAAGTCAGTAATCATGGTCTTTCTGGCCGGCGGACCTCCGCACCAGGATATGGTTGACCTGAAACCGGAAGCCGCTGTCGAGTATCGAGGTGAGTTTTCACCAATCCGCTCCAATGTGTCGGGAATCGACGTTTGCGAGCACATGCCACTATTGTCTCAACGGATGGATCGTCTGGCGGTTATCCGAACACTCGTCGGTTCAGAAGGTCGTCATTCGGCTTACCAGTGCCTGCACGGGCACCCCACCAGAAATCAACCACCTGGCGGCTGGCCGTGTTTCAGTTCAGCAATTTCGAAGCTGCAGGGACCGGTTAATAACGAGACTCCAGCCGCTGTTGCTCTTCAACCAAGGATCGGCGGAGCGTTCTGGTCCGATCCGGGACAGCCAGGATTTGCCGGACTGGCTCATGCACCATTCGCGCCGAATGCTTCAGGCAGCAAGGACCTTATTCTCAACGGCATGAACCTGAAAAAGCTGCGAGACCGGCGAACCCTCCTGCAGCAGATCGATGTACTGAAAGAGCGACTGGAAGCTGCCAACGCTATCGAGGGAATGGACACTTACTACCAGCAGGCATTCGACATTCTGACGTCGGGCAAACTGGCGGAAGCCCTCGATGTTGAAAGAGAAGATCCAGCACTGCGCGAGCGATACGGATTCGGCACGACCGAGCCCGCCGGTTACGGAGACGCTGGATGGTTAAGAAACGAAGACATGCTGGTGGCGCGGCGACTGGTCGAAGCCGGCGCTCGGGTGGTAACGCTGTCGTTCGGTCGCTGGGACTGGCATGGTCAGCCGCACGGCACAAACTTCGACAACGCCCGAGACCACATACCGGCACTGGATCAGGCTCTCTCTGCGTTGCTCGACGATTTGAAAGAGCGAGGCATGGACAAAGACACGTCAGTGCTTGTGTGGGGCGAATTCGGCCGCACTCCTAAGATCAATAAGAAAGGTGGCCGTGATCACTGGCCGGCTGTCGGATGTGCGATGCTGGCCGGAGGCGGAATGCGAACCGGGCAGATTATTGGCGAAACCAACTCACGAGCGGAACGCCCCAGGAAACGTCCTGTCCACTTTCAGGAAATCTTCGCGACGATGTACCACAACCTGGGCCTCGACATTGATCACACAACAATTAACGACATGACCGGCAGACCGCAGTACCTGGTCGACCATTCAAAATATCAGCCGCTTCCCGAGCTGGTTTGAGCTTTAGAATTGCTGGTTCGGTATCGGAGAATTGACGGTCGAGCCCAGCAAACTCACTTGATGTGTATGTTGACGTCGCATTGCGAAAGACGGTAACTCGCGGTGATTATAGAACCAAATTTGACGCTACGTCACAACAACGCGGTTTACTCAATCGCTTTCTCGACGGACGGCAGACTGCTGGCGTCAGGAAGCCTTGATAAGGCAATCAAAATTTGGGATCTGCCTTCCGGAAGGCAGAAGTTCCGCCTGGAAGGACACCGCGAAGCCATCTGCACCGTGTCGTTTCAAGATCGAGATACGACGCTGCTTTCGGCAAGCCTCGACAAAACGTTGCGTACGTGGGATCTGACTGAAGGCAAACTAAAGTCGACCATGCCCGGTCATCAGACATACCTGACATGTATGGCTCCAACACCTGATGGAGCGGCAGCCGTTTCGGGTTCGCACGACAAGGACCTGATCCTGTGGGACGTCGCCAATGGCAGAGCATTGGCAACACTGAAAGGGCACACCGACTTCGTAAGCTGCGTTGCATTCTCGCCGGACGGCAAACACATCGCCTCAGGCGGACATGATATGATGATCCGGGTCTGGGATATGGAATCAAAGAAGCAGATTCGAGAAATCGGTCCCCACCCGGAACCGATTCAAAGTCTGGCCTTTTCGCCGGACGGAACGATCCTCGCAGCCAGCGAAAAAACTCCAATCGTAAGGTTGTGGAATTTTTCTTCAGGTAAGTTGAAACAGACTTTTGAAAATCACAGAGGAATGGTGAAGACGCTGGCGTTTTCGCCGGACGGCATTCACCTGGCATCAGGCGGCAGCGATTCTCTGATCCAGATTCAAGACGCATCGACCGGCCAGAACCTGCACACTCTCAAAGGTCATCGCAACACCATCTACGACCTTGCATGGTCATCCGCTGGCGACCAACTGGCATCCGCCGCATTCGACCGCACCGCCCGCACCTGGAACCTGTGAACCGCTGGAAATCAAAGCGTTTTGCAAAGTCTGGCCTGGCGTCCCTTACGCTACCAGTTGTGACTTGACATGCAGGGAAACTCTCCGACGGCGAACGTTATTTCCGCAGTGGATAGTCAGCACTGATTTCGCAATCCGGGAGTGCGACTTGAAGCCGTTTCAATCCGTCGGCGGAAAGTCGGGAGCCAACCAGTGTCAGTCGCTTGAGGTTTCGCAACCGCATCAGATCATCAACACCTGCATCGTCGATCTTCGCGCCGACGAGATTCAGCGTCCTCAATTGAGTCATCTCTGAGAGTGGCTTCAAACCAATATTGGTAATTTTCGGCCCTGCGAATCCCTCCGAATACAACAGCGTCAGGCTGGACAATTTTTTAAGAGCGGTCAAATACCGCAGCCCGGCGTCGCTGACTGAAGTCAAGCTGAGGTCAAGCTCTCGCAAGTTCACAAGCGGTGCCAGTTCCTTGAGGGCTTCGTCATTAATTGACTCCGCGTAAAGGTTCAACAACTCGAGCTTCTGAAGACCGGCCAGCTGCTTCAATCCCGCCGCTGAAATCCGGTTCTTCTCAAAGGCCGTCTTTTTGAGATTCAGAGCCCGAATATTTGTCATCCGAGCCAGCACGTCACAGGCCGAATCTGACACGTTGTCGCAAACTTCGAGATCCAGTGCCACAAGATCAGGCAAATCGAAGATGTCTTCAAGACCGGCGGGGCCAATGCTCGTTCCAGTCACAATCAAAACACGCAATCCTTCCGCAGCTTCCAGGGGTTCGAGAGACTCATCATCGATCTGCTCACATACCGCGAGGTTCAACCCGACAAGCGACTTAAAGCTAGCTGCCTGGCGAATACCATCTGTACCGACACGAGAACCGGCAACGTCCAGGATAAACGCCGACCTCATCAGCCGCAGCTCGTTCACGACAGCCTCAGTTAATGCTCCATCAACATCTACATGTCGATCCGATAAGGCAATGACCGGAATTCGCACTTTTTCGTCATTAATCGCAAAACTAAGCATCCGCAGCAGCCGACTCTTGCTCTGTTCGCGTGAGAGCATCCTGACCGACGCCCCCAGCCGAACCAGTTCCGCAAACTCAGTACCAGGTGTCGGCGGAGATGGAAGTGGAATTGACGGAGTTTCACGGCGAAGGTTGTAGACAGACAACTCGTCCTGCTCTCGGAGAAAAAGTTTTCCATCAGCAATAACCGGATGCGACCAACTGTCGCCGCCAGCGTTCGGCAACTTTAATGTTCCTTTCAGGCGGTAATCCTCGGACGTTGCTTCGATCAGCGCGACAATTCCGTCCTGGTAATGAAAGTAGAGATGTCCGTCGGCGGCGACGACCGAAGCCGATCCGGTTCCAGCACCTCGCTGCTTCCATGCGATCTTTCCTGTCCTGAACTCGAAGCAAGTCGGCAGACCATTATTGCTGCCATGCCCTCCGAATATGTAATCGTCAATCAGCACGAAACCGCCATGGTGGTTCTGAAAACGATTACCCTTCAAGCGGTAAACCTCGAGAGCCCTGAATCCAGTTTCCGATTTATCGCGTTCAATCTTCAGGAGCACTCCGCCGGCGTGATATCCATTGGCCGAAAACACAAAGTCCCCGCGTACAAGTGGCGTCGGAATGTTTGCCGTTTGATTCGCGATGTCGTTATAGCCCCACAGAAACTTCCCTGTCTCGGCATCGACACCGACCAGTCCGCGTCCCACCAACTGCACGTATTGACAAACGTCAGTCGCCTGCGAGATGACGATGGAAGAAAAGGCAGCTCCGTCGCGTCCCTTCGCACCAATGTCCGGGATGGTCGATTTCCAGATGACATCGCCAGTACGTCGGTCGAGTGCGACGAGCATGGCGTCTTCCCCACCGGGAGTGCAGATCAGCCTGTCGCCGTCGACCAACGGTGATTCACCGTAGCCTCTCCCGGACATAAGACGGCCACCGAATTCATCAGCGTAGCTGTGCTGCCAGACCAGTTCACCGTTGGATATTCGCAGGCAAACCAGATCGCCGTCGGGATCAACTGCGTACACAAACTCGCCATGCACGGTTGGCGTCGCCATCACGTTTCGCGCTGTCGTTCCAATTTTCGTCTCCCATTTCTGATCACCGGTTTGAAGCTCAATTGCGACACAGTAGACGTCACTGTCAATCCGTCCCGTCGTGAAGACAAGTCCGTTTGACACCACGACGCTTGAGTAACCTTTTCCAATCCCGGACACTCGCCATTCAATCGGCGGTCCGTCGACAGGCCACGAATCAATCAGGCCTCTCTCGTTAGAGACTGCATTTCGGTTGTTGCCCCTCCACGCCGGCCAGTCATCCGCAATCGCAGGCGTGCTTGCGGCAGTGACGACCAGCAGGATCATCGTCCGGCTAAATCCGCAGAAGTGGACTCTCCCGTCGAGCATGACAGTCTTTCTGTGAACTATAAAAGAAGACCGGACACCACTTCGCCTCGCGAGATCGGAAGCGGCTGCCCCTGGCGGTTGTTGATGTGAGTTTTGGGATCAATGCCTTTGAGGTGAAACATTGTCGCGGCTATATCCCAAGGCGCGACGTCGTTAGCGACCGGGTAGGCGGCGCTGCGATTCGATGCTCCAAACACTTGCCCGCGAGCAATGCCGCCGCCGGCAAGCAGCATCGAATAGCAATCAGGCCAATGATCTCGCCCGGCATCTTTGTTGATCTTTGGCGTGCGGCCAAACTCTCCCAGGCAGAGAACGAGTGTTGAATCCAACAACCCGCGAGTATCCAGGTCCTCAATAAACGTCGCCAATGCCTGATCGAACGGAGGCAGCATTGTGCGAAGCCGTGGATAGTTCTTCGCATGAGTGTCCCACTGATCGGCGTTTAGCTTCGACCAGTTAACAGTGATCAGCGGTATGTGCGCCTCGACGAGTCGGCGCGCCATCAGCAGCGTCTGCCCAAACCGAGTTCGAGTGTACGAGTCGCGCAGACGTTGCGATTCGCCGCCGAGCTCGAACGCTCGTCGAGTTTCGGACGACCCAAGCAGGCCGAAGGCCCGTTCGTAAAGGTCGCTGAATCCCGAAAGCTGACGATGTTTTGCAGCCTGCTCCGCCGAGTCGATCTTCGAAAGCAAATCCCGACGTTCCGAGAGTCGACCTTGCCCAACGCCTTCCGGCAACGTGACGCCGTCAACTCGAAACGATTGCTCCCCGGGGTCGCCTGGAACTCGCAGAGCATCAAAACCCGGTCCGAGAAATCCTGCATTCTGACCAGCGAGCGGCGGCCTTGCCCCCTGATGCATCACCGGCCCTAGTACTACAAAATCCGGAACCGGCCGACTGTTCGGAGCAAACCGACTCACCACCGAACCATACGTTGGAAAGTCATCTGGCTTAGCTGTCGTATTCGTACCGGGCAGAGGATGAGGATAGCCGGTCAGCGCTGTGTAGGCCGCCGAGCCGTGCTCGAAATCGCGATGCGTAACCGAACGAACGATCGAATAGCGATGAGCGTGTTGCGCGAGCTTCGGAAGTTGCTCGCTGACCTGAGTTCCGGCGATGCTTGTCGAAATCGGCTCAAACTCTCCCCGCAGGACGGACGGT
>JACLAC010010323.1_pt1 | contig 10995 bp, 8 predicted proteins | sample 8027881 | NCBI WGS metagenome assembly JACLAC01 (sample SAMN15725517, study PRJNA655200) | protist metagenome | isolation source: fluorescence activated cell sorting (FACS) single amplified genomes of... | place: Spain: Blaines Bay Microbial Observatory, Mediterranean Sea | collected 2016-01-19 | reverse complement strand
GAAAAACAATTTAGATCGTGCACATTGCAATTAGAACTCTTGGTAAGGAGTGCGACTATAAAAACATAGCAGGATTTTCCGATCTGCGCGCTAAAAACCAAAAATGATCACAACTTATTCATAAGAGCCGCTTTGATACCATCTCCAATTTCCGTGGTGGGGCTTGGCTACGTTGGACTCCCTGTAGCAGTGGCCTTTGGTAAACAACGTCCTGTCATCGCCTTTGATATCAACACCTCACGCTTGAGTGAGTTGCGTTCCGGATATGATCGAACTGAAGAAGTCAATCAAGAGGAACTCCAACAGGCAAAGCTAACCTTGACCAGTAATCCAAACGACTTGCGACAGGCATCGGTTCACATCATAGCCGTGCCCACTCCTATCAACCAAGCCAAACAACCTGATCTCACTTCACTACTCAAGGCTACTGAAACGGTCGGTAAGATACTGAAGGCTGGAGACTTGGTAATTTTTGAATCAACGGTTTATCCAGGCTGTACAGAGGAGGACTGTGTACCTTTGTTAGAACGACTATCCGGTTTGAAGTACATGAAAGGTAACAACCACCAGGATATTGAAAAAGCAGGGTTCATACTCGGGTACTCACCAGAACGGATCAATCCTGGTGACAAACAACACACCTTTAGTACGATTCGTAAAGTTGTTTCAGGTTCCACTTCCGCTGCCTTGGACCAGATTGCCGAACTTTATAGCTCTGTGGTCACTGCTGGGGTATATCGAGCATCTAGCATCAGGGTCGCGGAAGCTGCCAAAGTGATTGAGAACGCTCAGCGTGACCTAAACATTGCTTTCGTTAATGAATTAGCGCTGATCTTTGATCGACTGGGTATCGATACTCAAGAAGTACTGAGAGCAGCTGGTACCAAATGGAATTTTCTATCCTTTCAGCCAGGACTAGTAGGTGGTCACTGTATCGGAGTCGATCCCTACTACCTTACACATAAAGCTGAACGAGCAGGATATCACCCACAGATGATTCTAGCGGGTAGGCGGATCAACGATGAAATGGGGGTATTCATTGCCCGCCGCTCAGTGCAGAAATTGGCTAAGACAGGGATAGGAGCAGTGGGTTCAAAGATACTGGTTTTAGGACTGACTTTCAAAGAAGACTGTGCAGATCTACGCAACTCCAAGGTCCCAGATATTATACAAGAACTGAGAAAGTATGGTTGTGAAGTGCTAGTGCATGATCCGTATTGTAATCCGGAGGAAGCAAAAGCAGAGTATGGTCTGGAGCTGGTTTACGATCTCAAAAATTTAGACCAAGTAGCTGCTATCATACTGGCAGTAGCTCATCAGACATACAGAGAGTGGAGAGTGGGTCAATGGCTTGACAAGCTAACTCCAGGTGGTGTTGTAGTAGATGTCAAGGGGATTTTACCAAAGATAGGATTAGAGAAATCCGGGATCAGTGTATGGCGCCTATGAGCAGTTTCTCCAAGAATGGACAAAACTGAACTAAGGACAAGTTTGAGATTGAATGTGAGTTTATGATTTCAAATAAGCGTCGGACCTTAAAAGGTGTTCAGTTTATAGATGAGTAGTTTCAAATAAATTTCCAATAATCCTTTAGATTCAGCGTAGCACATTGTTTTACTGTGCAGTTTGGCCAAGTAATGCCCGAGGCGAAAGTTAGATGATTAAATTTAGGTGGTGAACGTCTTTTTTCATCAAAACAAAGCTACAATGAGAACATTTTCATAGATTTTAAGCAAGGCTATGCCATGGCCAACAGCAGGCAACCCCATCAATTACTTGAAAAACTCCCTGCCAATTTTGACCGATATACTGCCACAAACAAAACCAAAAACTTTTTCAAAAGTAGAATCAGTTACTGCCTAGATCTAGCATTTGGACTTTATTTACGAAAAATTTCAGAGCTTATTGATTTCAATGAAGTAGAGGATGTAGTCTTAATTTGGATTACCAGTGACTGCCCAGCCGCCTAAATGAACATGCTCTTTGAGTATGGGATCCTTGCTTCTGCACAGTGTCTGAAAGGTTCGTCAACAAGTCTGGCAGCGATACGTTGGTCGCCTTGGTTTTTACGAAGACAATATATACTGGATAAGCGCGTTGAGGACGTTGTACCTCACCTTGTTAACGAGAAAAATGCCTCCAAATAGCAAAAGAAGATTGAAGAACCCAATGGACTGAATCAGGCTGAGCTAATCGAGAGTTGGTATAAACTCTCAGCAGGAGTACAATCAGCAGGATGCAGTTTCTGCATAGGCAATTTCTCCTTACCAACTGCAAGTTGCCATGCGTGATGAGGGGAATCTACTACTGGATTTACAAGAACTGGTTGAAAACAGAAAAGTTTTTGTAGCCAAAGTTTAAATGTCTCAGAGAGATTTCTAAAAACCAGAAGACAAACCAAGACTGATAAGTCAACTATCATCTTTTACGCAATTCAATCAAAAAGCTCACAATCTTTTAAGAGTATCCCCTGATGGTCTTTTGTCGAAAGTTGAGGATTTACATGCGGCCACTCAATCGACAAATCTGAATCATTCCAAAGCAAAGTCCGTTCGTGTTCTGGATACCAATAATCTGTAGTTTTGTAGAGGAATTCTGTGGTTTCACTTAGGACAAGAAACCCATGTGCAAAACCAGGAGGAATCCAAAGCTGGTGATGATTTACAGAATTCAGTAGTGCAGAGGTGTGCTGACCAAAAGAAGGGGAAGAACGTCGGAGATCTACTACTACGTCAAAGATTTCCCCCTGTGCCACTCTAACGATTTTCCCTTGAGGATGCTTGATCTGATAATGCAAACCTCTAAGAACACCTTTTTGAGAGCGACTGTGGTTATCTTGCACAAAATTCACTGAATTTCCAATCGCTTTCTCAAAATCTTGCTTATTAAAACTCTCTAGAAAATGGCCACGCTCATCACCTAACACCTTTGGTTCAAGCAGTAGGACATCGACTAAGTTCGTAGGAATCACCCGCTCATATGGCATTTGCTGAATCCTCAAACAATCGAAGCAGGTACTGTCCATATGCGTTTTTCACCAAGGGTTCTGCAAGTTGTTGGACTTTCTCTGCGGTAATCCAGCCCTTGCGATAGGCAATTTCTTCTGGGCAGGCTAACATCAAGCCCTGTCGCTTCTGCAGTGTAGCAACAAATCCTGAAGCTTCCAACAGACTGTCCTGAGTACCTGTATCTAGCCAAGCAAAGCCGCGCCCCATCAGTTCTACTTGGAGTTTCCCTTGATCAAGGTAAAGCCGGTTCAAATCGGTGATTTCCAATTCTCCGCGGGCTGAAGGTTGAAGCTCTGCTGCAAAATCGCACACCTGGCTATCATAGAAGTATAATCCAGTTACTGCATAGTGACTGCGCGGTATCTTAGGCTTCTCCTCCAAGCTCATGACTTGCCTTTTGTCATTAAATTCAACAACTCCATATCGTTCGGGATCTTGGACTTGGTAGGCAAAGATCGTTGCACCAAATGCTTGGGAATGAGCACTTTGGAGCTGTTTGACCAGATCATGTCCATAAAACAGATTATCACCTAGAATCAATGTACTGGGATGCCCGTTGATGAAGGATTCTCCCAAAAGAAACGCCTGAGCTAGTCCATCTGGTGAGGACTGAACGGTATATTGAATGGAGATTCCCCATTGAGAACCATCTCCAAGCAATTCTTGAAACAAGTGGATATGTTGCGGGTTAGAAATAAGCAATATTTCTCTGATTCCAGTGAGCATCAATGTGCTCAATGGATAATAGATCATTGGTTTATCGTAAACTGGCAGAAGTTGTTTGGAGACAGCTTGAGTCATAGGATAAAGCCTGGTCCCACTTCCTCCGGAAAGGATTAGGCCCTTTCTACCACTTTTCATAGTGTGTTTCGGTTTGAATTAAAGAAACAGATGCAATGAGTCGGCACTTACAATGCCATTTTACACCAGTCAACCCCAGTTAAGGCAGGGGTATACGGTTATTGCGGGAGGTATCCCAGTTTGAAATAGGGATTTCTCGGAGTCCATCCTCCATCGAAGTTTCACCAACCAAGAGGGGATCATTCATGCGATATGGATACAGATCCACATCCGGACAAGTACTGTCTGCCAGATCGCCATTGATCGTACAGGTTGGTAGCAAAACATGTTCTGGATCATCTGGAAGTCTAAAGTTCTGAAATTTTTTCCAGGCAGTTTTCATGTAATCTTGCCACAAACGTGCTGGAACACTTCCACCGGTGACCTTCAACATCGGTCGATTGTCATCGTACCCCATCCAGACCCCTGTTACGAGTCCTGGAACAAAGCCCACAAACCAAGCGTCTCTGTATTCAGAAGTTGTTCCCGTTTTTCCTCCAATATCATTTGGAGATCCAGACCAGTTTGCGTTGCGTCCCGTTCCATAAAGAACAACACCATTGAGCATGCTTCGCATTTGAAACGCCGTCCAATCATTCATTACCTGAGTAAACGCGGGGGTTGGTCTTTTATAGAGCACACGACCCTCATTGTCTTCAATTTTTGTTATGAAACTAGGTTTCCAGAAACGCCCCTCATCCAGAAATGGCTGATAGGCGGCAACAAGTTGCAAGAGACTAGTTTCGGCACATCCCAAAGCTGCACAAAGCCCAACTGTTGAATTAATCTCAATCTGTAGTTTTCTAGCAAATTCTTTAAAATTCTTGTGATCAGTACGCTGAAGAACCTGCACTGCAACAGTGTTGATTGACATTTCCAATGCTTTGGCCAAAGTCATCGTATCTGCTGCATAAAGAACTCCGGTGGAGCCTGTGAGTTCCCGTTCCAAGCCAAATTTTCCATCATAATTACCTGGAGCATACAGGTTCATGAATCCTTCTTCATCCTCCCACTCTAAACTCAATGGCTCATCCCGCCAGACGGACGCTGGACTCAACCCATCCTCTAAGGCTAGTGCGTAAACTAATGGTTTGATCGCTGAGCCAGGCTGACGCTCAGCTTGAACTGCTCGATTAAACTGGGATTTGCGAAAATCTCTTCCTCCTACCAAGGCTCTAACCTCTCCACTTGTAGGATCAATACTGAGCAAGGCTACCTGTTCCTTGCGCTTCTGAGAAAAACTATTAGCTACTGCCGATTCTGCTTGTCGCTGTAATTCGTTATCCAGCGTCGTGTAGACTCGATAGCCACCTCCGTATACAAACGGCAACTGATGAGTGTTCTGCATCTCAGAGACGACTTGTTGCGCAAAATAGGCCCCGCTTCCCTGGGATTTGGGTAGACGAACACTAAGAGGCTCTTGCCTAGCTTCTTCAATCTGTTCGCCAGGCAGCCAGTTCAAGCGCTCCAACTGCCGCAATACCTGTATTTGGCGGTCACGCGCAGATTCCAACCATTCAGATGGATAGAACTCTCCTTCGGCAGAAGCATTGGTAGGAATTTTCAGATAAAATTCAGGACGACGAATGATCCCTGCCAATAATGAAGATTCAGAAAGTGTCAGTTCTGAAGATGACTTGTCGAAATAAACTTGTGAGGCCTGCTCCACTCCATAATTTCCATGTCCTAAGTAGATCGTATTCAAATAATTTTCAAGAATTTGAGCTTTTGTGAGTCTTTGCTCCAAAGCAAGTGATAGCAAAGCCTCGCGAACTTTTCTTTCCAATGTTTTTTCGGGGGTCAGTAGCATCAATTTGATCATCTGCTGCGTCAAGGTACTTGCCCCCTGTCTGTAGTCACCACTCCGCAGATTGACCCAAAGTGCACCTAAAATGCGGATGGGATCGATTCCAAGATGTTGAAAAAAACGAGAGTCTTCAGCTGCAAGAATACTTAACCGAAGGACGTGCGCAGGATGGTTACCTGACACCTGAATTCGATTTTCAAGACCGCGAAGAGTGTTGAAAGGAGCACCGTTTCGATCATACAAAACGGTGTTAGAGGGAGAGCGGGCGATGGCAGTTTCAAACTCGGCTACAGACTCCTTGGCCATAGGGACCAAGATCGTGTATACCCCGCCTAATGCGCCAAGGGGTAATCCGATTAGCAGAATTCCCCAGAACAACCATCGCATGCAATTCTATTAGTCTCTGGAAAGTCCCAGGATGCTCAATAGGGCAGTGAAGAGGTTCAAGATGTCCAGGTAGAGAGCCAACGTTGCAGAGATGTACTCATCCGTCGCGTAGTTCCGCATGATGTTTGAAGTGTCGTACAAGATGAATCCGCTGAAAAGAATCACCCCGGCGCCTGACATCATAAAGTGCATCATTGGGCTCTGGAAGAAGAACATGTTCAACAGACTACCAATCACAATCGTGATCAAGCCAACCATCAGGAATCCAGACATGAAGCTGAAGTCCTTCTTGGAGAAAACCACATACATCGTCAAACCACCAAAAGTGATCGCAGTCAACGCAAAGGCCTGTGTTGCGATGCTCGGTCCAACAGCATAGAGCAATGGTCCAAGGGTTAAGCCTGAAACTGTCGTGAAGCTGAACAGAGCGACCATGTTTAGCCCAGGCTTGTGACGAGCGAACTGGGCAAAGAAAATCAGACCAATCATCAGAACGAACAATATCATTCTGTTGGAAGCAACAATCGGCAACAAGGGGCCAGTACCTAAGTATGCACCAATAGCAGCCGTTGCCATGGAGGCAGCCAACAAAGTGTATACTTTTTTGATGAATACCAACCTATCTTCAAGCGAAACAGATTCAACCGTGACTCGACCGAAACTGGCTTCCTGCGCAGTGTTGAAATTCAGCATCAGTTTCCTTTGTCTAAAGATTAGCGAAATAGTGGGAGAAAATTCCCATTGAGATCTAACTCAAAATCTAACGTATTTTCATTTGCTTGACAACTAAATCTGATCCAAATTAGCACAAATTCAGTCAAAATCTTGAGATATTGTGAAGCATTCAACAAAGCCAATGCAAAAAGTTGGAAACTTTTGGTCCGTCAAAAAAAACAAAGTGCTCCTGATTTTCCTTATTCTCACGCAGCAAGAACGGCACCTGATTCTCAACAGCAGCATCATAATCAGTCATTGAATCTCCAATCATCAGACATTTTTCAGGTTCCATTTTCATTTCTGCCAATATCTGTGCCAGCACTTCGGGCTTCGCATGTGGTGCGCCAAACACCCTGGAGAAGAGGCCTACTATATCAATAGCTTTTAGAATATGCTCGATCTCATCCTGGGGAGTCCCAGTAACGATGATGTGTTGTTGACCATGAGGATTCGAGTTCAGGAATTCGCGAGCCCCTTCAATCCAAGGGCAAGCGATCACCCCCTCGACCACAGAATCTGCGTAACGCTGACAATATTCGAAATTCTCTTCTTCACTCAGTTCCTGATCCAGCAGTGTACGAAAGTAATGTGGAATCTTGATGTGACGGGAAACTCCACCGTGCAGTAAGTGATATTCGCGAACGTATTTACGAACATCATCATCATAATCCTGGAAAAGTTGATCAAAAGCCGCTGTCTTCAAAGGTACTGAATCTTTGATAACGCCGTCGAAATCCCAAAAAATCAGTTTGTAGGCTTCTAGAGTGAACTCCATTGTTTTGCTCATAGGGTTTGCCAACATCGGAACCACCGCAGCATGGCTATAGTACCATCGACTCTCAATTACAGATCGTTCCATTTCCAAGGCATGAACGAGTTCCAAGTTTGCTAGTTCTTTCCATAATTCTGAGAGTGTCATTTTCAATCCTGCGACAGGTGGACCACTCATCTTGTACTCCAACTGTTTGGGGATTTAGGTCTCTAGCACAAGCATACTTCCCAAGCACAAATATAAGATAATTTTTCGATGCAGATCCTGACGGACAAACCTTGGCAAATTAACAAGTTTGATGGCAATCAGGTCCCAGAAATTCGTGACAATAGCATGGTCAACCAAATCTTAACATTTCTCTTTGTTGCACATTATTGTCCCTTCGTCAGACCCTCTTGTAAAGAATCCACAGAGTGCAAATCCATTCTTTGCCAGGCGGCCAGAAAAACACAGTTTTTTCCTGCCTACCTGCAAGACTAAAGTTTTAGCCCTTTGGTAGTTCATTGATGGTACTCGCCAGAAATTCGTTGGGGTCTTTTCATTTCACATAATCTTCCACAGCAAACCACTCAGCCTAGATAGTCATGAAGCCTTCCTCATTGACTCTAGTTCCTGAAGTTGCTGTCCCAAAGCGGTCATTGTCTTTTCAGAAGATTCAAGCTTCTCTCGCAATTCCAGGACTACGCTATCCGGTGCTTTGGCCAGAAATCCCTGATTGTTGAGCTTTTGCTGACTTTTCTTACTGAACTCTTCCTCCTTCTTAAGCTTTTTCTGCAGAGAGAGAATTTCCTTGCTCAAATCCACATCTCCAGCATCAATCAAGGCCAATGTGTCTGAAAAGTAAATGCTAAGTACCGCATCATGATTACTGACATCAGGTTCCTTAGACTGTATATCCAATGAATTCAGTCGAGCCAGTCTAAGGATCAAGTCCTTGTGCTCATTCAGTAAATCTGTGTATTGTATTGACTGTAAGATAGCTGGGATCTGTTTGTCCATTCCCAACCTGGCTTTATCTCGCAATGCGCGAATTGTTGTAATGGCTTCTTTGATGTACTCGATGCTCGAATGACTTTTAGAGTACTCATGCTGCTCAATGACTGTGGGCCAATCACTTCCGATCAACAACCTTGGCTGACGGAATTCCTTCCACAGAGTTTCAGTTACAAAGGGAACAAAAGGATGTAATAAACGTAGGAGGGTCGTAAAGCTGTAAGCAAGTACCTGATTATCAATTGCTGTACGCTGAGGTTTTTTATCAATCTCAAGATACCAGTCACAGTATTCATTCCAGAAAAAGCTACGTAGCTGATCAATCGCATCTGAGAGCCTGTATTGCTCCAACAGCCTTTGGGTATCACCAACAATGTGTCGAATTTGATGTAGCAACCATCGGGACGTGTCCCCATCCACCTGTAATGGAGGTGTCACCGGAGTATTCTCCGGTAGGTTCATCAAGATGTAGCGTCCTGCGTTCCAAAGCTTATTGGCGAAGCGACGACAGCTTTCCAATTTTTCAGGATACAGACGCAGATCCTGCCCCGGACCTGTACCCACTATTAAAGCTAACCGCAGGGCATCCGTCCCATAATCACGGATGCTCTCTAGTGGGTCAATACAAGTTGCTGGGTCCGACTTCGACATCTTCTTACCCTCTTTGGTCCGAACTAAACCATGGAGGTATACCGTCTGGAACGGAATCTCTTCAACCATGTAGGTAGTCATCAAGATCATCCGAGCCACCCAAAAGAATAGGATATCATACCCCGTTTCCATCACTTGGGTTGGGTGGAATTTCTGATAATCTGGGCTTTGCTTTAGTAATTCCTGAAAAGAATTTGTACTATCTGCTGCCTTTTCTGGATCTACCAAGGTGCTCCACGTCCAAAGTGCTGAGGAAAACCAGGTATCTAGTGTATCTTCATCCTGGCTCCAGTCCTTCCCATCTGGTACAACACCGATTTGAATTTCTGCAGAATCTCCTTTTCCACGATACCACACAGGGACCCTGTGGCCCCACCAAATCTGCCGAGAAATGCACCAATCTCGGAGGTTCTCAACCCAGTGAAAATAAGTATTGTTGAAGCGATCCGGAACAATTTGGATATCCCCCTCACGCACAACAGCGATAAGAATTTCTCGCAAGCTCCGTTTTTTACCTTTCCACGGCACTACAGGCTTGTTGACATCAATAAACCACTGCTCACGAATCTGGGGTTCTATCGAACCACCACCACGACTATTGAAGGCTTTGCTATTGACATAGTCTCCATCAGTTTTCACCAGCAAACCCTTGGCTGCTAACTTCTCAACAATTTTTGGTCTTGCTTCCTCGATGGGCATCTCAGCAAACTCTCCTGCATTTGCCAGCAAGCGCCCTTGAAAGTCGATAATCTGTTCCTTGTCTAGTTGATGACGTTCTGCGATCTCGAAGTCAGTATGATCATGCCATGGAGTAATAGTCATCACACCTGTTCCAAAGGATGGATCCACGACAGAATCCTTGATGATCGTAGCCTCGACAGGTCCATTGATCCATTCACACTCAAAGGTGTCGCCGTGGCTGAACTCTAAGTAACGATCATCATCCGGATGCATCACGACATACTTGTCACCAAATTTTGTCTCTGGACGAACCGTTCCAATCTGGAAAGGCCCATACTGAAAGGTATAGAATGGCGATGCCACTTCCTTACGGTCCACCTCATCGTCTGAAACATTCGTTTGTAGCTTCGGATCCCAGTTAACGATTCGATGCCCACGATAGATCAGTCCCTCTGTATGCATCTGTGAAAAGGTCTCATTGACACATCTGTTCAGTTGAGGATCCATCGTGTAGCGGTCCCTCGACCAATCACAACTGGAACCCATTGCTCGTACTTGGTTTTTGATCGTATCCCTTGAACTCAGTACATAGTCTGCGATCCGTCTCAAGACTTCATCTCTACCCAACTCTTTTCTTGGATCGGCAATTCCTTCTTCTCGCTGAATTTTCTGTAGAACCACGTTCTCGGTGGCGATCGCTGCGTGGTCTGTACCAGGTACCCAGAGTGCTTCGCAACCACGCATCCGTTGCCAGCGAATCAGAATGTCTTCAAGTGCCAACATAACCGCATGCCCCACATGCAATTGCCCCGTGGCATTAGGAGGAGGCATTGAGATGGTGAAGCCAGGCTTGTCGGATTGAGCGTCTGCTCGGAACCAACCACCTTCCTCCCACTGTTGATAGAGATCGGTTTCAAATTCCTGGGGGTTATATGTCTTGGCAAGGGATGTCATGGCCATTTGAATGACGGGGTTGGGAGAAATGCATTAATCATTAAAAGATTAGCATCTAATTAGAGAAGATGTTCGAGACCATAAAAGAGTTGCTGAGATCCAATCACTTTTGTGCAGGCGAGGCAAACGCCAGGCATGAAGGATTCCCGGTGAATCGAATCATGTCGAATGGTCAGTGTTTCTCC
>JACLAC010016098.1_pt1 | contig 10997 bp, 15 predicted proteins | sample 8027881 | NCBI WGS metagenome assembly JACLAC01 (sample SAMN15725517, study PRJNA655200) | protist metagenome | isolation source: fluorescence activated cell sorting (FACS) single amplified genomes of... | place: Spain: Blaines Bay Microbial Observatory, Mediterranean Sea | collected 2016-01-19 | reverse complement strand
GTGCTTAGCGGTTTTGATCGTCCTTCTTCCACAGACAAAGCCGAGGACCCTGCCGAAGATGGAGTCTACCGCTAGCCATAGCCAACATTTAGATTTTTTTAGCAATGAAAGTGCAGAGTTCATCGATTTCGATGAAGGAGCAGGCTTCGGTCTGTGGTGAGCTTGCTGGGAGTGCTTGGGCAGCTTGTACCAACCAGCGAGAGACCGTCTTATGATGGATGCTGAGAACCCGGCCGATGGCTCGCATCCCCATCCCCTTCGAGATAGATTTGACAGGCCTGTTGCTTGAGGGCTGGATCTTTGCCTCGTCGTAGTGTTTGAAAGAAGATCTTTCGGCAGGCTTGGCAACGGTAGCGTTGGACACCCCGACTGGTGCACTAGAGAATATAGTCAGGATGAGCACAGTGGGGACATTGCATCGTTAGTTCTCCAAATCTCAGAGATTACTTCATTTGTATAAACGACGCACCTGCGCCAACACCCAGAAATTTGTATTATCAATGTTCTGTTTAGTTTTTACATTCATCGCTGGACACACGACTATTTTTAATCGATCAGCTTAAGTTTGCGCCAAACTCCACTCCGAAAACGGATCACCATCGCAATGAGAAGCAACGGTGAACTGAAAACGTGAATTGATAACACTTGATCTGGGGCAAGTTTGACCAGCCGAATAAGGATAATTATCAAAAAGAATTGGAACCACCAGAAAGCAGCAAAAATAGTCATTACCCCGTAGGTATCCCCAGCTCCCCGCAGTGCACCACCTAGGATTCCGGACCATGCTATGATTAGTAGTATGAAAGCATTGAGTTGTGTTACCCAAATTGCCAGGTCACTTGTTTCTGAAGGGGAATCGGGTTCCAAAAACATCCCAACCATTGCATGAGTCGCAAACAGAAAGGCTAGTGCAGCGATCAGAGCATAGCTGGAAGCTAGTACGAGGCCTGAGAACACGGAATCTGAAGCAGAGTCCGGGTCGCGAGCTCCGATAAACCGTCCCACCAGGCTCATCGTACCAATCTCCAGACCGATCACTGGTATGTGAAGCGTTTGAATCCAAGTGAGACCTACCGAAATAGCCGTAAAGGCCTCAGCTCCGTAGGACTTGAAAGTAAGAATCATCAAATCAATAGCAAAAATTATTAGTGCTATCTCCAGCCCACTGGCAAATCCAAAGCGGACAAGTTTTTTTAAAATTTCCAGATCCAACTGAAAGCTCTGCAAAAGCTGATATTCTGGAAAGCGGATCTGTCTGAAGTAAATGACGCACAATGTGACCAAACCTGCGAACCAAGCGAAGACAGTTCCATATGCTGCTCCTTCAATTCCAAGTTCAGGGAAGCCCAACTTTCCAAAAATCAATACGTAGTTCGCGCTTATATTGGCAAGAGCCATCACAAAGGTCGCCAACAGCACGACTCTGGTTTTACCTAACCCTCCAAAATAGTTATTGAAGCTGTTTCTAAATAAGTCTAGCCCCGTCCCTGCCATGTTAATTGTCAAGTAAGCCTGCGCCTGCAACACTTCTCCATCAGAGATCCCTACCGTAGCTAAAATCCATCTGCCTGCAGGTATCAGTGCAAGGATGAAAAGTGCGCTGACAAAACTAAATACAATGCTTTGCGTGAGCACTCTGGGGCAGTTATGAAATTTTTTTGACCCAAAATATTGCGCTACCAAGGCTGTACCGAAGCCAATCACTCCAATGAAGAACGACTGAAAAGCAAAGGAAGTAAAGCCTCCACTCAAGCTAGCGTTCATTGCCTCTTGCTGACCTGCTTGAGATAAAGGCGGTCGATGAACAACATGATTGCTACCGTTGAAGTGGATAGCATCAGTGGAAAGGCGATGTCCATCATCGGCTTGATTCCGCCGGGACCTTGGAGCGACTGTGGTAGTTTAATTGTGAATACCTCTCAAAAATTGATGCGCTGCGCGATTATGATTCATACGCAAACATGGCAGATCTCTCCACTGAATGAGAGGGAAAATATTGATTTCCTCGCATTCTGGCCGAATAGGTTTTCAAAATTTATAGAATTTTAAAATCAAATTATATCATAATTTTACGTGTGATCATGAGCAATTGTGAATTTTGATTGCTAGCAAAACTAAATTTTTTAGTTGAACATAGAATCTGAAGTTTAAATTCTTGTAAGCTTCATGGTAAACACTGTCTGGATAAACCGGACGAAAGAGCCCAAATCATATAATCAATTCAAATAGGATTTTTGAAATGAAAAAATTCGCAGCAGTCCTAATCATTTCGCTAGCGTCCGCTGGAATCAGCTTTGCTGGTGGAGGTTGCAGTAGCAGCAAATCTTACACGATGGCCAACAGCTCCAAGGCACTCAAGGGCGATGTTGTGCTAATGGCTGAAGGCAAGCGCGTTATCAAGCACAATGGCAAATTGGGCCAGATTTTTTTCACCATTCAAACAGATGCAGGTGAAACATTGGCACAAGAAATTAGCCGTGAAGAGTTTGGCATTCAATTCCCAGAATTGTCCAAGCAAATCCAGAGCTGAGCCATTTCATTCTGAGTGGGGAGTTCAGACACTTTCCACTCACCGGTCGGCTGGTCTGCTAAACGGCCGACTTGCAACTGATTCCAGACTACGCACGTCAGTATCCGACCCTCGCAAACACCAGCCTACCCCAGCTTTCCAGCAATTTGTTGCCAACAAACCTAAGATAGCAATTCATACTTTTCCAAATGTACTTTTCCAAAATATTTTGACGAATACGTCGAAATAGGCAGAAATCACAAAATCGACAGGAAGCGCTCGCTGAGCCAACCGAAAGTATCCTGAACAAAGGTTCAAAACCAGCATTCAGCCAACCACAAACCCTCCCCAAATTTTTTTACATGAAATAGTTAGGAAAAGTACTGATGAAAACCATCCTTTGTTATGGAGATTCAAACACGTGGGGATACAACCCGTCCAGCCAGCAACGATTTGGTCCAGAAGAAAGATGGACGGGAGTACTTCAAAAGGAACTGGGAATGGAATATCGGATCATCGAGGAAGGGCTAAACGGCCGAACTACGGTTTGGGACGATCCGATTGAAGGCTTTAAGAATGGGATGAGTTACCTCATTCCCTGTATCGAGAGCCATAAGCCATTCGACCTGATCACAATCATGTTAGGAACTAACGATCTAAAAATTCGTTTTTCGGTTTCGGCTCACGATATTGCTGAAAGCGTTGGCGTTTTGATTGAGCATGTTCAACGAAGTACGGTTGGCCCAGATAATACAAGTCCTACGATACTGCTGATGGCTCCTCCTCCTTTGGGAAAACTCAGTGACTGTGAGGAAATGTTCCAGGGAGGGCTGGAAAAATCTCAACTTTTTGGCAGGTATTTTCGAAAAAAAGCCTTGGAAAGAGGATGTGAATTTTTGGACACCTCAGAATTCATAAAGAGCAGTGATCTGGACGGGATCCATTTTGAACATGAAGAGCACCGCAAGCTGGGTGAAGCTGTGGCCCAAAAGATAGGGGCAATTGTTCGCTGACCCAACATCTTCACAGCAGCTCAAGGGCCGGTTGAGTCAGTGATCATTTATTATGAGAGGATTCCTGACAGTAGAAATTTGCTTGGAATGCAACTTATTCGTACATGAAATGACTGGTGTTCAGAGTTGGTGCCAAATCATGGTTGAACTGACAGCGGAGAATGACTGAAAATACGGTTACTGGTTAGAAGAGAATTCCTTTGCGTGAGTCTGATCACTCTTGGCAGCAAATATAAAGTCACTCTCCACCAAGCCATCAATTTTGTGTGTCCAGATGCTCACACGCACTGTTCGGAAAGAGAGCAACAATTCAGGATGATGCCCTTCTGATTCTGCCAGATCTGCAATCAAATTTGTGAAACGCACCGCTTCCCGATAGGAGTCAAAGGCATAGTCTTTCTGAAGATGATGCTCATCAATCATCTCCCAGCTTTTCTCCAGTTGGTCAAACAGCGCCTGAAGAGCATCCCCCTTGAGCGGAGGGATCCCGCCACGGCAAGGGACACATTGTTTTTGAGCTAACTCCATTGTTTATTTCTCTGTAAGTTTACTTTTTAGAACTGGGTTCGCTACAACAGACTCAATCAACCCTGGCCTGCCAAAGACCGAAAATTTATTGTGGGTAGCTTTGTTGGTGCCTAAAAGCTATTTGAAATTCAACTTCGGATTTACTGTATCGTTTTTGTGCTGATTCTCAACTTACCATCTAGTTTCCAGATAGCATGTTCTGCATCTGGTCCTGTGCCAGATGGGACCTCAACCTTCATCTCCTCAAAATGATAAGTAATTTCAGCTTTCTTTTCTGTAAGCGCTTCATAAAGCCCAATTGCCAGTTCAGGCCAGGTCTTAGTATGTTCAGACATAATCTTTTCAAACTACATGAGGTTCTTGGTTCCCATGATCATGACCATGGGTGATATTTTGGCGGTGACACCAATAGTCGTGCTCGCGTTTCTTTTGCAGAGGCCAAAGCAATACAAATAGCGCGAGCAGCGCTGCAAACACAACTGCTGCAAAGATGAGTAGACTTCCTAATATGATATCAATCATGGTTTATCGGTTAATTGTTTAAAACTATGTTTGGGGCATTTGGGAGAGTTTGTGGAGGCTATTTTCAGGTAACCAATACAAACTAATTTTTCAGAAGCGATCACTGGCCTATTTGGGCCAGTGATCGCTTAAAGAATAGATGAAGAAAGGGTCAGTTCTTCGGTAAAATCACTGTATCAATGACATGGATTACACCGTTGTCAGCTTCCACATCGGCTGCCGTCACATTGGCTCCATCCACACTAACTTTCCCGTAAGACAATTTAATTGATACCTGCTGTCCATTGACAGTCTTGACCATTTGGCTTGGCTTAATGTCCTTGGACATGATCTTGCCAGGGACTACGTGGTACGTGAGGACAGAGATCAATTTGTCCTTGTTTTCTGGCTTCAGCAGACTTTCGACGGTACCTTCAGGGAGTTTGGCAAAAGCTTCATTTGTTGGTGCGAAGACTGTAAATGGTCCTTTGCCGGCCAAAGTTTCCACAAGTCCTGCAGCTTTCACTGCTGCTACCAGGGTCTTGAAGGCATCGTTGCCTGCCGCCGTCTCAACCAAATTTTTCATGTGACCGCCGGCCATCGCAATTGCTGTACTTGAAAACAGGATGAACAGCATTAGAGTCAATTTTTTCACAGATATAATCCTTTAGAGTTGTTAAAAATAAATATCGGAATTGATACTTAGTAAAGACAACCTCTCCGAAAGTTGTGCCATTGAAATATTGTATTTAAAATATTGATGTTATTAATTATATTATTTTTTTGACTGACATTATTCATCACAAAAGAAGAAATCTTTTTTTTTGTTTCTTCTTCATTTGCTTTTTTCTTTTTTCAGTACCTCAGAAGCCTGCTGTAACCAACGAGCTAACAACTGGGACTGCTAGTGCCTTCTATTAATTGAATTTGAGTTGGTTTCATCATTTGCGTTTCCTCTAATCAGCAGGCAAGTAACAGAGAAATGTTCTGCAACAACACGTTGCCTGAGGGCACGATCATTTTATTCCACCCAGTTAGTTGATGAGTTAGTAGAAGAGAGAGGACGCTGATGATACAATCGATCTACTGTATTTTTCCAAAAATAGCGCTCACCCTAATCTGCAAAACTGAGTTAAAGCAATGAACTACTTCATTTAAAAAATATCACTATGAATTCTGCCAAGCAATGAATCTCTCAAAAGACAACCAGAACAAGCTACTCTCGAACAAAATTTAAAATTTCATGATTGAGAATCAAACAAGGAGTGAGGATGTATAAATTTGAAAATGTGTTGATCAATGGTGCCAACGGGGGACTAGGATCTCAGTTTGCTGAGGAGCTCCTCAAGTGTGGTGCAAGCAAAGTGTTTGTTACTTATCGATCAGACACAGGGGCAGGAGTTCAGAGTGGGAAGTTGGCGGGCTTGATACAGAATTACCCCGATCGTATTCACCCGATAAAGGCCGATAGTACCAAAGAAGAGGGGATGATCGAAATTGCGAGGGTGGTCAGTGAGGAAGTGTCCGAAATTCACTTTCTTGTGAACTGTGTTGGCTATCTTCACAACAGTGACCACGGGCCTGAGAAAAGCCTGCGAAAAATTAATGAGGAGCAGTTTCTTGAAGCTGTGCGGGTCAATGCCTTTCCTACGGTCTTGCTGGCTAAATATTTCATGAAGTTGATGAGACACAAAAAAGAAGCTGTCTTTGCTGCTATTTCTGCAAGAGTCGGAAGTATTGAGGATAACCGCGCTGGTGGTTGGTATAGCTACAGAGGCTCAAAGGCTATGCTGAATATGATGCTGAGCAATATTGCAATTGAGTTCAATCGGAGTTGCCCAAATGTCAAAGTCCTTGCCCTTCATCCTGGCACAGTAGATACGAATCTGAGCTCCCCCTTTTCCAAAAACATGGATCCAGACCATCTCTTTACTCCTGAATATAGTGTAAAACGCATGCTGGATGTCATCGAGAGTGTGGACAAGAATCCTTTGGGTGCCTTCTACGCCTGGGATGGAGAGAGGATTCCATGGTGACAATCTGGAAAAAGCGGTTTGCAACGGTTCTCAGGTGAGAAATTTTACTCCTGTCAGAAAAGAGTTCCCCAGCTATCCCCAAAACGCTACAGAACCAAATCAAATCAAGCTGACCCTCTGTGCTAATGATAAATCCAAGTAGCCTCTTTTGATCCACAGTAGCTGCCACCAGCTCTTTTTTTCTCAATTCTCAAAAACTAGTCCGACATGCCACAAAAGGTAGCCATCTGGCTCTTAGTTTTGAACATGGGTTGTGGCACGGTTGGAACCACGATCATTTCTCCGGCTCTCAGTTCCATTACAGAGCACTTCAGGGTTGAGGAGTCTGACTCCCAGTCACTTTTATCTGCTTACTTTATCTCGCTAGCAGTTTTTCAATTGTTTTATGGTGTTCTCTCAGATCGTTATGGTCGTCGAAGGCCGTTATTCTTTGGCCTAGCTATTTTAGCACTTGGGGGCCTGATAGCAGCTTTGGCCGAATCATTCGAAACGTTAATTCTAGCAAGAATCCTTCAGGGATTTGGTGCTGCCTCAGTCTATTCAATTATCAGAGCGATTATTTATGACTCTTATGGCCGTTTGGAAGGTGCAAGTGCTCTCGCACTGATCACAGGTATTATGCTCGTTGTGCCTATCTGTAGCTTCGCTCTTGGAGGGCTGATTACGGATCTGGTTAGCTGGAGGGGGGTTATGCTGGGAATCTTCCTGGCAGGATTGGTACCGCTTGTTTTGAACATGATCCTGCTGCCTGAAACCAAACTTCAACCACTAAAAAGAGTGGAGTTGAGGAATTTTACAAGAGATTACCTGGCACTCATGACCAATCGATCATTCTTGGCCTTCATGCTGGCTTCCGCTTGTTGTGTGGGAATCTGGTTTACAATGATTGGCTTCATTCCTTTTGAGTATCAGAGAATTGGAGTCAATACTGCAGAAGTTGGTTTCTGGTTCATGTTCAGCCCAATTGGTTTTGCTCTTGGAAACTTCCTGACAAAGCACCTGGTTCATCAACTCGGCTTTGAAAGAATGGCTCAACTAGGGGGTGTATTATCTGTCTTTGCAATTAGTGCTTTGCTTTTGCCCAGCTTACTCAGCGTGAGCCACCCTATTTTGATAGGAATTCCCAGCTTTTTCTTTGGCTTTTCAGCTGGATTTATAATGGCAACCACAACGATGGGAGCGATTTCGTCTGCTGGAGAACTTGGGGGAAGTGCTTCTGGAATTGTTGGAGCCACTCAGATGGGATTTGGTGTGCTGGGAGGGGCAATGGTCGTAGGTGTTGGAGGATATGAACAATTTGAAAAGGGAGTCACTGTCCTACTTAGTTTGGCTTTGTTATCAACACTGTTTTCAACATTTGCAAAGCATTTAGGCAAACCATCTCGCGCTGTGTGAATTAAATCCTCCTTTTTTGTGCTGCTCAGCACCTACAGTGAAGTTTGCTCAATAGTTGATTCTTTCCTCAATTTTATAATCCACCTCTGTTGAGAATTTTGAATCGTCCTGACCCACTTGAATGAGATTATCTTGCTCTGAATCACTCAATTGAGCGAGCACCTGCTACTCGTCATGGACGAAATGGGGAGACCTTCCTTACGAATAATGCGTTTTGCTCTTTTCTCAATCCAACTCTAAGCGTTAGCTGTTCGAGCTACAAAAGCTGTATCCATTTTATTTCGACTGCACTCTGCAAAATAGAAATTTTTGGTCGGAAGTTTCCAAAGTGGGCAGGTCAACCGCTGATTCTTTGGGTTACTCAAAGAGATCAAAAGTTACTTTGTGATAGAACTTGAAATATAAGTAAATGTTTTAATTTCAATAAATTAGTCATTTTCTTTGTGTCTTGCTTAGCTGTTTTATTGCTAATCGATAGCGCAAGTTCTCGAAAATATTTGAAGACTAGGTCCAACAGATTGGGTAAATTAGCAACTTTATTAATGTTTAACATTTTTAATTGCAATCAATTTAATGCAGCTACACCCAATGAAAAGTCTTCAAAAAAATAGAGCGCTCCTACTCGGGGCCGCGATAGCAGACGCTGCCGCGCGCCCATTACATTGGATTTACGATGCTCAGAAACTCAACAAACTCACAGCTGGCACGACCGGCCCGGAGTTTTGGCCAAACAGTGAATCCCCATTCTACACATTACCCACCGGTGCTAACAGCGCATACTTTGATCTGACCTTAGTCATGCTGCGGTCTCTCCAAAAAAATTGTGGTTTGTTTGAACCTAAAATTTTTATGGAACACGTGCTGTCTCATTTCGGTCCAAACACTGCCTATGAGCAGGCTTTTCAGAAAAGAAAACTCAACTACAGTCCTAAAGTTAGGGAAAAAGGCTGGCCCGCCCCAATCAATGGTCCATGGCGCCATGGATTGGTCAGCACAATGTTAGAAAATTATCACCACACTGGTGAAATACCAGTAGGCCCAGATAATGCCGATGAAATTGATGGCTTTTGTGCAGCCTTGCCAGTGTGGCTTTATTCCAAACCAGAAAACCGGATTGCTTCGAGCAGAACAGCCTTGAAAATGGTTGCTGGTGGGGATCTTTGCGAATCTCACGCATTGGCTTTTTTCCAACTACTAGAGCTTGCACTCTCCGGAGAACAGTACCCGATCCATCAATTAGTTCGCAATCCAACTAGATATGGTTTGAGCAAGCAAATAACCGAAGAAATTGAACAAGTTATTTCTGCGTCAGAAATTGCTCATGAAGAGTTTGTAGAGAAGGTCGGCAAAGCCTGTCGTTATTCCGGCACTTTTCAGGGTGCTTTGCATGCAGTTTTGCAGGCTTCATCCTATGAAGAGGGGGTACGATTAGCTATTCTGGCTGGAGGCTGTAATTGTTCGAGAGCCGTACAGGTGGGATGCTTGCTCGGAGCAATTCACGGTGCAGAAAAAATTCCCACAAAATGGATAGAGGCAACTCACTCAGCAGCAGAAATTCAATCTATCACGGGGAAGCTATCCAACAGATTAGCAAGCCAGGCTGCATAAAGCGAAATTTGATAACAGATCATCTTAGCTGCTCCAATTCATCTATGAAGTTTCAGTTACCTCGCTCTTCTGTTCAAAAATCCATCCCCCACCGTTTTCAATGGTTCCCCCTCTCCTATCTGGCCTATGGTATGGGCACAACTTTATATGACTGTTCGTTGACAGAGCAGTCAGATTTCGTGATTTACAGACTTTTTCAGGAATGGTCTGATGTCTATGTCTTTTCTACTGACATTCGGGTTCAATCTACCAAACGAATTCCTAAAAAAAGCTCGTCTATTCGTTCTTAGGATCCCCGTTCGTCATGAAAAAGGAGGTTTTTATACCAATTGCCACCCTCGAGAGAAGGGTTAAGTGGGTTCAGTTTGGTTATTGGGCTTACAAATTCTGTGATGGGTTAGTTGTGTCAGCAGCATTAAAAATACAGTAACAGGAATATAATTGAGTTCCATACTGAGAGGTAAATTCAAAACGCCTCAATAAGTGCTATAGGTCCCTACCTAAACATCTAATCAAATTGGGCGTTGGAGCTTAAGGGTTGTTTAGTTTATGGATGAGCAGTTTCAAAGAAACTTCCAACATCGTTTTTGATTTGCTGTAGCAAAGCGTTTTACGATGGAGCCTCGCTAGAACCTGTCATCAAATAAATACTTGATCGTTTGGGGGACATCGTTCTTCTTGGAGGAAAAACCCTTTTTCCTTTCCCAACTGAAGAGAAGCCCCATGACCACCAGACGCTATGCTCTCCGTGATGATCAGTGGCAACGGATTGAGCATTTGCTCCCTGGCAGAGTAGGAACCGTCGGAGTGACTGCCAGGGATAATCGCCTCTTTGTCGAGGCAGTACTCTACCGTTATCGCGCAGGCATTCCCAGGCGCGATCTGTCCGAACGCTTTGGCGACTTTCGGGTGATTCATACTCGCCACATGCGCTGGAGCAAGCGTGGTGTCCGGCAAGGGGTCTTTGAAGTGCTGGCTGCCGAGGCAGACAACGAGTATGCCCAGATTGACAGCACGATTGTGCGGGCCCATCAACACAGTGCTGGCGCAAAAAAAGGTATCGCACCCAAGAATGTATCGGTCGCTCCAGCGGAGGTCTGACGACCAAGATCCAGGCAACCTGTGATGCCCTCGGCAATCCAATGGGTTTTCATCTAAGTCCTGGTCAAGCCCGTGATCTGCAGGGTGCGGACGTGTTGCTGGTAGATCTTTTGGATCAGATCGAGGCCCTGATAGCAGACAAAGCCTACGCAGCAAAAGCAAGGCTCTTGGATCGCTTGGAGGAACACCAAGTGGAAGCAGTGATTCCACCGAAGTCTAATTAAAAGCAACCCTGGGAGTTCGACCGGGACAAGTACCGCTGGCGACATCTGGTTGAGAACTTCTTTGCCAAGTTGAAGCAGTACC
>JACLAC010005632.1_pt1 | contig 10997 bp, 9 predicted proteins | sample 8027881 | NCBI WGS metagenome assembly JACLAC01 (sample SAMN15725517, study PRJNA655200) | protist metagenome | isolation source: fluorescence activated cell sorting (FACS) single amplified genomes of... | place: Spain: Blaines Bay Microbial Observatory, Mediterranean Sea | collected 2016-01-19 | reverse complement strand
ATAGCAATAAGAAAAAACAAACCTACTTCAGGTAATTCATCACGACTTAAAAGATCCCCTATAATCCCAATAGCAGCACCAAGCAAGCAGGCAAAAATCAGTTGGGAATTCAATCCACTAATCACCCAATCCCCCGTAAACTCAAGGGAAAACACCATTTCAAAAACACCATCATACGTTTGTATAGTCCCCCACATAGCCAAACCAATGCCATACAAGGTTGCTAGAGTTGGCTTCCAGATTCGACGTTCAATACCACGTCCCGGCAATATTGCTCCAGGACTCAAAGTTTGAGCTACAACACATAATCCACCAATAATCAATATTGTATGACTGTTGAGGTTTAAACGAACGCCACTAGGCATTCGTGTTGCGAGATAATATATAAACAGGACAAAAGCAACCGTTAAACACATGATGCCACCTTCTAGTAAAACAGCCACCCATGTCTGTCGTTGCAACGCCCGTCCTTCTAAATGCATTCCAGTAACTAAACCAAACCAACAAAAACAGAACACTATCCCATAAAGCATGCAAGTTTCAAAATAAACATTACTTGTTTGTGCCCCTAAGCCTCCACATAAACTACCCGCTAACAGATAACGCAACCGAAGAGTCAAGAATAAACTAGCCCAACTACCCGCAACTTTGACCGGTACCCAATAATCCACAAGATAAAGCATACCAAGCAAAATAACGCCTAGACCCCATAGACCCCATTCAGCTAGCATAAGATAATCATATACAAAGATCGATGTTTTATATTTAAGATACGTAGCATACGTTTACTTATTAAAAAGGTAAATCATCCCCTTCTTCATTATCAATTTGAGGAGGGACAAATTCATCGGAGGCACCTGGACCAGGATCCGGACCGACACGTCCACCCGCTTCGCCACGTCCATCAAGCATCTGCATATCATTGACTACAATTTCTGTAGCATAGCGCTTCTGCCCATTTTGGTCATCCCAAGAACGCGTCTGCAATTTACCGTCAACATAAATCTTGGATCCTTTTTTAAGGTATTGTCCAGCGATCTCTGCTAATTTTCGCCATAGTACCAAACGGTGCCATTCCGTTCGTTCTTGACGCTCACCACTCTTATCATTCCAAGTTTCAGAAGTAGCAAGACTAAAATTGGCAACTGGCACTCCACTCGGGGTATATTTCACTTCTGGATCCGACCCTAGATTACCGATTAGAATTACTTTGTTTATCCCACGTGACATAGAGAAACTCCTTCCCGCTGTTTTAATGTTATACGCTGTCTCATGTGTTCCTTGTAATTTTTCATTCCACTCAAGAATCCGCTAGTCACATATCTTAACAATACTTGCCTAGAGGCGTCAAGTTATAGCCTTTAATATTCCCAACTCACACCCGCAAGACAAAAGAGCTTAAAACTTGCTCCAATATATTATTTTTAAAGAAATTTCAGTTCTATCCCTAATTTTATATCCGGATCGAAAAATAGATCCGTCTGTTTATATTATAGTTATTTCTGGCTTCGCAAATAATGAGCTAGCGTATTCCTCCTTAAAAACGGTGTCTATAAAATATGCCAAAAGCCGGTTGACCTAACATATTTACACCAACTCACAGCATCATTATTCGCCCCTAACCTGACGAATTAAAAATACCGTATAGTCCCTTCTCGAGATAGATCAAAGCCCTGCCGCAATTCTTTATTTTTCTTAGTCGTTGTAAAACAACTTGACTTTATAGTTCTGCCTTGTTATCCTAAAATCTACGGCACGCGCTAATTCGTTTTCAGGTTCCCCAACCTATTTTTTAGGCACTGACGTAAATCCTCTTTTTAGTCCTCACTCGTCCTCAGGGACGAGGAAGCATTAGATCGTTTTATACGACCATTATGCTGACTCCCCTTTAAAAATCGATACTGCAAGTACCACCTTTATGCACACGGGCTTGAAAATCATGACAGAGTCTCCTATTGTAGTTCTTGATATAGGCGCTTCAAAAGTTGTTTGTCTAATTGGTGAAGCTAATACCGATTCTAATGTTAAAATCTTAGGGATGGGCGAAAGTGTTTGTCACGGTCTACGACGCAATGTTATTGTTGACCTACCCAAAGTAGTTGATGCCGTTCAGCAGGCTGTCCAAGAAGCAGAGCAAGCTGCAGGCTTAAAAATCACGGGTGCTTATGTTGGTGTTGCAGGTAAAGACATTACCTCTTATACCAGTCGTAGTGCCGTTGCTATCTCCGGCACTGGTACTCCTATTACAGAAGAGGATGTAGACCGTGCACTGGCCGCTGCCGAACAAGCCGCAGTCCCCACTTCCGCCACCGTCTTGCACCGTTTTATCCAAAGTTATGCAGTAGATGGGTCTCAGGTTCAAAACCCACTTTTACTGCACGGTTCAAAATTAGAAATCGAAACGCTAAGCGTTACCACCAACTCTCACACCCATATAACTTTGCAGCGAGCAATAGAGGAAGCTGGAATCAGCATAGCAGGTTTTGTTCTTGCCAGCTTAGGTACTGCTGCTGGTGTTGTCTCACCCGATGAACGTGAAATGGGTGTGGCTTTATTAGACATCGGTGCGGGAACTTCAGATCTTGCAATCTTTCATCAGGGGACTTTGCGATGCTTTGAGGAAATCCCTTTTGGCGGCAATGATATTACCAATGATATCTCAATTGTACTTAATGCTTCACCCCGCATTGCGGAAGAATTAAAACACCAACACGGTTTTGTTGCCTTTCAGGATGAGCAAACAGACGAATTAATCTCCTTTGCCACAACAGCTAACCGCTCCCGTTCAATCAGCCGCCAAGAGCTAGCAGCGATTATTGAGGCTCGCCAACAAGAAATCCTAGAATTCGTTGGACAAATATTAGAACGCCAGCAAATCCATCACCAGCTAGCAGCTGGCCTTATCATTACCGGTGGTGGTGCCTTATTAGAAAATCTATCGATCCTAGGCGAAGAAGTGTTAGGACTTCCCATTCGTATTGGGGTACCTGAAGACACCATAGGTACAGACATAGTTCAAAATCCACGCTTTGCAACTGCAGTCGGTCTATTAAATTTTGTCGCCTACGAACAAACCCAAGATTCATTTTCGACACATTCCTCACTGTCGCGTAGTTTTATAGACCGGATAACCCGTTTTTTCTCTTTTTTATAATCTGTCTAATTGGTCCAACTAAGGATTGACAGATGCCTGCCTCGCCTTTAATTTAACGCCTTGCAAGTCTTTAATTAAGATCATCTTAAGCCATCCTAGCTCAGTTGGTAGAGCAGCTCACTCGTAATGAGCAGGTCATCGGTTCAAGTCCGATGGGTGGCTCCATAAAAAACACCTGAAACACCTGAATTTAGGTATTTCAGGTGTTTTTTATTAGGATATTTTATAAATCATATCACTTGCTATTTCTTTTTTTGCAAAATATTAGCATTTTAATGCTGGTTATCTATACTCTTTCAATAAAACTACATCGACATTTAAAAACACAGGCAACGTTGAAGGATGGGGAATTTTGAAATGCTCTTATCCCAGCAAGTAATTGCTGGGATTTTGTTTATTGCGGGACTAGCATTCAGCATTCGCTCTTATTTATATTTTACTGAAGAAGCCTCTGTCTTAAAACCTAAAATTACTAAGGCTGATAACGATTTAGCATATATTAGAGATGGTATGGCGGATCAAAAAGATCAGGTAGAAAGTCTTACCAAAGAGATCGCTCCATTAGCAACACAAGAAGCGGCGATGCAAAAACATTTAAATCTACTGAAACAAAATAAAATTGAAGACGAACAAACCTCGAATAAACGCAAAAAGAGAACCTTTGATTAATACCTTTCCCTTTTCTTTTTGAGAAAAAAATGCAAATATCCGATCTACCTACTCTGAATGCCAGTCTTAATACGCTAAGTGGTATATTCCTTATCTTGGGCTATCGTGCGATTCGCCGAGGTAATCGGGAACAGCATAAAAAATTTATGCTGGCAGCCCTAATTGCTTCTGCCTTCTTTCTAACATCCTATTTGATTTATCATTTTTATGTCGGTTCAGTTCCATATCCACATGAGGACTGGACACGTCCACTCTATTATATAATTCTCGTACCCCATGTTATTCTAGCCGCTCTTATGGTCCCTTTTATCGTGTTGGTCGTTTGGCGTGCTTGGCGCGCCGACTTTGCTTCACATAAAAGTTTAGCACGTCGCGTCTGGCCCGTATGGGTTTTTGTTTCATTAAGCGGAGTTATTATCTACTTGATGCTCTATTGGCTCTGAGTATGCTTGGTCGAACCTCTATTTAATTATTAATAAGCCCCTCCCGTTAAATGCGGAGGGGCTTATTATGGCATATTGTGCTAAAAATATGCCTTTGTTCCGGGTTTTCTAACCAAAAAACACTAGCTGCAAAAACCTCAGTTAATAGGCCGGTAATGATGACGATATTGATTCACTATCCCGGGCCATAATAACCCGTTGCCAGGTCTGGAATAGATCTCCTATTATGCCCCGTGCCTCAATAATCGCCTCGCGATCAAGATGAATGTTTCCTTGGATTAACTGACGATAAACATAGATATACAGTCGCTCCAGATTAACCGCAACATCCCCCGCTTTTTTATCCAGCGCCGCCGATAACTCCATGATAATATCCTGTGCCTGTAATAAACGCTCACCTTTAGCAATCATATCACCTCCTTCTATAAAGTCGAGCGCTTCATCCATACACTTCAGAGCTTTATTATATAACATCAACAGAAAAAGCCCTTTATCATCTCGTGCTGCGGCTAGTGCCGGATTTGTTTCTGAGACTTCTAGTATTTCAGTGGCATTGTATGTGACCATCCTTGGCCTCCTTAAATAAATAAGTTGTTTCCGTACGATTCTTTGCCCTAATAACCATCATAAAAAACCGTCCCCAAAATTCAAAGTATTCCAGAGTGTGGTATTTTAAGAAAGTTTTATACCCGAAATTTTATGTACTAGCTAAATTTATGATCAAATTATCCTAGCACTAAGTATGTCTTAATTTTTTGTATCTCATCCTTTCTTTTCGAAATCAGAGATCAACCACTACTTTATATAACTTAATACTACTTAGTATCGGACTATCTGCCTCGACTCTTTAGGACTTTTGATGTATCTTGTGATTAAATGGCGAAAGGAACCATCTAATTATGGCAGATAAATTGTCGGGTAAAGAATTAGAGGCACTGTTAAAGGTTGCCCAACCATCCAAAACGCGCTCAATAACCCCAAAGCAACAAAGCGCCACCCCGCAACCTTTTAACTTTAAAAACTCAAAACGGCTAACCAAAGACCAAAGTCGTACTCTGGAAACACTACATGAGTCTTATGCTCGCACACTAGCTGCAACTTTGGCCACTACTATGCGAGTAGTGGTAGATGTCGACTTAGCCTTTATTGACCAGACTTCCTATAAAGAATTTATCCTTAGCTTAGCTAATCCCTGTTCGGCCTATCGCTTTACCATGACCCCACCAGCCAGATCGGCCCTTATCAGTATTGCCCCACAACTGCTTTTAACTATTATCGATCGGGCGTTAGGGGGGCCAGGTACTGGTTTGGCAATCCCTGATCGACCACTAACGCCAATTGAAACCAATATCACTAAGAAGTTAATCCTTCGTTTGTTTAACAATCTAGAATCTGCTTGGGAGCGATTTGCCCCCTTCCGCGTCAGTGAGATACAGCAGATAACTAATCCTGATTTTTTGGATATAGCCGTTGCCGATGAAAACATGGTTATTATTGGCTTAGAGGCACATTCTAACCAGACTTCTGGCCTAGTACATATATGCTACCCACTCATCGTCTTGGAACAGCTAATGCCAAAACTCAGTAGCAACCTAGCACCTCAACGCCCTCCTCGCCCCCATACGCAACAACTACGTCTAAACAAGATCGATATCCCTGCTATTATCCAACTAGCCCGTGGCACCTTATCTTTGGCCGAACTAGCTAAACTTGAATCCGGTGATGTAATCCGTTTAGACACTTCGAAAGATGACCCTGCCGTAGTCTTTTTAGATACCCGTCCTAAATTTCTTGCCCGCCCTGGTCTAGCTGGTTCAAAACGCGCAGTTCAAATCATTGAATCTTTAGACGAAAATGCCGAGGAAGATTACCTCTAAGATGTATGAATAACACGCTAATAGCATAGCAAGAAGTCAGATTTTAACCCTTATTTGATAATGATTTATATCTATTCGTCTAACGCCAAAATCTGGCTTAAAACTTGACAGCTATTCCTACCCCAGATACAATACTAAGCTATCAGCAATCCTTATGAGCTATAAATCTCCTTTTATTTTGAGCCCTTGATGCGCACATCAACAACATCTCTAAACCAATTTAAGACTGCGCTACTCAAAACAAGCTTAGTTCTTGGCGCTCTATCCATACTTTTACTATATCTGAATAGTCCTACCGGCAATAAAATCATTCAGGAAATCCACATAAGCCAAGGTATGAACGCCCGCCAAATAGGCCAATTACTCCAAGAGAAAGCACTGATACGCCAAGCAATCATTTTTGAATGGACAGCACGCTTTCAAAGAGTATCCCACCATCTTAAAGCAGGCGTGTACCATTTAGATGGAAGCGAAACCACAACAACATTGTTGCGTCGCTTACTAGATTCCCCCTTAGTTCAACAACAGCGTATTACGATTCCAGAAGGGCTAACGCGTCATCAAATTGCTGCACTTTTTCAAGAGCATGGAATGGCAGATTCTTCACAATTCATCGCCTTATGTGAAGACAGTGGCTTCATTCAACGCTTGGGCTTATCTAGTCCTACCCTTGAAGGTTATCTGTTTCCAGAAACCTATCTCTTTGATACCAACACGCCAACCAGCGCCATCATCCAACGAATGACCAATCAATTCCATCATGTATTCAATGATACCCTAGAAGCCCGTCTCCCGTTTATTAAGTTAACAGCCTCACAGGCGGTTGTCTTGGCTTCAATCGTCGAACGGGAAGCTCAAATAGCAACCGAACGCCCCATTATTGCTGCCGTATTTCTACGGCGCTTGCAACTCAATCGCCGGTTAGAATCGTGCGCTACGGTCGAATACGCGTTGGGTTATCATAAAAAACATTTGACCAATAAGGATCTTGCTATAAAATCGCCTTTTAATACCTACCAACAACGGGGCCTACCCCCAGGGCCTATTTGTAACCCTGGCACCGCGTCCCTGCACGCGGTGCTTTATCCTGAGACCAGCGACTATCTCTATTTTGTTGCACGCGGTGACGGCAGTCATATTTTTAGCCGTACCCATCGTGAACATAAAGCAGCCAAACGTAGCGTTCGGCGGAACCAATTATAACCCTCCCGATATCGTCATGACCTTTTTTCTTATTCACCAAGACTATCTATTCCTGCTTATTACATATTTACCCTTGACACGGCTCTGCTGCTAGCTACTATTTTTACTCCCCGATCTTATCCCCTAGAAAGTAGAAAGTAAACTCTATATGTCTATTCTTGACGGGCTTAATCCTGCCCAACGCCAGGCAGCTGCAACGATCGATGGACCAGTATTAGTACTAGCAGGAGCTGGATCTGGAAAAACACGTGTTTTGACCTACCGCATTGCCCACTTGGTGCGTGAAAAGAATGTAGCCCCCTGGAATATCCTAGCGGTTACCTTTACCAATAAAGCTGCTGGAGAAATGCGCGAACGCGTCGAAACCTTAGTCGGGGACCAATCCAGCGATATCCACATTGGCACGTTCCATGCTATTTGCGCCCGCTTTTTACGTATTGAAGCGACGGCTTTTGGCCTTGATCCACATTTTACTATTTACGATGAGGATGATCGCCGTGCACTTATGCGCCGCGTGCTTAAATCCCTAGATATACCCGAAGAAGACCTAGGACCCCGCAGCGCCATTGGGCAGATTAGTCGTGCTAAAAATGCAATGCTTACCCCTGCTTTATTTGCTCAGCAAGCCAATGACAACAACATTCAGCGCCGCTTAGCCGAGGTTTATATAGCCTACGAAACTCAACTGCGACAGGTTAATGCTCTCGACTTTGATGACCTTCTTGTTGAATTAGTACGACAACTAAAAAGTAATCCAGATGTTTTGCGTAAATACCAGGAACGTTTCCAATATCTCTTGGTTGACGAATATCAGGATACCAACCGTCCACAATATCTTTTAATTCAACAATTGGCAGCGCTACACCGCAATCTGTGTTGTGTTGGCGATGATGACCAATCCATTTATCAATTTCGTGGTGCAGACATTCGTAATATTCTTGATTTTGAACGGGACTATCCTGAAGCCCAAACAGTGCGTCTAGAACAAAATTACCGCTCAACTGGCCGCATTCTAGCAGCTGCTAATGCTGTAATCCAAAACAACCAAGACCGCAAAGGCAAGCAGTTGTGGACACAAGAAGCGGCAGGTGAGCCTTTACTACTAGCCCAATGTGATACCGACAGACGCGAAGCCCGTTTTATTGTTACAACGCTGCGTCAGCAACTTATGGATCCACAATATTCATTAAGTGATGCAGCGATTTTATATCGTACAAATGCCCAATCTAGAGCGCTTGAAGAAGAATTACAACGTTCTGGCATCAACTATATAATCGTTGGCGGTATACGCTTTTATGAACGCAAAGAGATTAAAGACTTATTAGCTTATTTACGCCTATTGGTTAACCATGCTGACGATATCAGCCTACGGCGTATCATTAATACCCCTAAACGTGGGATTGGTGATACTACCATCACCGGCTTGCAAGCTTTTGCCCAACACCAAAGTTTGAGTATGCTAGCAGCGTTAGAGATCCTAGATCAATGGCCTGGACTAAATTCTCGAACCCGGAACAGTCTGGAAAAATTCCGGACCTTAATGAACCAATTAGCCCAAGCCAAAGAAACACTTGACCTAGCCAATCTAGGTGAAACTATCTTTGAGGCCTCTGGCTACCGCCAACAATTACAGGATGAAGCTAGCCCTGAAGCAGAAGCTCGCGAACAGAATATTGCCCAACTAATCGCAGATATGACTGAATTTTGCCATAACGAGGACGAGCCAACACTTGAATTCTTCTTAGAAGAAAAATCTTTGATGTCCTCAGTAGACGAAGCCGAACCAGGCGATGCTTTGACCCTAATGACCCTACACAGTGCTAAAGGTCTTGAATTCCCTTTAATCTTTATTAGTGGTTTGGAAGAAAACCTCTTCCCCACATCACGTGCCGTTGAAGAAGCCCGTACACGCCCAGCCGCAATTGAAGAAGAGCGTCGACTTTTTTATGTCGGTATCACCCGCGCCCGTCAACGTTTATGGCTAAGCTACGCCAGTCGCCGTTTTGCTTATGGAACCCTCATCACAACTGAGCCATCTCGCTTCCTTAACGAAATCCCTGCGGAATTAATGGTTGTGCGTGAAGAAGGCAACAAAACCGAATACAGCCGTGGAGCCCGCTCCAGTCCCCCCATTAAAACCAGTCAACAGAGCGCCCGTATTACTCGCCAAGCTCCCCCCAAGCGGCAGCAAGCCAAAGGGATTCATTACGAATATGATGCCCCCTCAAGCCAAGCGCATGCCATAGACCCACACATTGATCATAATCAGGTAATTGATGAGGAAGATTTCCTGGCAATTGGCCGTTGGGTCTTACACAACCGTTGGGGTAAAGGCAAGATTGTGGCACGTGAAGGCCAAGGTAATGCGATGAAATTAACTATCCTTTTTGCCCACAATCAACTTAAGCGCGTCATGGTTGCTTACGCCCAATTAGAGCCTGCCTGATGCAACAATCGCCCCCCCACCAAGCCGTTTTATTAGCCGCCGGTCAGGGTAACCGCCTCAAGCCCTATACTGATCTTGTTCCCAAACCAATGCTACGTCTAAACGGTCGACCATTATTACATTATTTATTAGATAATTTAAAGACAGCCGGTATCCATCGCGTACTTATTATTACCGGTTATCTAGCGGATGAAATCCAGTATTTTTTTGGTTCTGGCGCGGCCATCGGCATGGATATAAACTATATCCACCAACCACAAGCAAGTGGCACGGGTGCTGCCACTCTACTAGCCAAAGAATTTGTAGGTACAGAACCCTTCTTTTTAGGTTGGGGTGATGTAATTGCGGCTCGTACCGATTACATCCGTTTGATTGATACCTATCGTAAAACACCGTATGCAGGCTTGATGGGCTTAGAATACACAGAAGAGCCCCATGCCGGCGCCTCAATTTCACTGAATGGAACCCAAGTTATCCAACTCATCGAGAAACCCCTACCTGGTACTGCTCCATCACCATGGAATCAAGCCGGCCTTAGCATCTACACTCCCCAGATCTTTTCCTGCTTAGAACAACTGGAGCTATCACCTCGGGGCGAACTAGAATTTACCGCTGCAGTCCAGCACCTAGTAGATCTAGGGCAGCCAGTCCATGGCCTTGCATTAGCCCAACCACGACTTCACCTAACCTATCCTAGCGATATTGCTAGAGTTGAAACCCTTTTACGTACTGATCGACGCTACACTAATTAAAAAAACCGAATAAAGGCGCTTAACGCCGCCAAATTTATGCTGTTAATCCCTTCCCATATTGGTCCTCTTTTTACAAAAGCTGTTAAGTAAGAGCAGCATAGATTGCGTAAACCCCACCTAAGGATTAGGTTTTCTAGTCTTATTTAGAATCTTTTTTAACGCATTTAACTCTATGTCCAACGCCATGTTAAAGCAACGCCCCAAAGTAGCCCTACAAAATATTGGCTGCAAACTGAATCTGTATGAAATAGAAGCTTTAAAAGCCAATTTTGACGGCAACGACTACCAGGTTGTTCCCTTTAATACAGCAGCAGATATCTATGTTGTCAATACTTGCACAGTTACGGGTTCAGGGGATGCAGATTCCCGTAAAGCCTTACGCCGTGCCCGCCGTTTAAATCCAGATGCTGCGGTGGTTGCAACGGGCTGCTATGCCCAACGTCGGCCCGATGA
>JACLAC010010838.1_pt1 | contig 10999 bp, 9 predicted proteins | sample 8027881 | NCBI WGS metagenome assembly JACLAC01 (sample SAMN15725517, study PRJNA655200) | protist metagenome | isolation source: fluorescence activated cell sorting (FACS) single amplified genomes of... | place: Spain: Blaines Bay Microbial Observatory, Mediterranean Sea | collected 2016-01-19 | reverse complement strand
TCGCCTGCAGCATGGCGATTGACGGCCCCTGTTTCCACGACAAAGCGAAAAACGGCATGCTCGAATTGTTGACCGCACCTGAGGTCTGGATGGCCTTTCTGGCCTTGGTGACCATGGAAATTGTCCTGGGCATCGACAACCTGCTGTTCATCTCAATCGCATCATCAAAGCTTCCCGAACATCAGCAGGGCGTCGCGCGTCGAGTGGGCATTGCGCTGGCGCTGATTTTACGTCTGGTGCTGCTATCCGCCATCGCATGGATTGTTGGCCTGACGGAGCCTGTTTTTGACTTCGGCTTGACCGGCAGCCTAGACGTGCACGGGGAGCCGTCCTTTGACACGGCGTTCTCTTGGCGAGATCTGATCCTGATCGCAGGGGGCGCCTTTCTGGTGTGGAAAGCGACAACGGAGATCCAACATAAAGTGCAGCCCAAGCCCGAAGAGACCGTATTTGCTGGTGGCGCATCCATGGCTTTTGCAGCGGTGATTGCGCAGATCGTTCTTCTCGACGTGGTTTTCAGCGTAGACTCCATCCTGACCGCAGTCGGGATGACCGATCATATACCTGTGATGGTCGCGGCTGTAATCATCGCGGTGGCTGTGATGTTCATGGCCGCCGGGCCGGTGACCCGGTTCGTCAATGATAATCCAACCGTCGTGATGCTGGCGCTGGCCTTCCTGCTCATGATCGGCATGGTTCTTATTGCCGAGGGCTTTGGCAAGCATGTCCCCAAGGGCTATATTTACGGCGCAATGGCCTTTGCTGCCGTGGTCGAAGGATTGAATATGTGGGTGCGTCGCGCCTCAGTTAGGGCGAAACCTTAAGTCAACATGCCTACGATCAGACATGCGTGAGACGCTGTGAAATGGGCCACTTTAATCTTAGCCTTTGCCACATTTCAGTCCCATACAGGTCCAAACCATTATGGATTGAGACGATGACACTCCAGCGCGCGACAACCGCACTCATATTCAGCCTTTGCTTAGTCGGCACACCAGCACACGCGCAATTTGGGTTTTTCAAGAGCGCTCTTGAAAAGGGTCATGATGCTTATGCCAAGGAAGATTATGCCGGCGCGCTGAAACATTGGACCAAGGCTGCGAGCAAAGACGACGCAGAAGCACAATTTCGCCTTGGACGGCTTTATGATCGCGGCGAAGGTATGGACGAGGATCCTGCAACGGCTTTGATCTGGTACACCAAGGCCGCCGAACAGGGAGTTGAGGAGGCCCAGACCAATCTGGGCGTTCTTTACGACACGGGCCGGGGAACCGATGAGAACAACCGCGTTGCCGCCCGGTGGTTCAGTGAAGCGGCGAAGCAAGGAAACAGGGTCGCTCAGTATAATCTAGCTGTCATGCTGGATAGGGGCGACGGTATCAAAGCAAACAAACCGCAGGCCGCTGCGCTCTATCGTAAGGCTGCTGAACAAGGCTTGGACATCGCCTTGCTGCCCCACGCCAAGATTTTGGACCAACTGAACAAACCAGTTGCAGCCTACAACAAGTATCTGCAAGCCGCCGAAGCGGGTGCGGTTGAGGCTAAATATATCGTTGGCCTGAAGTTGCAGCTGGGATTGGGCGTGACAGCTGATCCTGAGGCCGGCACTACATGGATCAAGAAGGCGGCAGATGACAACTATCTGCCTGCCGTCCTGCATTACGGCGTTTCGCTGCTCAAGGGCGAAGGCGGTCTGGAAGCCGACCCAGAGGCCGCCATTGCCACGATCGAGCAGGCCGCCGAGACCGGCTACATTCCGGCAATCATGGATCTGGCGATGATTCACGACACGGGTAATGGGGTCGAACAGGACCGAACCAAAGCATTGGGCTACTTCGAAGTCGCGGCCAAATTGGGGAACCCAGTAGCGATGAACGCGGTGGGTGAACGGTTGCTGATGGGCGTGGGAATTGAATCAGACCCAAGCGCCGCCATGGAGTTCTTCGTTGCCGCAGTTCGCGCGAAGAACCCAATGGCCATGTACAACATGGGTCAAATCTATGAAGCCGGTCTGGGGAGTGAGCCCAACCTCGAAGAAGCTGTCAAAATGTACCGGGCGGCCACTGAACTGGGATCGGCACAAGCGCGAGAGCGTTTGATAAAGGCCTGCCAAAACCAAACCTTCGCCGCTTGCTTCCGCCGCTGATCCACGCCAGCGCGCAACACTGAAGCAGCCCTGCGCCGCTACCGTTCGCTAACGTCTATGCTGCTAAACGGGGTCGCAGCGTGGCCGTTGAGCGGACGCTATGACCGCGTATTTCGAGACAATCGAATCTGAATGCACCTGTAGAAGTCAAAACCCTAAACATCCCAATCTCGGGACTAATTCCCGGTAAAATTTTGTGATTATCTGACAATAGATTCTAAAACGTGTAGTGCAAAATGCGGAATTTATACTTTTCTACGATGAATTTTGGTATTTTGAGCATAGTTACGCAGAATTATATTAACGATTGACGAGATGGTATTGGCTAATACCGACATGTCTCACCTAGGTTCAAAAGCGAGCCGTGGGAGCGGCTCCTCAATTCCTTGGGAGGATTATCATGAAAAAGATGACCGCCGCTGCCCTCGTGGCCAGCGCACTGGTTAGCTTTTCTGCTGCACAGGCAGAAGAACTGACCATCGCGACCGTTAACAACGGTCACATGATTGAAATGCAGAAGCTTTCCTCTGCATACGAAGCAGAAACCGGCAACACCTTGAACTGGGTGACGCTGGAAGAAGGCGTACTGCGCCAACGCGTTACGACTGACATTGCCACAAAGGGCGGTGCATTCGACGTTATGACCATCGGCATGTACGAAGCACCAATCTGGGGTTCCCTAGGCTGGCTCGAAGCACTCGACTTCGGCGCTGACTACGACGTAGATGACATCCTGCCCGCAATGCGCGGCGGCCTGTCAGCTGGTGGCAACCTCTACGCTGCACCGTTCTACGGTGAGTCCTCAATGGTTATGTACCGCAAGGACCTCGTTGAAGCTGCGGGCATGTCCATCCGTGACATGGATTCCTGGGGCAACATCGCTAAAGTTGCTGAAGCCATCACCGGCGACGGCGTTTACGGCGTATGTCTCCGCGGTAAGCCAGGTTGGGGTGACAACATGGCGTTCATCACGACCGTCGTGAACTCCTTCGGCGGCGCTTGGTTCGACGCTGACGGCAACCCGTCTCTCGATACGCCTGAGTGGCACGCAGCCATCAACTTCTACGTTGACCTGCTGACCTCCTACGGCCCTCCAGGCTCCTCCGGCAACTCGTTCAACGAAATCCTGGCACTCTTCCGTGAAGGCAAGTGTGGCATGTGGATCGACGCTACCATCGCCGCTTCCTTCCTCGAAGGCGACGGCTCTAAGGTAACCGGCAAGGTTGGCTACGCTCAGTCCCCTAACGCAACCAACCCAGTTGGTGCTAACTGGCTCTGGGCTTGGGCTCTGGCTGTTCCAGCGGGCACGCAGAAGTCTGAAGCTGCTATGGGCTTCATCGAGTGGGCTACCTCCCAGTCGTACATTGAACTCGTTGCTGAGAACAACGGCTGGGGCGCAGTTCCAACCGGTACGCGTCAGTCCACCTACGACAACCCTGACTTCGTAGCTGCTGCTGCGTTTGCTGACGCTGAACTGGCTGCCATTCTCTCCGCAGCACCAGGCGCAACAGACGTGAAGCCGTACACCGGCGTTCAGTTTGCTGCCATCCCTGAGTTCCAGGAAATTGGTTCTGAGGTTGGTCAGCTGATGTCCGCTGCTCTCGCTGGCTCTATGTCCATCGAAGATGCTCTTGCAGAGGCTCAGTCCGTTGCAGAAGATATCATGAGCAACTAAGAATGCTCTGATTTTGGGATCGTGTGACCTCTAAGAGGTCACACGCTTCAACCTGCAGTGGGAGCGGCATTGTTTCGGTGACGCTCCCATTGTTATTTCCGGGTCAAACTCCTTGCTTAGGATTCGGCCTTTAGGGAGAAGGATAGCAACATGTCTCGCACATTGTCACGACTGCTACAGTTGCCAAGTATTGCAGTTCTGCTGATCTGGATGCTCGTGCCGCTGTCCATGACGCTGTACTTTTCTTTCCGAAAGTACCACCTGCTGCGCCCGCATGTTCAAAGCTGGGCGGGCTTCAAAAACTACCAAAACTTCATTTTTGCCCGAAACGGCAAGGGCTGGGTCTGGGAGCTCGAGTTTCTTGACTTCCTGAATATCCAGTGGCTGACCGATCTGGCCATTGCGACCCCATTTGCGACCAGCTTTGTCACGGTTATCGGCAACACGCTGATCCTGGTTGGCTCTGTACTGGCCATCACCGTGATTTTTGGCCTGGCGATTTCTGTACTCGTCAACCGTGAGTTTGCCGGCCGAGGTATCGTCCGTGTGATGCTGATTTCACCATTTTTCATCATGCCGGCGGTGAATGCGATCATCTGGAAAAACATGATGTTTGACCCGATTTACGGACTGGTGAACGTGGTCTGGACCGTCTTTGGCGCACAGCCTGTACCGTGGCTCGAACTCTACCCTCTGCAAGGCATCATTGTCATGGTGGCCTGGCAATGGACACCCTTCGCAATCCTGATTTTCATGACCTCGCTCCAAAGCGAAGACCGCGAACAACACGAAGCTGCGCGCCTTGACGGCGCGAACTTCATACAGATCTTTCTGCTGCTAACGCTGCCCCATCTGGCGCGCGCGATTGCAGTCGTGATCCTGATACAAATGATTTTCCATCTGGGCGTTTTTGCCGAGATTCTGATCTCGACAAAGGGCGGTCCCGGTTCTGCCTCTTCCACGCTCACCTATGAGATCTACAAAAAGGCGCTCGAAGGCTTCAACTTTGGCCTTGCAGCAGCAGGTGGGGTGTTGGCGATTATTCTTGCCAACTTGGTGTCAATCTTCTTGGTCCGCTTTGTCGGCGATAATTTGGCAGAATAGGAGACGATCATGTCGTATTTGGCCCGAAAGAAAATCGCTGAATTTATCGCGGTGGCGTGCTGCTGGATCGTAGCACTGCTGATCTTTTTCCCGATCATCTGGATGTTCATGACATCCTTTAAAACCGAAGGCGGGGCTGTGTCTCTGCCACCCAGTGCCGTTCCCCTGCCCGGCTTTGCTGTCGATGTCCTTCAGACCTCAAACCTTCCCGGTTGGCTCGGTTGGATGAAGACGGCGGTCTTTGAGCCGACTTTCGGATCTTATCAGACGGTTTTTGAGCGCGAAGGTTACTTCAAGTTCCTGACCAATTCACTGATCGTCAGCGTGGGTTCAACGCTGCTCGCCATGACCATAGCCATCCCTTCAGCCTACGCCATGGCCTTTGCTGGCGGCCCCGGGACAAAAGGTATTTTGCTGTGGATGCTGTCCACCAAAATGCTGCCTGCGGTTGGCGTGCTTATGCCAATTTACCTGATTGCGCAGACTCTGAATCTGCTGGATACGCACTTACTGCTGATCATCATTTACGCGCTCATGAACCTGCCGATCATTATGCTCATCCTTTACAACTTCTTTAAGGAAATCCCCCGTGAGATCCTGGAAGCTGGGCGAATTGATGGGGCGACAACCTGGGATGAATTGCGTCGCATTGTTCTTCCACTCGCCTGGGGCGGCCTTGCTTCAACGGGGCTATTGTCCATCGTGCTGGCGTGGAATGAAGCGTTCTGGTCGGTTCTTCTGACCACGACAGACGCCGCGCCTTTGACCACCTTTATCGCGGGCTACACCGCTCCGGAAGGGCTGTTCTGGGCCAAGGTCAGCGCGGCCTCGACCCTGGCTGTGGCGCCGATTGTTGTCTTTGGCTGGCTGACTCAGCGCCAGTTGGTCCAAGGTCTGACCTTTGGGGCGGTGAAATAATTCCATGTCGCGCGTCGCTCCCCTTCAGGACCTGGATCTGACTGGCAAGGTTGCCATCGTGACCGGCTGTAATGGCGGCATCGGACGCAGTGCTGTGGAGCATTTGCAAGCCTTGGGCGCTGTGGTGCATGGAACGGATCTGTCCTCCAATCCGGGGCATGCTCATGGCGCCCTCGCCTCCTACCGCCCTGCTGATCTGAGCGGGGATGGCAGTTTGGCCGCCTGCTGTGAATGGATCGCCGACTTATCGCCGGACATTCTGGTTAACAATGCCGCGCTGTTTGACCTTGGCTCTGTCCTCGACGCCGATTTGGAACAGTACGATCGCCTGTTTTCCATCAATGTGCGCGGTTTCTACGCAGTGATGCAAGCCGCAGCACGCGCAATGGTCGCGGCAAAAAAGCCGGGCTCCATCATCAATTTTTCCAGTCAGGCCGGCCATCGGGGCGAAGCGCTGGTTGCCCACTACTGTGCAACCAAAGCCGCTGTGATCAGTTACACGCAGTCCGCAGCCCTCGCCCTCGCCGAGCACGGCATTCGCGTCAATGCTATCAGTCCGGGCGTGGTCGATACGCCCATGTGGAAACAGGTAGACGCCCTGTTCGCTCGGGCCGAAGGCTTGCAGATTGGTGAAAAGAAGCGCCTTGTCGGAGAAGCCGTACCGCTGGGCCGGATGGGTGACCCTATCGACGTGGCGCGCGTTGTATGCTTCCTGGCTTCCGATCTCTCCTCCTACATGACCGCTCAGACCATTGGCGTCGACGGCGGCAACGTGTTGCGTTAGGGAGGCGTCATCATGTCCATCATAAGCCCTGAGATCGAATACGTTGACCGCTCAGAAGAGAGCATTCGCTATCTCGAACACGGTTGGCCTACCGATTTGTGCCGTTGGCATGCCCACGCGGAATACGAGCTGCATCTGATCCTTGAAACCCAAGGCCGCGCTTTTGTTGGCGACTACATTGGCGATTTTGAGCCTGGTGATCTATTCCTCACCGGGCCGCATTTGCCGCACAACTGGGTAACAGACAGCTACAACCACCCCGTCGTGGAAACCCGTGATATGCTGGTACAGTTCAGCGATGAGAGCATGCAGACCCTCATTCGTGCATTCCCGGAATTTCGGGGGCTGACCGGTATGCTAGAACTCTCGCGCGCCGGGTTGAAGTTTGGAAACTTCCCCAAGAGCCGCGCCATTCAACACTTCAAGAACATGCGCTCCTCCAGCCAGATGCGCCGCGTATTGGCCTTCCTCGATTTCATGGAAGAGCTGGAAGGCTCGGCCCGGCTGGAAGTCCTTTCGGTCGGTAAGGCTGGATCCGTCAGCGGCGGCAAGCGGCAATCTCAAATTGGCGAGGCGGTAGACTTCATCGTCTCGAATTTCGAAGAAGAGCTATCTGTGTCGCGTATCGCTGATCTCGTTGGCTTATCCGAAACCAGCTTCACTCGGCATTTCAAGAACATTACAGGCCACCGCTTCACCGAGTTTGTCAACCGCGTACGGGTTGGTGAAGCGTGCCGGATGTTGGTCGAAACGGAGGATCAGGTGTCGAACATTTGCTTCAGTGTCGGCTTCCAGAATCTCGCAAATTTCAATCGGCGGTTCATGAAACTCAAGGGTATGACACCCACACAGTTTCGCGAACAAACACGCAGCGGCCTGTCAGCCAACCGTACTGCCGCTCTCCAGCCCAAAAGTCTCGAAGGTCTCAACTACTGATGTCGCGTTCTTTTCATACATCGACTAACGATTCAAAGACGCTGGACACCGGTGTTCTGCACCTGGGTTTTGGTGCTTTTCACAGAGCCCATCAGGCTGAATACTTTGACCGTCATATCGAGCGCACGGGCGATACGCGTTGGGGTATCACTGCGGTCAATTTGCGCAGTGTCGATCAAGCAGCCTTCGCCGAAGCCGCCAAGCCCGACGGCTATATCCTGCGTCGACTGAACAACGCCGGGCACGTGGACGACCGACTGATCCGCTGTCACGCTGGTTTCATCGATTGGAGCACCGATCGCGCGGCAACCGAGGCAGCCATGGCTGCCGCCAGCGTCCAGGCGGTAACGATGACCGTCACTGAGGCAGGCTACAGCCTTGATGGCAAGGGTCAATTGGATCTGAACGACCCCATCATCCGCGCTGAGCTCGACGGCGCCGAAGGGCAGACCGTTTATGCCTATCTGACACAGGGCCTGCGTCTACGCGCGGAACGGCTTGGCGCACCAATTACGTTGCTGAACTGCGACAACATCCGCCGGAATGGCAAGATGCTAGCGCGCAACCTGATCGCCTATCTGGAAGCTTTAGGGGATGGTGATCTGGTACATTGGGTGAAACAGAATGTAACCTTCCCCTCCTCCATGGTGGACCGGATCACGCCGCAAACCTCCGCTGATCATCATGACGAGGCGACCGCACTCTATGGTGAAGGCGTTGACCTGGGGCCGACCATCCATGCTGAGTCATTCATCCAGTGGGTGATCGAAGATAACTTCGCCGCGGCCTTCCCTGATTTACGCCCTGAAGACGTGACTATTACCCCCGACGTTGATCCCTATGAGGAAACCAAGATCCGCGTCCTCAACGGCGGCCACACAGCGCTTGCCTATCTGGGTGCTTTGGGCGGCTTTAAGCGTTTTGACGAGGTTATGGCCGATCCGAAAACGGCAGATCACTTTCAAAGGTTCGAGCAGGACGAAGTGATGCGGGCCTTACCGGAGTCTCTTCCGTTCAACGTTGAAACCTACGTGCAAACGGTGTCTGACCGTTTTTGCAACCAATATATCGCTGACAGCGTGGAACGCATTGTCTCTGATGGGTTTGCGAAATTCCCGCAGTTCATCCGGCCAACCATCCGCGGCTGTCTGGAAAAGGGGCACGTCCCGCAGTTCTGCCTCAATTCAATCGCGAGCTGGTACCACTTTACCCAGCAGTCTCTGAACGGTGTTGCACCGGTCCCCTACCGCGAGCCGAACATCGATACGCTGGCCAGTCTGGTGACAGCCAAAGACGTGTCGGTTTTCACCACCAATGACCAGCTGTGGGGCGACCTACCCCAGCTGTACCCAGTATTCTCAGAAGAATTGACGCGAGCGATCGTGAACTTTGAGGCGTATCACACGGACTGATCAGTCCTGGGCGGTTTCGATCGCATTGAGGAAGGCCTTGAGCTTCCGGACTGTGCGGCGATGCTGGATCAGGTCTGAGGGATCTTTGTGCGAGATATACAGGCAAGGACCATTCTTGGCCTGCACCATCAGGCCAGCAGCGCCATTGAACTCAACAACTTTAAGTCGCCTTTGAGCCACCAGGGCATCCAAGCGGGCTCCGAGCTCGGCTTCATGGTCTGCCACCAGTGTGCTGAGTCCTGCGGGCGCGGTTTGTTGCTCCGAATTCTCTAGGGTCGCGCCCAAATTGGTATCCTTCACACACTCGAACTTCAGCCCCAATCATGAGCAAAAGCCCCTATTTTTATTCGTTTGGAATTAGGTTTAGGGATCAATTGTGTCACAATTATATATCTTTTTTAGACATGCGCGCTGTCCAATCAACCGCGATATTCCTGCGGAGCCGCCGTTTCCAAGCCTGGGACTCCAAGGGGCTCAATTAGACGCTTCGCCGCATTAATGCACAACTCAAGCAGACCAATTCTTGCGAATAATGCGATTCCCTATGGCGTTTTACCCGTTTTCCACCTGTATTTGCTGGAAATTTAGGCAAATTCCCTTTTCTCGCGCCAGCGAAGTCTTAGTAATTGCCTTATGGATCTCATTATTTTAGTTATTAGCAACTGGCCTTTAAGGATCCTGTGTTGAGTTTCCCTGTTTCGCACAACGCGGAAATTCGAACTTAGGTTGTATCCGCAATGATCGGTAAGTTTTGCAACGCTTAAGTCAGGTTTCTGATTTTCAGTTTGCTTTTCCATATGATTCACTTGTCCGGCCCTTTGGGTCGGACTTTTTTTGGACAATTCTTTTTTGTTGAATTTAAATATGATTTATCATTTTATAGATTTAATCAAAAGGGCTGCCTTAGGTGGCCCGAACCTCAAGTTCCCCATTCAGCACGGGTCTTCATGTCCACTCTTGCCCCCTCCTTTGATAACTACCACCACCTACGCCCGGGGACATCTGAGCCTCTGTCTTTATTGGGGCGTCCTGAACCCTCCCTGGCCCACGGTGCGGTGCGCGATGTAATCGATTGGTTGGGGCGCGCGATCGCAGGGGGGTACTTTCCCATCGGTTCCACCCTGCCGATGGAAAACGAGCTGGGGGAGCAAGTTGGCGTATCCCGTACCGTGATCCGGGAAGCGGTTAAGATTCTGACCGATAAAGGTGTGGTCAAGACCGCCCGCCGCTACGGGACGGTTGTGAACACGCTGGACCACGGGAATTTGTTGGATGCTGACATCGTCAGCTGGCACGAAGCGGACAGCACGTCTGTTGGGCTGATCTTTCGAGCGCTGGTTGAACTGCTCAACATTATGTTGCCCCAAGCGACCCAGGCCTCGCTCAACCGATTGCCTGCACACATTGATGGCCTTTCGGAACTCGCGCTGACTACTATGCAGGACCATCATGCACAGCAAAGACAAAGGGTCGATGCTGAATACACCATCTGGGCGCAGGTCCTCAGCGCGCCAAAGCCGAGCGTTTTCATGCAATTCAGAGGTCTAACCTACGAAATGCTCAGACTAACTTACGCGCTCGAGCACCGGCACGAGTCCGTTGATCAATTGTATAGAGAATTGCTGCAACGAATTGGCCATGGCGATGCAAGCGAGGCAGATCTTACGTGTCGCCTTCTCCTGAAGCGATCTAAAAGTCTTATTTAGATACGATCGTCCATGTGTGAGATCGTACAGGACCGTTGAGTCGCGATATGCCCGAGTCATTCTAGCCTCGCTAGCGTTAGCAAAATGAATATCTCTTTTTTGTCGTTGTAGCCGTGCATTGTTCGCCATAATGCGGGGGCATGACGAGAGGTCTCACGTCAAGCGTGGCTATTTTGGCACGCTTTCAGTTCTGAAAAGCCGCGTGTTAAATAATATCTGTGTGTTTCTAAATCATATCTCTAATTCTGATTTCGACCTTGAGCTTAAGTCACGCGTCCTTGTTCCGACATGAGGCGCCGAAAGAAAGTGATGCAGGTT
>JACLAC010001792.1_pt1 | contig 11000 bp, 1 predicted proteins | sample 8027881 | NCBI WGS metagenome assembly JACLAC01 (sample SAMN15725517, study PRJNA655200) | protist metagenome | isolation source: fluorescence activated cell sorting (FACS) single amplified genomes of... | place: Spain: Blaines Bay Microbial Observatory, Mediterranean Sea | collected 2016-01-19 | reverse complement strand
ATTGGCAAAATTTGAAAGATAGCACGAAATCCACCAGCATAGCTACCATACGTTAACAATTCTACTTTTTCAAATGGTTCCTTATATGGCAGCCCACTTTGTAAACCTACTGACCGACTGTTTTTTCCCAATACATTTCCGATATAGCCTCTCACAGCCAGCCTTTGGTTAGCGCTGTCAAATTTTACTCCTGCCGTTGAAATCTCATCTAATACAATTGTCAAAACTACAGAAGGATATAAGAAAAAATCAGCTTCGCAAACGCAAAAAGATTCATCCCGAGCCGGACCTAATCTTGGATCTACTACCAAAGGTATTGGACAAAGAGTGCACGCAATTGATCCAGGGGCTGCGTATGAGACTGAATCACATGCGATACATGCTGTTTTACCTTTAGCTCCTTGAAATTGTCCACTTGAGCATGATAAACAAGCCACTGACCCCGTTTTATTTGCATAACTTCCCAAATTACAATCTTTACAAGAAGTTGCTATTGCTTCTTCATCATTGAATTTTCCAGCTTCGCACTCAATGCACGAAACTTGGCCATTTGATGGTTGATATTGACCAGTCGCACATTTTTTACACGAACCACCTAAAACATCATTGAAATATCCCGGGGAACACGGTGTACATTCCTTCCCGTCATTACCACTTCTTCCTATAGGACAGTTTACACAGCTAGTTCTACCTAGACATTCAGTAGAATCAGCAAGCGTGCCATTATAGGAGGTAGGGCATGTCCACTTATTTGCTGCACACTGCTGGCAATTGTCTAAACCAGCGTTTATGCTGTATTGGCCAGTTGCGCAATTTGAGCAAATCAATTCTCCATCACCATTGTCAACGCTTTTTCTCCCAGGAGTACATTGCGTACATTTGGATGAATCTTCTGCGCTTTTACCATATCCTTGGAAACATACACACCTAAAATCGGATCCACCATCTAAATATTTGCGATCCCGATTTCCACCACAAGAGCAGTTTTTAATATCAATTGATTCTATAAAATTTGTAGAAGAGTTAGATGGGCATAAATCGCATGGCGTCACGCTAGCTGGGGTTGATTTATATGATCCAATTGCGCAAGAAATACAAGTGGCATTGCCAGATCCACTTTGATATTTACCCATTGCACAATCTTTACATGATTCTCCTCTGTTGCCATTGTATCTCCCAGGGCCACAGGGAACACATGTTTTTCCATCTGTTCCTGCTGTTCCAACAGGACAATCAACACATTGTGTATAACCAACACATTTGACAGCAGCATCAATACCAATTCCATATTGATTGAATAAGGTATCCGAACATGACCATTGATTAACAACACACGATGTACAATTTGTGGCCATTTTGGAATTTGTAACTTTGCCATGCTCGCATTTTTCACATACTTGGATATTTGAATCAGCGTTGTCCAATGCTTGATACGATCCAGCGTTGCATTCCAAACAAGTAGAATCCGATTTTGAATCTTCATACCCAGCATTACATTGGCATTTAAATAATAAAGTGTCCTCAACATCAAAAGTGGTCAAATTTATAGACCTACGAGTATCTACACATGCACACGAATATAAGGATTTAGATGCTGTTAAATTGTTTGTTAATGAATGCGCCGGGCATGTACTACACGGTTTATTTCCTGGTTTCGCTTTGTACGAATTAACTGGGCATGGTGTACACAACAAGGTATCAGAGGTGGCTGTCGACAAAGCTGCATATCCAGGTTTACATTCACAAGCATCTTTGTTTATATTTGGATTTGAATTTTCTGGGCAATCTGGTGCTTTCGCTCGCACTGTATACGTATTTGAACCTACAACAACACCCTTCAACAATATTTCAATTGCAGTATTCCCAAATTCCGTTAAGACAATGGAAACAGTGTGGACATTCGTTGGCGACACAATACTCTGTACTGCTTGTATTTGCCCTTCTTCACAAGTAGAAAGGCCGTCACATGATGTTTCTACGCCATCCACTAGCTTAGTCGTTTTTTTATATTTTAAGAAAAAGAAATCTTGATCCTCGCTAGGACCACCTAATTTGTCTTTTCCAAATACTTGCACTACTAAAGTCGAACCAACTACTAGTTGCGTATTGTTCAAGTCTGCAGGTGCAATAGTTGAAGTACTAGCATCAGTTTCGCCCGGTGTGACAGTCAATTTAAAATTAATATTTACCTCCTCATCATCTGTCGTTACTACTCGAATACTATAGTCGTATGGATCTATCCGTGCAACTATATTTTCTGCACTAAATTTCACCCTATATTTTTTGAAGGTACGATCATTTTTTACTTTACAATTCGCGTCTAATGAGCTTAAATCGACATTTGTGTTTGTGCATATTTGCGAATCAGTGGCAGATGGGGATTCAAGTTCTGCCCATGCTGATGAATTTGAGTACTTTGTATTGACACCAGTTTCCCAGGATTCGTCGTCAGTCGCGGGCAAGAGGTAAACTCCAAATTCATCGAAAGTCTCACCAGTGGGTGATTTACCAATATTGAACACATAAATATCATGCATGTCAACTTCACCTACACGCAAGGTACTTTCTAAGCGAAATGGAAATACTAGAATATTTTGGGCTTCACCGACTGACATATGGAAAGGTAAACTTGAAATCCGTAGTGAGGGTTGCAGCATTGCTCTTGCCGGTGTAATGTAAGATATATTTAAAGACGATCTATATGTGTCATTTGCGACTGTAACCTCGGCGCTTAACAGCAAAACTTCAATAATGACGCTCTCTCCTGCCTCCAATTTTCCTTGAGGTACCTGCCAACCTAGCCATTCTTTACCTGGTGCAGATGCGCCATAGAAACCTGCATTAAAACACGACGTTGGTGATGGCGCAACAGACCATAACGGCTGGCCGATCGTTATTTGTTTTAAATTATTTGCGTTAGCTTCATCTGCGAATCGTGGACATGACCAAATAATAGCCGGCCCGCCATCTTCTGCTGGATTTTCTAATTTAATTCTCGCAACGCCAGATTCTGGTTGTACTAATTCCAATTTCTCAACCAATGTTTTGCCGGACTCCTCTGTTACTACCAATTTTGGACAAGCCATTTTTTTCGTGCAAGTGCTATAATCATTTGCAATAGCTGGATGGCTACCACATTCGTCATTTGAACTAATTTTTATTGGGTAATATGATCCTACAGGGCAATATACTGTATAATTTCCACACTTTATTTGTTGAGATGGGGTTGGGCAATAATAACCAGCAGGGCAATCAACTTCCGGGTTTGTTTCAAAGTCTGAGTAAGTAATATAGCCATTAAGAGCAGAAGTTGTTGTTTTAAATTCCGTCTCTGGTATTACTGTTACGGATCCATTAACTGTCATTTTGTCAACTCTGTAAGTACCCCCATTCCAACCATCTCCCCATGTATCGTAAATTTTTATTCTGTACGTGGAGCTTGGTTTTAAAGTGAAACCGTAAGAGTATGTTTTACTACTAACATCGTACACTCCGTTGGTACCAGGACCATATCCATTTCCTGGATCTCCATACCATTGCGATATAAAATTATCTTCACCGATCAATTCTCCATCTTGAGCACAACTACAGCAATCGTCATCATCACATGGTGCTTCGCAATTGTTTATAGTGCACACTTTGAATGGGTGGTTGGTTGTAGATAATTGCTTATTTGATTTATAGGTACCTTTCGTTTGAAACTTAAAATCTTTAGCCATACACTTAAAATTGTATTGACTGTTATATCTTACGCTCCAATCCGTTGGATCTCCTCCATCAATCCATCCAGGGCATGAATCAGAAGTTTCTTTCTGTCTCGGTGTAATGTTTGTTAATCTATACAGTGTCCATCTCTGTTCCTTTGGATACGATCCTGTTTTTATGGTAACTCTAACTTCAGTTTCACCAAACTTAGCATTCTCAGCTTTTATTGTTGATAAAAACGCAAGAAAAATAGCAATTTGTATAAAGTATTGCAATGATGGTAACATCTTTGCACCTTTCTTCCAGTTATTATTAGTATAAAAATGTTTGTTACAAAAAAATGAAAATCTAGTGTTGAATTTGTTTACTAATGTTATCTATGAAAGCTAGTAATGCAGTTTATATATTTGTCTGTGTGTACATGTATGTATGTATGTATGTATGTAGTACAGTATATTTTGGATTGTTTGTTAAGCTGTGAAGTTGTAATAGTCACATTGTTGGCACGTTGGCCTGGTTGGCACGGCGCCTAATAGTAGCTCTAGCAGAGAGGTCTAATATAGTAATAGTTGCTACTGTAATATTATAGAACAACTGGACAACCAGAATTTTGAAAAAAGAAAATTATAAACGACACAGCGTCACAGCAAGCCTAATACGTGCAAACAGTCGGATTTTTTCAAAAGATATACACAAATATTAATACTGTGTGTGGTGCTGTCCAGGCTGTGGCAAAAACTATGCACCGTGAAATTTTGGTCAGTTTTTATATAAATAATACGTAGACCTTAGACTATTGTTAATATTCCCTATTATTATACTCTACCCTTGAACCCACATGAAAATACTCTTTCTTTCAAAATATTTTAAATAAAGCACTAAAATATAAAAATATATATTTCGCGCATAATATATAATATATTGTACGAACCCCTCGTATATTTATATATATATATTTTAATGCTCTAATAAATAACATTCAATCTTAATTCTGCTTGGATGATCCTAAAATTTTATCTGTTAAACTCTCTATTTCAGCATCCTTTCGTCTCATTGCCATTTCCAAACGCACCAACTTTTGTTTTGAACTATCAATGGCATCACGGACTTCTTTATTACATGTACGTTTAATTTTATCCATTTCATGTTGTTTCATAGTAAGCCGCTTTTCATATGCTGCACGCATCGCATCAAACTCTTCTCTCATAACAGCTTCAAATGTATCTTCAAACTCAGTACGAGACATACCACTTGCTTTCATTAAAGCAGCGCCCCGACTATCCGTTAATTCTTGGATTTGTTTTTTCAATATCTTAATTTCTTCATTTAAACTTTTAATTGTCATTTCATCTACAGACATTTGTTGTTTTAATTTCGACAATTCTTTGCTCTGTTCGCTTACCATATTGTGATAGCGTTCAGATGATTCTTTCGACAACCTTTCAATAATTTTTGGAACTTCCACCGCTGTTTTCAATTGAACCTTAATTCGTTCAAGCTCCTTCAATGATTCATTTCGTTCTTTTTCGAACTGTTTCTCACGTGCTAATGTATTGACACCTGCTTCAATCAATTCATTTTCTCGTGTAGTCCATTTTTCCTTCATATCCTTCAATTCAATTTTTAAAAGACGCAATTCTTCTTCATGTTGGCTACTTTTTTGGCTTTCATTTAAACTTTCTTGCAACGTTTCAAGCAACTTTTGGTAATCATCACTAGTATTTTTTAGTTCGAGTTTTGTGCTTTCAAATTCACTTTCGACATTTGTTAGCTTTTGTTCCAATTCTTCAATTTGTATATTTGAATTATCTAGTTGATCTTTATATTGATTAGTTTCATTCGTCATTTTATCATTTGAATCAAAAATGATTTGATTCTTTTCCATTTCCTTTTGTAATTTACTGTCTAATTTTTCCAATTGTTTTTTGTATGTATCACAATTTTCGTTCTTTACATCAAATTCTTTCTTCATTGTATCATATTTTACACCAAGGGCTTTCAATTTTGCGTTCAATTCTGTAATTTGCGTACCTTTTTCTGCCAGTTTTAATTTATACTCCTTTTCATTCTGGTTATTTCTTTCATTATTACGATTATCTTCCTCTTGTTGTTCCTGCTCTTGCAATAATTTATTGTTATTGTTTTTATTCATTTCATTCTTTAATTTTTTTTCCAAATCAGAAATATGTGTTTCATGTGCTTTGACTGTATTTGTCATAGCGCGTATACTTGTGACAGCGGCTTTTCGTTGTTTTTCTAAATTTGATAGTTTTTTATTTAATTCTTTTATCTCATTTTCATGTTTGACTTTCAACTCGTTTAATATTTCTTCATCCTTACTGCCTTGCGATTCTTCCATAATCAATTGTTTTTTCTCTTCTTCTTTTCTTGATTCTAGATTACTATTATTATTATTATTGGTGGTGGTGTCGTTGTTCTTGCTATTGCTAGAGTTTGCTGATGGCGTAAATACACCTTTGGCTATTGGAGCAAGCACACGTGCGTTTGCTTCTTTCAATAACTTATTATTCTGAATGTCAGCTTCATTTAATTTTTCCTTTGTTTCACATAATAATTTATGTAAATGTAAACATCGGTCAACTACACCCATGAAACTAGGTAATCGACTTAAGGATGGGCCGTTATTTGAAAACGTTTTATCTACTTCTTCAATCGTTTTACTACCAATTGCATTTTCAGCACCAACTGTAACAGCTACTAATAATTTTTCAACAAGCATAGTTTTTTGAGCAACTAGTTGATTTAGTTCTAATTTTGTTGCAAGTTTACATATTGTTTCATCAACTGAATTGTATTCATAACGCTTTATAATTTGTTGAGGTAGACGATTTGATTCAATAACTTTTTGAATTTTCTCCTCCGATACTTTTGACCCGTTTGATAATGAGGGTCGCCGTATTTGTCTTGGTAATTTACTAGTTGGTGGCCTATATTTTCGTAATTTATCAGCACGCATTTCTAATAGAAATACGTCGGATTTACACGTTGCAGCTTCCGTTTTATCACGCTTTTCAACGGACTTAGCATCTTTAATATCACGTGCAGCTCTCATTATTATGATAATGCTAATTTCACAAAAATGTTTTAATAATACAAAAAAGAAATTATATAAATATTTACTTCTATATATAGATAAGAAGATTAGATATCTTGTATTATAATCTATATATAAACTTAAATTTTAAAATTCAATATATTAGGTATTAGGTACTGTACAATTTTGTTATGATAACCGTTTATGAAAATCGCTAATAATAGCTCTATAGACTAAGGTTTGATTAACTAAAATTAAGGTAAAATAGAGAGAGACATTATATTATTGCATGTGTGTGTGCGGTGTGTGATGTACCCTCGACTCGACTCGAGGTATATGATGTAGTAAAATTAATGTGTACAAAATTATGTCTAGACACAAATATATATTGATAGATAATCATTGGATTGATGTAATGCATACATTGTATACATAATTATATATATCCGATATACTGTACAATTTATCGTATTTTAATTGGGATACATATTTACAATAGTACTATAATATTAATACATATAAATAATAAAGGGATTGCGAAATGGAAGACCTCCACAAATTGCTAAGCCACCGTTGGAAAAAAATGAGTGCCAAGTGTAGTGATGCGTGCGTATGTGTGTGTGTGTGTGTGTGTGTGTATTTTAATTAATATTAATTTAATTTGTGTGGTGTGTGCACAAAATAAAATTTGAGAGAGAGAGAAAAAAATAAAAATTTAATTTTTTACCAACGAGGTTTAAAATACATTTTTCCCACCTCCTCACAACATTACTGCATCACTTGATTCATCATCGCTACTTCGAACATCAACAATTTTATTTGTAAATTTCTTCTTCTTTCTTTTCCATGGACATTTTTTATGACACAATATATGCTGAATACTTCCACTGTTACCTTCTGGGCCAAATGTTGCTAGCATTGCTGGAAACAATCCAACGGCAAAAAGTAATGAAACAGATATATCAAATAAAATGAATATCCCGATTTTTGAAAATGGTATCATTGGACAAAAAGCCATGATAAATGAGCTCATACCCGTTGTTATGGTAGCTCCAAGAACTGATATTCCCATTTCCCCTAATGCTTTCTTTGTTTTTTCATATCGATTTAATAAAATATCGGCTTCTACATATGCAATAGCAACATGTACTACAAAATCAACAGAAAAGCCAATACAAATAGTGATGCAGATACCTTCAATTGTCCCTAGTGCCCAACCTATGCTTACCATAAAACCAATGCAGCATATGACAATAAAACAAATATTAATCATGGCATATGCTGCCATAATTATATTCATTGTTGAAAGAGATAATACTACAAAAGCCACCAATCCGGAAACGGCTGCTCCAATGAAAGATGCAGTATACATAATTTCTTGTGTACGCATGCTTACATATAAATTTCGAATATATTGAAATCCTTGGAAATCATTGCCAATCAAACCATTTGCTTCCTTCATAGATTCTTCTAAAGAATCTGCAATTGGCCTTGCATAAATTGCACCTGTATCCCAGAAGATCGAAACATTAAAGTGAATAAACATAGCAGCAATATCAGGTTTTATATCTTTGTTTTCTACATTGTGCCATCGTACATAACCATTCCATGCATTGTGTAAGTTGTCTGCACCAATCCATAATGTTGCTGGATACTTTTTAATTGTTTCATAATATTCACCACAACCAGATATATTTGCTGGATATTGTCCCAAATCACATACAGTCTTTGAAGGTTGGTTCATGAAATTAGCCATTAATCTGTTCAATTTTGCTTTTTCTGGTATTGGAAAAGTTTCGTTCAATGCACGTACCCAATCACGAAAGTGTTCCATGAAGCAGTAAACCCCAGCTTCATCTTTGTAAATAGCATCTGGTTTTACATGTTTATTTTTGCGAAAAATATTACACGTATCAATTACATGTTGTTGTGCTTTAGGCGTATATGGGTTAAAATTGGTATCATAAACAGGCAAGCCAAATTCACGTGGATTATTAGTATCCATCCCTGTTCGATTTACTGCTTTTGAACCATCTATACCCATTCCCCATAGAAACGAACCAACTTGAGAATCTTGTTCCCCTTCGAATCTACCCGCAATATTGAGTGTTCTCATTAAATTACTGGAACTTGGAAAGCTTTCCGCTTTAAAATCTTTCTCTGATGCTCTAATTTGCAAAGCAAATGCCAAGAAAATACCAACCATGACCATAAACAGAAACGCAACGATTAAACGCATTTTAATATCGCCAAATAATGTTGGTGTATAATATTCTTCAAAAAATATCTCAATGTTATTTCCTTTCTTTATTTCATTTTTTTTTGTAACAGGGATAATGTTTATCATATCAGAATTTTGTTTTTCATTGATTTTTTCATCTCCAACATCAGTATTATTTTTATTACTTGTTTTACCTTCGTTACTATTATTATTATTATTTGTAGTAGTAGTAGTATTATTTTCATTATTATTCGCTAATGGTACAATTTGTGTTTCTCGAAAGATTTTACTACAGCATGGCCATACATCGCCACAGCGTGGCTTCCATCTCCTCGGTTCTGGCCACAATTTTGTATATACAATAACGACTGCTGGAAACCATGTAATGACTAACATGTAATTGACTATCACCATCGTTCCCATAAACACGCCAAATATTCGAACAACAATAACAATGCTTATGATATTAATATAAAATGCTGCTGCGTCAGTTAATGATGTGATTAACATGGCCTTTGCTGCTCTTGCCCAAGCCCAGTTCAAACGTGTTTCTAAATTCTTATTTACAATCGGGCCTTCCAACTTGGCCTGTTTCCACGCATCAACAAAAACAAATATATCATCTGCTCCTATTCCGATTATAACAAACATTGAAATGAAATTCAATATACCCATATATTTATATTGTAAAATGACACGGTATATAAACCATGTAATAGGGAATGATATTATAACATGAAGTTGCCCTAAAATGCCTAAAAAAATGGATTCTGTATGATATATAATATACAATAAAACAATTGCGATGGCAATGCCTACAATTTGTGCAGCACCTAGAATTCCAGAGACGATTTCGTTTGAAATGATCCATGGCCCAAAAAAAGATATGCGCACCTTCGTCGTTTCATCCGCATTGTGCTCGTCTACCAATGCTTTCATTTCGCCTACTGAATAAATATATAAACTTTCATCAATTTCGCTCCACCGTTCACTCCAAAACTCTTCTTCTAATTCTTGAAATTTCTTCTGCGGTAAGTTTGGACTTAAACTATTGTAGAAATCATCATGAACTTTTTTCTTTATCCAAAATTGTAAAGGCAATACACTTCTAGAACAAGATGTTGTCGGATTACTTTTAGAATATTTCTTTTCAAAAAAAAAAATTAACAAAGTAGCACCTGGATGCATTTCATCTTCTTTACATGACAATGTATCAGCTAAAGAAGTAAGTACACCATTTAAATTATTTTTCGTAAAACTGCCACCGTTCCAAGTGCCATCGACCCAACTATTCCCATCACCATGATTGTATGTATTAATTACATGAGGAGCATTTGAACTATTGTACATGCAAATAGGAATTAACGTTTTAGGTGCACAAGGGGCAACTTTATCATCAGAAACATTTCCGCTGCATTCACAGCAGCTTTGAAATGGTAAATTCAATTCCTTCATCGATTTAGATGTGCTATATGCAAACATTCGAGGTGATAAGAGATATCCCTTACAATCTTTTGAATATAAATCATCAATTCGAGCACAGAAATCTGGTGCAACTGTGGCATCTTCGGCAGAAGTTGCACCCCGATATTTCGTCATTTTTAATAACTTATTTTCAAATTCAATAATTTCCTTTAAATTTTCTTCGTCAAAAATATTACCACCGGCACCACCATCCGGTATATGATCTTTTCCATTTTTCACCTCGTAATAAAAAGCAAAGGCATCATCATCCATCAAAATGTATGTTTCATTTTCTTTTTTTTTCTCCGACGCCAACTGTTCCTCCATTCCAAAGTCAAAATCGGCGGGACCACTTGGACGTGTTTTTTCCCTAATTGCACGTTGTGCATCATACCTATCCGCTAAGTCATCAAATTTTACATTAAACGAATTAGGGTCAGTATCTAATTCAAATTCAATAAGGCCTGTAGCCATTAATATTAACAATAGGAAAACCATGAAACATGAACAACCCATAGTGCAACACATAACTTTGCAAGGTTCGTTTGCAATCTT
>JACLAC010020301.1_pt1 | contig 11004 bp, 5 predicted proteins | sample 8027881 | NCBI WGS metagenome assembly JACLAC01 (sample SAMN15725517, study PRJNA655200) | protist metagenome | isolation source: fluorescence activated cell sorting (FACS) single amplified genomes of... | place: Spain: Blaines Bay Microbial Observatory, Mediterranean Sea | collected 2016-01-19 | reverse complement strand
GAAACCGCCGGTAGTTTACGGTGATCCCGAAGGCGACCTGCTGGTGGTTGGCTGGGGCTCAACCATGGGCGCCATCGAAGAGGCCTTGGACCGGTTGCGTGCAGAAGGGGCCCGGGTCTCCTCAGTGCACCTGCGTTTCCTTTCCCCCATGGAACCCGGCTTGAAGGAGATTTTCAGTCATTTCAAGAAAATCATGACCGTGGAAATCAATTACAGTGATGTAGATCCAGGATTACCGGGCCATCGCGAAGAGCGCAGGTTCGCACAGCTCGCCACCATCCTTAGGGCCAATACACTGATTGACGTGGACTGCTGGTCCCGGGTGCCCGGTGCGCCGCTTCATCCGGAAACCATTAAAGAAGAACTGGAGAAAAAATTGCAGCAAATGGGAGGCGAAGCATGATTGGACTGAAGCAGGACTGGCTCTTGGAGCCGAAACCGAGATCTTTTGTTTTGGATGATTATGAAGGGGGACAGGCACGCTGGTGTTCGGGTTGCGGAGATTTTGCGGTCTTGACCGCAGCGCAACGCCTCTGTCGTGACGAACAGCTTCCGCCGGAGAAAACTGTATTCGTTTCGGGGATCGGCTGTTCGAGCCGTTTCCCACACTACATGAAAACCTATGGTTTTCATGGCCTTCATGGCCGAGCTTTCCCCATTGCCTGCGGCATCCGCAGCCGTCGCCCCGATCTCCATATCTTCGTGGCAACGGGAGACGGGGACTGCTGTTCCATCGGTGCCGGCCACTGGGTTCATACCCTGCGCTACAACATGAAGATGGTGGTGATGGTCTTCGACAATAACATTTATGGGCTCACAAAAAAACAGACCTCGCCCACGACCGGCAAGGGTATGGCTTCCAATACCCACCCTGAAGGCTCCTTCCTCAGCCCCATCAACCCACTGACCGTCTCGCTGGGTGTGGCCAACGCCTCCTTCATCGCCCAGACCGTGGACTGGAACCCACCACATCTCTACGCCACGCTCAAGGCCGCCCATCACCACCCGGGCATGGCCTTCGTTCGCATCATGCAGCGCTGCCCTCACTTCACACCCAACATCTTCAAGCACTTCCAGGACGATCCCTCCAAAGTCCTGTTGCTACAACACGAAACCGGTATCGATGGCGGGGATTCGGTCAGGCGTTTCTTCAAGAACCAGGTGGAGCACGATCCCACCAACCGCGCTAAAGCCTTTGAAATCGCCTTGAAATCGGAGGTCCTCCCCATCGGTTTGTTGTTTCGCAACGATGAAGCCGAGCGTTACGATCACTACTCCGTGGATGGGCTTGGAATGAGTGTTCCCGATAAACTCGAGGCCATCGAGCAACAATTGGATCGTTTCCTTATTTAATTGAGGGCAAAGGGGAGAAACTGTGCTTATGGAAATGACTGAAACGGTAACAAACTTCGACCCGAACGACCTGGAAGGCGAACAGGATGCTTTTTCCCTTGAAAAGGAGAGTATCCTGGAACAGGATTCCACCCCCGTCCTTCCCCACATCGAACCATCCCAATCGGAAGAAAAACAGGAACGGGAACTCATGCGTTTCCACCTGGGTATGGCACCTCCCGATGAGGGACCGCTCCGGCCCGCCGTCTTTTCAGACCTGCGCAAGCCGGATTTTTTTTGGCGTGATTATCCTTTGGTGCTCCAAGAAAACAAGGCCGGAGGATTGGATGCGGTTTCCCTGGGCGAACTGCTTACGGGCTGTCTCGCTGCCGCAGGCGATACACCCATCATCACTGCCAACCTCGCTTATCTGGTTGCCACCGCGGACCGATTGCTCGCGGGCAGGTGTAGCCGGCTGAACGACATCATGGCACGAGCTTTTGACCACTTCCCTGAAGAGTTGGACCTCAGCACCGCGGGCCGGACCTCTCTGACCGAGGAGCTTGACCGGCTCAAAGCAGTAATTCCCGGTCAGGGCCTGGTCCTGGGATTGGGCCGGCACACGGGGTTTACCCTTTTTCTCGAGAGCCTCGCGGCCCGGCGTGCTCCACGACAAAACGCCTTTTTAGCAGAATTGAAGGAACTGATCACGGGCCTGGAAGACCTGCTCCGGGTGGAGCATGCTCAGTCCGGTGACGCCCAATCGCCGCAAGCCCTTTCGGCTGCCCTCGGCCAGGTCGGCGGCTCCTTCTTCAAGACCGAGAACCTGGCTCAAACCCTGCCGGAGAGCCGGGGTTCCGTTCCCTTTTCACCTGAACGGGATGAGCGAATCAAGAAGAGCCTCTTCGTTTTAAAGGCTTTTATGGATCAAGCCAAAACAGAGCCCGGCTTTTACGTGGTCCACGACGGAGCGCTCCCCGAGGGTTTTGACCTACCACGGGGTGCCGAGATCAGGGAAGCTGATGCCCTGCGTTCGGCATGCACTCTTTTCGAGCAACGGGCCGGAGAAATGTCCGCCGTTTTTCGGGCCGTCCGCGTGGCTCGTCTCGAATTAGCCGAGGAATACAACCCCGATCTCCACGAGCAGGCACTTGAACGGTTCAACTGGAAATCTTGTACCGGTGACGAGATAAGCCTGCTGCCCGCCGTTGTGGTCCTTGAACAGGCCGAGCGGGTTCGTGCCGAACTCCTCAGCTCCTTCTCCCACCTACTCTGCTCCAACCTGCCCCTTCACCTGATTCTCTGGGAAAACGCACTGGCCAGTGAAGATTCCGCCTTCCGGGTCTACCAGGATCTCGGTTACCTGGCCGTTTGCCACCGGGAAGCCCTGGTCATCAAATCTTCTCTTGGTTATCCCAAACACCTCCTCGACGGGTTTCAACGCATGGCCGCCGGCGGTCAGACCGCACTTGCCCTGGTGGCCGTGCCGCCTTGGCAGGGTGAGCTTCCCTCGAGGGTCTATACAGCTGTGGCTATCGAGGGCCGCGCCACACCTCTCTTCCGCTACGAACCCCTTGCCGGCGACTCCTGGGCCTCTCGTTTCGCCCTGGACGGCAATCCCCAACCCGAGACGATCTGGCCCGTTCATCCCTTTTCCTGTTCCCGAGACGGGAAGGAATTTACCCTGGAGCTACCCTTCAGCTTTGCCGATGCCGCAGCCCTGGATTCCGGGTTCCGGAACCATTTCCGAGTGATTCCGCCTTCCTCCTGGCGAGAAAACCAGGTCACCTTCTCCGAATTCATGGCGGCCGGGGAAGGGCGAGAAATACCCTATATCTGGGTCTTGGACGAGGAAAACCACCTGCAGCGCGCCCTGGTTGGTCGTGAACTGGCCATGGCCTGTCTCGACCGTTCCCGCCTATGGCGAATCTACCAGGAACTGGGTGGGATTCACAACGAATACGCCCGCCGAGCCGAGGAAACCGCTCGCAAGGAAACCCGTAAAGAAGCGGATGAGACCATCAAGGGCCTGGAACAGGCTCATGCCTCTGAAGTGGAGAAGGTCCGTTCTGAAGCGGGTCGGGAGACCATGGAACGGCTGGCCCGGGTTTTGCTCGACCTGGACGCCGGCGCTTTGAGCTTCGGTTCTCCGGCGCCGGGCATCACAACTGCCGCCCCCGTACCGGTCCTACCGGTGGGACCGAGCGCCGAGCCCCGAGCCGAGGCGCCACCCCCCGAAGCCGTGGAAGAGGAGGAAGAAGAGGAGCTTACGGAAGATCCCTTCATCGATACGGATATGTGCACCAGTTGTGACGAGTGCACCAACATCAACCCCATTATGTTCAAATACAATGGGGAGAAGCAGGCATATCTCGCTGATGTGACCGCGGGCACCTTTGCCCAACTCGTTTTGGCCGCGGAGGTGTGTCCCGCCCGGATCATCCATCCCGGAGTACCGCGCAAGGACGACGGTTCCGCAACCGCAGAGCTCTTGGAAAGAGCGGCCAAATTCAACTAGGATGGGGTTTTTCCATGGGTGAGACTGTCTTGACCGCCGCGATCATTCTCTCAGTATTGGCGATTATTTTCGGCACGATTCTGGCCATTGCCTATCGCTTCCTCAAGGTAGAGGAGGACCCTCGTATCGACACATTGGAAGAAATGCTGCCAGGCACCAATTGCGGTGCCTGCGGTACCCCGGGCTGCCGGGCCTTCGGTGAGTCATTGCTCGTCGGTGAGAATATTCCCGCCCAGTGTACCGTGGGTTCGCCGGAAGAGATAGGCAGCATCGCCCACTTCCTGGGTGTGGATGCGGGGTCGGTGGAGAAGATAGTGGCCCGCCTCCACTGTGCGGGCGGCGAGGGATTCGTTCATCGTTTGGCGGAATACAAGGGTATAAAATCCTGTCGTGGCGCCGCATTGGTCAACAGTGGCGGCAGAGCCTGTGTCTGGGGTTGCCTCGGGCTGGGTGATTGTGAAGTGGTTTGTGATTTCGACGCCATTCGGATGAACGACGAGGCCTTGCCCGTCGTCGATGTAGACAAATGCACCGCCTGTAACGACTGTGTCGAGGTCTGTCCTCTCGATCTCTTTACCCTCGAGCCCCTTTCACAGAAACTCCTCGTCCAATGCAATACACCCCAAACCGGGGAAGCCGCTCGCATCGCCTGTGCCGTGGCCTGTGATGCCTGCGGTCGATGTGTGCTCGATGCTCCGGATGGCGTCCTCGAAATGAAAAACGGCCTGCCGGTGATTCTCGAGCCGGATAAAACAAACATTAACGCCACCTTCCGGTGCCCCACCGGTGCTATCCAATGGTTGGAGGGTGGGCAGTTTGCGGTTGGTGAAGGGATGGCATATGTCCAAACCGCCGGCGAAACGATTGAAGTTTAACAGATCTAAGGACACGGAGGCTAAAACCATAGCACTAAATCAAAACTCGAGGTTTGCTTGGAACGAGTTTTGTCTTGCGTTGCTGTTTTGAGCTTGTGAGTCTAGGAAAATGAGGCAGGTATGGATTCGGAACTGATACAGATGGAGCAAGATGGTCAGGTCTTGGGAACGGGCATGGCCGCGATCCGCGCGCTTGAAGCCATGATCAGCGATCACTTTTGTTACGACAACCATTATGACTTCGACGCCCACTCTCGAGTATCGCTCAACCTCTTCGGGCGTAATTTCAAAACAATTCCTTGCGGGGGGTCTCGTGCCACACTTTCCAAGGCGACCGGCCTGGAAATGACCGGCAAACGGGTCGCCGTCCTGCTCGATGGGGATCGGTTGGGCAAGGTCTCCGACGTCTTAACCTCCCTGGCCGACCGGCTCGTACCACTGGTGACCCATGTGGTCTGTGCTAGCGGGCACCAGGGTTTACATCTCGTTTCCCGGTCCGGAGCCTTCCAGGTTTTTGCCCGGAATGCCCAAAACGCGATCGATCTCTGTCTCGTCGCCCGCCAGGTTGCCGAACTTTCTCTCTCACCGGGCCTGGTGGCCATGGACGCCCTGGAAACTGCCGGCGCACCCTCCGATTTTTCTCTACCTGATGCCGGCCTCTTGGAGCGCTTCATCCGCGGACCCATGGCTGAAATACCCAGTGCCACCAAAGCACAACACTACCTTTTCGGTGGGAACAGGCCCCAAATACCCAGTTGGTTCCATCTCGACCGGCCCGTTGCTCAAGGCTGGAAACGGGTTGGGGTCGATCACGCGGTCGCACAGGCCGGCCGGAAGCTCTTTTTCCAGGATCAGGTCACCGAGTTCGCCCGTGAAGCCATGAGCATGCTCTCCTCGGTCACGGGCCGCCCCCTCGACTTTATCACCAGGTACAAATTGGAAGATGCCGACCACGTATTGGTCGCCCTGGGTTCCGCCGTCGAAACCGCCGAGGCCGTAGCCAATTACCTTCGCACCGCCGAAAATCTCGCGGTTGGGGTGCTGGGTATTATGTGGGTCCGCCCATTTCCAAGTAAAGAAGTTGCGGACGCCCTGGCCCGGGCAAGGAACGTGGCTGTCCTGGAACGTATGGATCCCGGATCCGTCGATTTCCCCCTGCACGCCGAAATCAAGAGCCTGGTCCCAAAGGGCGCACCTTTGATCACAGCCACCTACGGCGTGGGCGGACAGCCCTTCACCGCTGCCCAGGTCGCCGCCCTGTGTCGCAGCATGGCCGGGAAAGAGCCGCCCCAAAAGGTCTACCTCGGGGTTACCCAATCCGACACATCCCTCTTCCCCAAGCGAGACATTTCACTCAAGGCCGTCAAGCGGGATTACCCCGCATTGGCGCGGCACATATATCCCGAGGCCGAGGCACTTGATGTCCGGCCCGGAGGCGCCAAAACCGCTGTTGTTTTCGGCCACCGCACCGAGGCCGTGGCACTCACCGACCTTGCCCGCGGCCTTGCCGGGGAGGCGGGTACCCACATTCGCGCTAGTGCTTTTTTCTCAGAGAATGACTTTTGGACCGGCCGGGTAACCGCATCCTTCGAGCCCTTCGGTAATCCCGGCAGTGAAACACCCATCAACACCGCCTTCATCACCCGCCTCGACCTTCCTGCCTCCCTCTCTCCCTTGAAACGAATGGTTCACGACGGGTTCGTTATTTTTGCGTCCTTGCTGGAGAAGGAAGCCCTGCTCCAAGCCTTGCCCATTGTCTGGCGCAATGAGCTCATCAACCATCACTGTCGTGCCTTTCTCTTTCAGGGCTCGGGAGCCGAACTCATCGCCGCGGCGCCCGGACTACTCAATGGGGTTCCCACCCAATTGGACGAGCTCGACCTCAACATGGGTGAATCGCTCTCAACTCCCGATTGGGAACCCGATCCGCCACGCTTCCTTCGGGGCATCACCGAGGACCGCGCCACCTATGACAGTATTCCCCGTTTCTGGAACGAGGTTTTGCAGCCAGGAATGGAAGGGGAAGGGTCTGTCCCCAACCCCTCGTTCTCCTTGGGAGAGGTGCCCTGTGGCACCGCGGCTTTTGCCGACCGCACACCTGTCCGCCAGACCGTCCCCTGGTTCGACCCGGCGAAATGTTCCGGTTGTGGCGACTGTTGGGTGACCTGTCCCGATTCCGCCTTCGGCGTCACCGCCCTCAGCACCGAAAAGCTGCTCGATGCCGTGGCCACCCTGGTGGATGAGCCCGTGGACAAGGAGGTAGCCGGCAAGCTGAAGCGCGCATCCAAAAACCTGGCTTCCCGTGTCAATACGCTTCTCACCAAAAGCGGGGCCGCCACCCTCTCCGAAGAACTCCTCTGGGAAGCCTTCGACTGGTTGATCGGCAAGATGAAGATCAAAGAGGAAGAGATACCCAACTATAAAGATGTCTTCGCTGCCACCTGTCGCAAACTGATGCACCTGCCCGTTTCGGCCACCACCACCCTGTTCAGTGAGCAAAACAAGGTGAAAAAGGGGAGTGGCGCGCTCCTGGTCCTGACGGTCAACCCCAAGTCCTGTCAAGGCTGTGGCATCTGCGTCGAAACCTGCCCGGATGCCGCCCTTGAAATGGCGCCTCAAAGTGCTGAAAAAGTAAGCCGCCTGGCAGAGGTTTACAGTTCTTGGGAGAACCTGCCCGATACGGCGGGCGCAACCGTGGAGGCCTTCCGCTCTCATGAAACCTTCAGCAGGCTCGCCGCCAACTTCATGTCCCGCTCCTGTGCCTACACCATCTCGGGCGGCGATTGTGAGGAACCGGGTTCCGGCGTTCGCATCGCCATTCGGCTCATTACCGGTACCGCGGAGTTCCTGGAACAGAAACAAATGCAGGGGTACGGACAACGACTCACGGAAGTGGAGGACCAGCTCAAAAAACAAATCCAAAAAATCCTCGCCGAAGCACTGCCCATTTCCGACCTGCCCGCCCTGAAAGAAGCACTCAGCCGCATGCCCGCCCACCGTTCGACCCTGATGAACGTGATCAAGACCCTCGATGAAAAGGGCCGGAAATCTTCTTTGGACGCCCAAAAGGTGAAGCGCTTTACCGAGCTCGCCCAGGAAGTACAAGGTTTGTACCTGCAACTGTCTCAGGGTGTGAACGGTATCGGCCGGGCCCGTTACGGCCTGGTACTCGCATCCTCCAAGCTGGATGGTCTAACCTGCTTTCCCCACAACGCTTTCCAGGTCCCGGCCGTGGCCAACCGTTCCGGAAACGGCGCCGAACTGGCCATGGGCATCATGGAGGGTGTTATCGGGGACCACGTTGCCGAAATCAAGCGGATTCGGTTCATGGAGTTGGCGGCCCGGTCCGGACCGGAAGTCGCCGAACAGGACAAAGCCCTTAAAAAACTGACCTGGAGTGGACTCACCGCTGAAGAAAAAGACCTGTGCCCCAAGGTGATCCTGGGACTCGGCGACGAGGTACTGAGCACCTCCGCCCTGGGTGGTTTATCCCGCCTGCTTGCTTCCGACTGGCCGGTCAAGGTCCTGCTCCTCGATACCAGGGAACGCTTCGACCGGGTCGACCCGGTCACCCTCGCCCTGGCCCATGCCCGTCCCTTTGTCCTTTCTTCTTCTCTCTCCCATCTCAAACACCTGTCCGAGGGTCTGGAACCTGCCCTCGCTTTTAACGGTCCCGCCCTGATCCACCTCTACACACCCAGCCCCAACCGCCATGGCTTTGCCTCACGGCTCACCATCGACCGCACGCGCCTGGCCGTAGAGACCGGGCTCCACCCCCTGGTCCAATACGATCCCGAGGTTGACGGCATCTTCGGAGCCCGGGTGAAACTGGCCGGCAATCTCGGGGATCCGCCCCTCAAAGAAACCATCGGCGAGGACTTCACCATTGCCGATTGGGCCGCGGGGGAATCTCGCTTCGCTGCCGAGTTCACCCCTGTCTCGGGAGCAGACACCAAACCCCTGGGAGACTGGTTGGCCCTGGATGCCCGGGCTCGGGCAGAGGTTACCCCCCATGTAACCGTCCCATCCGGTGACAAGCTGGTGGTGGGAATGCGACTGCGTCGGGCAGCCCTGGAACGGGCCACCCACCTCAAAAAGCTTCGTGAGATCGCGGGCCTGGATTCTCCCTTTATCACTAGGATCCGGACCCAGGTGGAAGCGGAAGTCAAAAAGCAATACGAGACCAGGTTGGCCGAGGCCAAGGCATCCCACCAGACGGAACTAGATCAACTCGAGGCACGGCAAAAAGAGGCCATGACCCTGGAATTGTCCAAACGCCTGATCGGGCTCACCGAACTCGCGGCGAAACGAGGGTTCGGTGAGGAGGGCCAATGAGCACGGACACCTTGCCCGTCATCAAACCTAACAGCCCGCCCTTCACCTTCCGGCACGGGGTCCACCCGGAAGAGAAAAAGAAACCTACCCACCAAAAGACCATCGAGCGCATGCCTTTCGTCGAGGAGTACGTTCTACCCCTGTCCCAGCACATCGGGGCTCCTTCCAAACCCGTGGTTGCCCCGGGCGACAAGGTGGGCCGCGGGCAACTGATCGCGGAACCGGCCGGTTTCATCTCCACCGCCTGCCATGCGCCCGTCACCGGAAAGGTCATGGCCATCGAACGCCGGCCCCACCCCAGCGGCAAGCTGATGGATGCCATCATCATCCGGAAGGATCCCTTTTCCAGCCAGCGCCTGCTCGTTTCCCGGCCGCTCGACACCTCCGATAACAACAAAGTCGTCAAGCAGGTTCAACAGGCGGGCATCGTGGGTCTGGGCGGCGCGGCTTTCCCCAGTCATGTCAAGCTTTTGCCGCCGAAGGATGATTCTCGGGCCCAATTCGCCATCCTCAACGGCTGCGAATGCGAGCCCTACCTCACCTGTGACCACCGACTCATGGCGGAGCGGGCGGATACCATTATCCGCGGCCTGCGCCTGATCATGGCACAGGTGGAGGTCAAACGGGGTTATGTGGGTATCGAGATCAACAAGGACGATGCCATCGAAGCTTTGCGACGGGTTGTCAAGGACGATGAAACCATCAATATCATGCCCCTTCAGGTCAAGTACCCTCAAGGTGCGGAGAAGATGTTGATCGACGCCATCTTCAAGCGGGAGGTGCCTTGTGTCAGCAAGAAGGGCCTACCCATAAACGTGGGCGCCACTTCCTTCAATGTGGGTACCGTCGCCGCCATTGCCGACCTCCGCGACACCGGCCAACCCCTCATCGAGCGGGTCGTGACCGTTACCGGACCTGCCATCTCCCAGCCTAAAAACCTACTCGTGCCCATCGGTACACCGGTCATCAAGGTGCTGGAGCATTGCGGCATCGACTACGATCACCTCAAACAGTTCATCATGGGCGGTCCCATGATGGGGATGGCTCAAAAGAACCTCGATCCTCCCGTGGTCAAGGGAACTTCCGGACTGCTTGCCCTCGATACCCGTGAGGTCTGTGAAAAAGTTGAAATGCCCTGTATTCGCTGTGGTCGTTGCTTGGACGCCTGTCCCATGTTTCTCAATCCCTCTCGTCTCGCAATGTTGACCCGGTGTGACATGGTGGATGAGCTTGAATTTTACCACCAGGAAAACTGTTTCGAATGTGGTGCCTGTTCCTTTGTCTGCCCCTCCCATATTCCCCTCGCCCAGCTCATGCGCCTGGGTAAAGGCCTTTTGAGGGAAAAACAGATAAAAGATCAGAATCAGAATAAATAACCCCACAAATAAGAGGCCCTCGTGAGCAAACAACCCGTATTGACCATATCCACCTCTCCCTACGTCCTGGAGGGCGGCACGACACCTGGCCTGATGATGAAGGTTGTCTATGCCTTGATCCCCGTCCTGCTCCTTTCCTGCTACTTTTTTGGCGTTACCTCGCTGCTTCTGGTCGGGACCACCGTTGTCGCTGCCGTGGGGACCGAATGGTTGTTAGGCACCGATCGCAAAGGTTTGGGCATCCTAAAGGACGGCAGCGCCCTGCTTACCGGCGTCCTTTTGGGTCTAACCCTGCCCCCCAGTATTCCCCTTTGGATGGCCTTCCTCGGCGGGTTCACCGCTATCGCCTTGGGAAAACTCATCTGGGGCGGCCTCGGTTACAACATGTTCAACCCGGCTCTATTGGGCAGGGCCTTCCTGCAGGCCGCTTTCCCCGAGGCCATGACCACCTGGGTCGCACCCTCCAAATCCTTTTTCCAAATCGATTCGAGCACCCTGGCCATGCCGCTGATGCATGGCAACGTGGATGCCGTCACTTCCGCCACACCACTCGGCCTTGCCAAGTTCG
>JACLAC010012624.1_pt1 | contig 11006 bp, 6 predicted proteins | sample 8027881 | NCBI WGS metagenome assembly JACLAC01 (sample SAMN15725517, study PRJNA655200) | protist metagenome | isolation source: fluorescence activated cell sorting (FACS) single amplified genomes of... | place: Spain: Blaines Bay Microbial Observatory, Mediterranean Sea | collected 2016-01-19 | reverse complement strand
TTCGCGACGATCGGCGTCGGTATGAGCGTTATTTTGGTAGGATTCTTCTCGTACGGTGTTTTTGGAGAGCTCTTTGATTATGGATGGGACATCGCAACATCTTGTTGTTTGGGTGCCATCGTGTCAGCAACAGATCCCGTTGCTGTTGTGGCTCTGCTTCACGAGCTCGGCGCGCCGCATCGACTCAGTATTTTGATCGAGGGTGAGAGTCTGTTCAACGACGGTACGGCATTGGTCGTATTCTTCGTGTTCTTAGAGCAGATGAAGAAGGCACCCGAGGAACAAGGTTTCAGTGCTGATCAGATTGTTCTGTTTATACGACTTGCGTTGGGTGGTCTCGCGTTGGGATACGTCGCGGGACTCGCTTTGGAGTTCGCGTTGACGAAAACAACCAATGCAGTGGAGGAGATCACGATCACGCTCGCTGCAGCGTACGGTGTGTTTCTTCTGGGTGAGGGACTTTTACACGTGTCCGGTGTGCTGGCTATTGTGGCCATGGGTATCATGTATTCCTACTCTGGTAAGACAAGAATCGAGCACTTGGACTCGATGGCACATTTTTGGGAATTTCTCGATTATGTTGCCAACACGACTCTGTTTGCCATCTCGGGTGCAATCATTGCTGACGTAGTCATGGAGGGTGAATTCGAACCGGTTGACCTCGCACTTGCACCTCTATTTTATATTGCTATGATGATCATACGTACGAGTGTGATCTTTATGCTTTTCCCCTTGATTCAACGATGTGGATATCGTAGAAAGGAGTTCTTTTGTTGTGGTCGAGATCGAAATCTTGACGAGGATGATTCGGATCGTATTATGGTACGTCGTAATGGATATCTCTCACCACTCACTCTCAATATAATCACACAAACACCGACACACAACAACTCTCTCGAATACAGGTACAAACAAAGCGAATTGAGGGGCACCATACGCTGCATGAGCTCAAGCAGTCAAGAGATGAGTATCAATGGAAAGTCAAGACATCAAGCCATGATGATGATGTTCGAGCGCACGGTGTGACGTGGAAGGAAGCTCTTGTGCTGGCATTCGGAGGATTGCGAGGTGCGGTCGGTCTTGCACTTGCAATTATTGTAGTGGAAGAATCACATACCAACCAGTACATTGATGAGAAACAAGCAGACAAGCTCTTGTTTCACGTTGCAGTGTTTGTGACGCTGACTCTTGTGATCAACGGCACACAGACAGGTCGACTCGTGAACTTTTTGGAACTCACTAGAATGACGGAATCAAACAAACGACTTTTTGTGGATGCTGTGAATCTCATTGAGCAAAAAACGATTGAGAAAATTTGGGAATACAGGGAAGAAGCAGCAAAGAAGAATGCTTCGAGTCCGTTCTATTTCGTGAGTTGGGCCAAAGTGTTTGATCTCATGCCATCATACTCTGTGGAGATGTTGAAACGAAGATACGAGCAGAGCAAGGAGTTTCGAAAGAAAGCCAAAGTCACGAACGATCAGATGGCATCCTCGAACTTTATTCCTTTGTCCACTGAAGCGTTCGAGGCATTGAAACACTCACATCCAATGCATAAAGTTGCAGATCGATTCGGACAGGAGAAACGTCTTCACGATCTTTGTGTTGCACATGGTCAGATACATCAAGGTCTCGGACATGTGACTGAGTTCTCAGGAAAGAAGGGTGGTACGTAGTGTAGTGTTCGAGCGTGGAGTTCGAGGATATCACTCGAATCACTCTTTCGAAAATCACGAATATCACCCGTATCACTCTTTCGAAAATCACTCAAATACAATATGAATCATGTCACTCACTTGAATAACCTCAGAACAACTTACTCTTCGAAACATTCTCGAAATATCAACACTCAAACATCAACGCTCGAACACAGGTGTTACCGAGACACAACTTGCTAGTTTAGCAGGTCTTGCGGATGAGATGTTGAGAGGTGGTCTTGCTCCAAAGACTGACTTGAAACGATCCAAGGATAATCATGATCATGATGACGATGATACGAGTACCAAAATCGAAGATACCAAGTCCCAGGACGTCACCATGTCAATCGATACGAATCCTCCCACGTTAAAAACGTTAGACTCGATGAACTCGTTAAGCACGATGAAATCAACAACTGATGATTTTGGGAATACAAGATCTGTGAATTCGTTTCACGTTGTCGTGGATGGTGTTTCGGCACATAAAAAAACCACTGTGATTCAGATCGATACACCTCACAATGACAAGAAAGGAATACTTAAAATTATTCACAACTATCACGATCCTCAATTCTTTACCAAGGAGAATCAGTGTCTGTTCTGGCGATACTACGGTCCGCATCTTACAGAGATGCGCATTCGATTTCTTCAAATGTTGAAAGCACGATATGAGGAGATGCATGAGGAGGGTAATCTCTCTGCCATGGCCACAAGAGTGTTACAAATTCAAGCGGACAAGGCTATTGATGAGTGTTTTGAGGGGAAACAAATTCGTGATTGGGTGACTCCCACACCGAGTGGTCATGCTCATCTTGCAAAGAGATTAACGGACGCACTACCTTTCTGTGGTTTGTTCAAAGGATTGAGTGATCAGCTTTTCTACGCTGATGCTGTGAATCATGCTGATGTCATTTTCAAGTACATCGACGCACATGAGATGGTACGTCGATATTTTCCTTTTTCGATTTTATCGAACTCACAACACACACACACACACACACACACACACACGCAGGCACTCGATTCTTGGGTCGCCAATCAAAAGGCTGTACATGTCAAGTTGAAACAAATCAAGTACGATCCAAGAAGAGCGAACGATTTGGATCTCAATCCGTGGCAACCTGGAGTGATGGAAGTCGTTCGATACGACGTGGAGCGTAATCTTGCCGAAGCACGAAGAGCAAAGCGAACGTTCAGCGCTGACGAGGTGGCACAAGACGTCATCACAAAAAGTTGTGCGGAGTTGCTTCTGAAGCATGCCTCACTCACGGCAAAACGATTGCATCATAGAGGTATGCTCGATCATTCTGAACTCGAACTTGTGGATGAAATGATCGAACACAACAGAGAGCGAATCGAAAAAGTCGTACATCATCAACAAGAAAGTGATGAGGAGATGGCTTATCGTGTTCTTCGAAAAATGTTATCCTCATACAACGACCCGGTCTCGATCGATGACAGCGCGGAAGCACAGAAAATTGCACATTCACTTGCAGCAAATTGCATGACGAAGCGTGTGTATGAACCGAATCAGCAAATCTTCATGCAGGGTAACAATGCGAACAGCATTTTCCTCATCGCACTCGGTACTGTTCGCATATTTCATGTCCCGGATTGGGACGAGCGAGCACGTGCTTCACTTGTAGCAAGCGGACAGGACGTCTCGGAAAAACGTTCTGTGAACACAGGAAAATCATTTATTGAAACAATCACATCAAAGTTTTTCTCCGGTAACAACGACGCTGCAAGTAGTGACAGTGCGTATGGTGAAGCTGAGATGACAAAGATTGATGACGGCGAAGAGAAGGAGGATGACTCGGTCACATTCACTCAGTCTTTCATGGACAAGAAGTTCAGAAAAGGTGATATCATTCAAATTGTGGATCCCAAGAGTCCGAGACTCGGTGAACTGGCTGACGTGCGTGCTTCGGAGGATACTAAGGGTATGCTGCGTGTGAGCATGAGACGTGACAAAAAGGAGATGTCGATTGACTTGAGAACGGCAACTCTTTGCACACCGCGAAATGAGAGAATTAGAAGTATGCGAAGAGGACTCGCACCACCCATGCAACTGGACAAAAAGCTCAGGGAAGAAGCGGAGAGTGAGAACATTTCAGACTCAAGAAATCTTTTGAATGTGTTTACGTGTATCTCGATGGCACAGTTCGACACGAGAGCGTACGAAGTGGACGACGTGTGTCGCATCACTAAAGTCGGACGTCAGACAGGAAAGTTGTGTAAGGTTCTCGATCCGTTTTGGCTCAAGACAAGAGTCAAAGTACAAATGGAAGAGAGCGGTGCAATCAAGTCGTATCTTCCTTCCGAACTCAATCTCATTCAAGCTGCTTCCGAAAATTCCACGCCCGCAAAATGCAAGTTGAAACCCTACGACAGTGTTCGTATCATCAAGAAGTCAGCATATGGTGAGATCGGAATCGTGTACTCCATCAACAAGTCAGGTCTTTGCAAGATTCGTATGATCTCAGGAGGATATCGTGATTTTGGTGACTACGATCTCGAGAAAATTCCGGAATCAAAAGTACACGAGGATGTGTACTCGGATATAATTCGTGAGTACATGGAAAGTGGCGATGAGTTCGGATACAAGGTATGCGATCGATCGATCGGATCTTTGTTGGGTGATTTGGGTGTACTCACGACAGGACGTCGCGAAGTCACGGCACAGGCCATCAGCAATGTAGTTGCGTACGTAATGTTCGAGCGCGAAGCGCGAGAATTTGAATCATACATCACATTCTCTTGATATCACGAGAATTACACTGAAATTACAAGAATGTCACTTCATTTAAATTTCCAGAGAATCACTCGAACACCAACACTCAAATACACATTTGAATAAATTAACAGGTACGAAATCGACATTGCCAAGTTGAAGGCTCATCTTGAGAAAGATCCGAGCACACTGCAAAGCACTCCAGATGATGATGGTATTGATGAGAGTTCATCTGGCGGCATAGGCAACGCTCCTTTACATTACGCCAGAGCCCAGAAACACCCGAAACTTCCTTCTTTCTGGGTAGAGGAAAATATTGTCAGCGACTTTGCATTGGATTTTGATACCGTACGTACAAAATACGCAGCATTGATTGCAGCGAGGCTCAGCTTACCGTCCATGCCTGGTATCGGCCTCTCGATCGATAAGTGTCTTCAAGGTTCGAACGTCTCCATTGTGAAGGGTGATGACGAGAAGAGTGTTCTAAAGGAAACGATCGATTGTTTCGCCATCATTGTGTCGGGTACGTTGCTCAAGAGTAACAACATTGCCATGGCCCAGACTCATGATTTAAGATATTTCTTTGGAACACCGATAAAGAAAATCTTTATCGAAGTCGGAGCGAACGGTAAGATTCCGCCTCGTATTTTGAAAATCAGAGGTATTTTGAACATGCGTGCAGAAGCCAAACTCGAGGAGGCTCAGTTGAAGAAGAAAATGGCGGAGGAGGAGAAGAAGGAGGACGAGTGATTTTTGTTCTTTCCTTTTTTAAGTAAGTAAATAAGTAAGTATATTAATCAGTACGTGACACCGCTACCTGAAAATCGAAGAAGAGAAGTACTGATGATCAAATTGTTTGAAGACGAAGAAGAATTTTTTTTGAGAATAAGCATCAGCAAAAAGGCTTGCTGCACTCACACACACATTGGGGAAATCAACTCACAAGCTCATTGTGTGGATGGATCACATTGTGTGGGAAGAAGAAATTTTGAGAATTTTGAAAAAAAAAATTGAAAATGAGCAAACGCGACAGAGACGAGGTACGTCTCTCTCTCTCTCTCTCTCTCTCAAAATTTAAATTTTTGAAAAAATTGTAAATTTTATCCCAATTTTTGTTCAACCATCTTCATATACATTTTTTTGGCACAATCATACACACGTTCGAGCCTCGCGCTACGTTCGACGTTTTTACGTCCGTCGATTTAGAAAATTCTCTCACTCTTTAAAATATGAAATGTTATTACGACGTCAATGACTTAAAGTACACACACATATTTTATAATAACAACAACACACAAACACATAAACAAAAACAGTCCGGAGATAGTAGAAGAAGGAGAAGGAAACGATCGAGATTCAGCGACGCGCCGACGATCCCAAAGCCGACGATCCCAAAGCCGACGATCCCGCAAGTACAGAAAGTTCTGCCGTCCGCTTCGAAAACGTTCATTCCACCACCTTTACGTTTGGATGCAAATGGAAGAGAAATCGATGCGAACGGGAATGTGATACAGATTCAGAGACACACGACGCTGAAAGCGAATCGAAGAGTAAGGAAGGAGAAGATCGAATCGAATCCGTATCTTCGACACCGCGCGGGAGCCGAGAAGAAAAAGGAGGAAGTACCGTTCGATCCTAGAATCATGGTACAAAACAAAATCAAAGCACGTAAGAAGAAATCCTTGCAGTTTGTGGAACAAGGTAAATTCACAAAACAGGCACAGCAGTTCAGAACCAACATTGTGAAGAACGCGATTCTGAGAGAAGCCGCCGCCGCGAAGGACGGTGAAAGGAAAGGAGGTCCTCGACTGTCGTTCAACAGAATGGGACAGTCGACATTCGCAACGCAGATCATACCTCGAAGTGTCGATGCGAACACAGTACCTCTCGGAGAGCGTAAGAAATCTGTAAAAGATCATGGTATTGTGGCGTTACCGCAACGAGCGGACGAGAGTGAGGACGTACCGCACATGGAGTGGTGGGATGTCGCTTTCCTACCCAAGGAGAAACGTAAGTTGAAAAGTCGACACCAACATTACGAAGATCTCGATCTTGAGAAAAATTGCAAGACTTGGAATCTCGTGGAACATCCGGTTCCGGTAGATTCTTTGGTTGAGAAGGAGCAACCGGAGGCAATGAAGTTGATGTTGACAAAGAAGGAGAGAAAGCGTAAGCGTCGAAGAGAACGATTGGCAAGAGAGGAGGAGAGACGAGAGAAGGTTCGATTGGGTCTGATAGATGCACGCGCACCGAAAGTAAAGATGTCGAATCTGATGCGTGTTCTGAAGGATGATGCTGTCATAAATCCCTCGCTTGCGGAGAAACTTGTTCGTAAGGAAGTGGACAAACGACTCAAGGTACATCAGATGACAAATCTGGCAAGAAAACTCACACCTCAAGAGCGTAAGGAGAAATTGAAAGCAAAGGTCGAGAAAGATGCGGAGAACGGTATTGTGACATGTGTGTTTCGTGTGGGTAGTCTGGAGGATGCAAAGAAACGATTCAAAATTGATGCCAATGCTCATTCCTTGATGCTTACCGGACGTGCTTTGTGTGTAAGTTCGGGAATTCGACAGCTTGTTGTAGTAGAGGGTGGTAAGAAATCCATGCGAAAGTTTAAGCACCTGATGTCGAATCGTTTGAATTGGGCAAAACGTGTCATACCAAGAGAGACCGTGGTCGGTGAGGATGGCAAAACTACGGTTGTGAGTACCCCCACAGACGAGATCGATCATCTCGTGGACGGTAAGCCGAACAAATGTCAACTCGTCTGGGAAGGCCACGTTCCTCATAGAACGTTCAAAAACTTTCGATTCGAAGAAGTTGCGAGTGAAAGAGATGCGAGGCGTATGTTGGAAGTATTGAAAGTGCCGCATTATTGGGACATGGCCATGTCAACAGCGCAAGCAAATTAATGGGTATTAAAATATATTTTTATAAAGTACAAACTTTTTTTAAGCACAGCAAGTACCTGCGTAGCAGAAGCATAAGTATCGATACCAATCACCATTACAACAAGTCTTTGTTCCTGAAGTATCAACAAGAAGTTGCTTATCACAATCTGCCTCACATTCAAGATATTGCTTTTGAGCCTTGTCCTTTGCTTCCGCAAGTTCCTGTTCTCTTTGCATCTGCTCTGTGGGACTGAGCTGTTCATCTTCATTCTCCTTCACTTTACCCGAAGCCTCGTTGAGTTCAGACTCCTTGTCCTTCATTTCATGTACTGCGTTAATAGCATTCTTAATCGATTCCGGATCGTCATCTTTCATACCCTCTACTGCTTTCTTGGCCTCATCCATTGCACTATTCACACCCTCCTTTTTAAAGTCCTCATCCTGCTCGGCAAGATTCAACGCATCAGCCTCGGGACCCGTGACTGCTGGCACGCTGTCGTCGTCCTCGTCGGCGTCATCGTCTTCCTCTTCGTCTTTGTGTCCCAAATAATCCTTCAACGTTTGCAACGAGACCTCTATCTCTGCTTTACTTTTCAGTCTACACGACATACCGAGATGAATATCACCAAACTTGTAGGCGTATTCACAGATCTCACTCGGAGTGCAAGTCGCTTCTCCGTAATCCCATGTACAATCCGAGTCGGTCAATCCTCCTTCCTCGACTTCGACTTCCTCGTCGTCGTCCTTATCCTCCTCCTTCTCGTCCGCCTCTTTCTGTGCCGCTCTGTCTGCAAAGTAACGTCTAGCAGCAAGAACATCTATATCTTCTTTTGCACGACATGACTGTCCGAGAGTGATGTCACCAAATTTATAACTGTAGGAACAGAAATCTTGAGGACTGCAACGAGCTTGTCCGTAGTCCCAACTGCACTCGTCGTCGAATTGTTCCGGTCTTAAATCTGTATTACCGAGACGAGATGCAGACTCCTCCGTATCTTCTTTGATCTCATCCTCCTCAGGTTTCTTCTCCTCTTCCACCTCTTCCTCGACTTCCTTCTCATCCTCATCTTCTTCTTCTACCGGCTGCTCGGGTTCTTCGGGCTTCTTCTCTTCCTCCTCCTCCGGAATCTCGTTATCCTTCTCTCCGCGCCACTCCATTGTCTTTCCATCGAACTCCTCATCCTCCGATCTTGATCCCCAAATCGAACTCCTCATTCCTTTGATATGAGGATCCTTCTCGGCCTGTGTTTTATTTGTTTAAACGTAAGATTTCGATTCAACGACTTCGCTTATCCTCAAATCTTCTCTCAAATTCGTCTTGTATTCAAAAAATCTCACACTTGATGTTTTGTTCATACAGTCAATGATTGTTTAAACATATGAACACATTAAATACGAGAGATCTGAGTGAATCAACGAATTTCGATCGAACATTCGATTTCGACGCGACGATGCGAACTTTTTTCGAAAACGAAATAAAAAAAAAACGTACGAATCGATCCTGTGACGCAGAAAGACTCCTTTGATCATTTTGTTCGTCATACGCTTGACTCAGAATCAAAATCATCATGAACACACAACATGTTGTCAATCTCATCCTTGTGATTCTCATTTCTTTTGTTTTTGAGATTTTTGGAGAGTGTGTCTCCATGTTGGCGAGCATATAGAATCTCATAGACGATATTTGATAGATGTCGTTTTTTCGTTTTGTTGTTTTTTCATGTGTTTCTTCGATGATGCTGCTGATGATGATGAGAGTGAACGGCAAGAAATTCTTTCACGAGACACAGATAGCGAGCTTGTGCTTCTCATTTTCGTATTTTCATCAAAAAATCTCTCTCTCACACACACACAGCCAGAAAGGATCATAATAATCACCAATCGATATCTATCGATGTCTCACGGCATCGACGTTACGCACCACACACACAGAAAAAAATCGAAAATCTGGAGTGACGAATATGCCTCAAGAACAGTTCTTCGGTTTACCTGTGCCAGTGAGTGCTTCACCAGTGAAAATGAGTCTTCGTGGTCGAGCACTTCATGTGACACAAGTTGCAGGTGTAAATTTCAAGGGAAAGTTGAGATTGGAAGTTGCGACGGGACGTAACGAGGGTATCAAGTTCGTGTTGGCCGTTCTGAGCGAGAACAATCCTCAGACGGTGTTGGATGCTACGTTCTTTGAGAATGATAAGAGTGTGGTGTTTTACGCAACGGGATCGAAGGGGGCATCTCTGCATCTTACTGGTGTCGTCGTGAAGAGTGATGAGACCGAGGAGGAGGAGGAGGAGGAGAACGACGCGGAGATCGAGGGATTTCGTATGGGTGAATCGCGAGAGATGTTTCCGTCCGATCAGGATGATTCGGACTCAGATGAAGCGGATGAGGATTGGGTTCCCTTAAGCAGCGCTCAACGTAAGCGTAGTTCCTCTTTTGAGAACAAGAAACGAAAATTGAAAGACTCCTCCGAATCGTCGTCGTCCGAGGAGGAGGAGGAGGAGGAGTATGTTGAGACTCCCAAACAAAAGAAAAGAAAGAAGAAAAAGAGTCGCTCGAATTCGAACGGTGGTGGTGAATGGGATGATGATTTTCAAATTCGAAAGAGTGGATTGAAAGTGAAAGTTGTGAAACAGGGTCATGGTAAGAGTTTGATGTCGGGAAAGAAGGTGAAAATTCAGTACAGGGCTATGCTACGTGATGGTACCGAATTCGATTCTTCGAAACCGGATCAACCCTTGCATTTTCGTCTTGGTACGCAAGCAATCATTAAGGGTGTGGATGAAGCATGTGTGGGTATGAAAGTTGGTGAGGTCAGAAAAGTTGTCGTTCCACCGGAACTCGGATACGGTGATGAGGGTATTGATGGTGTGATTCCCCCGAATGCAACATTGAAGTTTGAGATTGAGCGAGTGTAATAGAAAGATTTTTTAATTTAAGTAATTATTTCAGCACCATGTCGGATTTACTATATCTCATCACACTACTAATTACTACTCTATTATTATAAAATTTATTCATCTTCTCAAGCCTGACCCCGGCAGTGCTTTGCATTTTCTTGCATTCTCATGAATGCACATTTCCAAAGCATTCGTCCGATACCTTGCATCGGAAGTCCCGTCAAGAATCGTAACACCTCAACCCATTCCATAGCTTCTCTGCTGGTCTCTGCCGCAAAGTCAAAGGAACGTGTGTCCGTATAGACGGAGAAACAGAGCCAAGGATTGTGAATATCTTTCTTCTTATCACGTCGTCTCTGAAAGTTCTCAGACTCCGCACCGTACGTAATCTCTCGAATATCGGTCACTCTCAAGACCTTGGGTTTCGATTTTGCGATCTTACCGTTACGATTCACGTTACTCCACTGCACTGACCAATGCTCCTTACTGCTGTACTGAGACACGATAGAGCCCACAACCCATGTCGCGCTCTCCGAATCCAAACTTGCGTTGGAAGCACGTGCACAGTGAAGAGACACAAATCGATTTGCAATTCCTCCTCCTCGACCGTGTGCGTACTTTACAAGTGTACGGCCTCGAAGCAAAGACAGAGTCTGACCTAAAATACGTTTCACAATAGTAACATCCATACGCATATTGCGTCTCGTAGTATACTGTGCACATTCCATTCGTTTCAACTGAAGACGCAACTCGTTGTTACGAATACTCAAAGCTTCCGTATCGT
>JACLAC010003320.1_pt1 | contig 11009 bp, 9 predicted proteins | sample 8027881 | NCBI WGS metagenome assembly JACLAC01 (sample SAMN15725517, study PRJNA655200) | protist metagenome | isolation source: fluorescence activated cell sorting (FACS) single amplified genomes of... | place: Spain: Blaines Bay Microbial Observatory, Mediterranean Sea | collected 2016-01-19 | reverse complement strand
TACTGCCCTCGCATAGGACACTGCACTACGCTCGCGGTGGCGTTGCTCGTCCAATCCTGCCCCGACGCATGCCTCGACGTCGAGCCTGTCTGCGCGCCGCCGTCGCCGCCGCCGACGCCGCCGCCGCCGACGCCGCCGCCGCCGGTGCTGCCGCCGCCGTCGCCGCCGCCACCGTCGCCGCCGCCACCGACGCCGCCGCCGCCGACGCCGCCGCCGCCGTCGCCGCCGCCACCCGCGCCGCCGGTGCTTCGCGCGACCACCGCGCGAGTGACCGTCGCCGACGACCTCAGCAACGTCGACGACGAGTGGAAGTTCGATCTACGCCGCGCGCTCGCGGAGCACCTCGGCATCTCAGCGTGGCGCGTCTTCGTCGTCTACGTGCGCGCGGGCTCCGTTGAGGTGGGCGTTCGCATCATCGACGCCGACGGGATGGGTGATGAGCCGACCGCAGCGTCGTCGGCCACCTACCTCGAGCGCCTCGTCGCCACCGCCACCGCCGGCGGCGGCCCCGACCACCCCGACGGCGAGCACCCGGCGTTGCACCTCGGCGACCACTTTTCTCTCGTCGCCGTCGCCGTCGAGGTCGCATCGCCGATGCCGCCGCCGCTGCTGCCGCCACCCAACACACCTCCTCCGTCGGCGCCGCCGCCGCTGTGCGACAGCCTGACCACAGCGATCTTCTTCGATGCAACCCTCAGCTGCAGCATGGTCAGAACGGAGGTGGGCCGATACCAACTGCTCTTGCTCACGGTGCTGATCGGCGGTGTCGCGATCGGCTTGCTGCTCGCGATCGTGCGGCTCTGTGTGTTGACAACAGCCGAGCTGGATTCGCTCAACGACCCGTTCGACAAGGCGAGCACTCCGACGAGGGGTTCTGTGCGGTCGTGGACGCGCCGTGCGACGGCAAAGGTGCTGACGAAGGCCAAGAAAGGAGCGAAGGGCACGGCGAAGAAGGCGCGCGGATTCATCAAGGACCCCGTAGTGCTGCTCTGGCGCTCAACGGTCATCGGGCTGCTCGACCTCATGACCGACGTCGTGTTCTGCATGTCGCTGTGGCGCGCGGCCGCCGACGGCGGCGACTCGTCCGTCGGCCAGCTCGCGATGGCGTCGGCCGTGCTCATCGGCGCGTCGACGCTCTTCTGCGGCGCCGCGGTGATCGGGCTCTACTTCCACATGGCGCGGCGCGGCGCGGTGCGGAGGCTCTTTGCGCTCGAGACCAAGTCGCTCCACAAGCTCGCGTTCTTCCTCGTCGTCCTAGTTTCCGCCACCGTCAACGTGCGCCTCGCCGCGCTGCTGCCGTGGAAGCAGAGCGGCGAGGAGCGGATCCGCTCGACGGGCGGCAAGGCGAAGGTGCTCTGGCGCGCGCGCGTCCTCCGCAACATCCTTTGGCTCCACATGATGCACAAGCTGATCGAGGACCTACCACAGCTCGTGCTCGCCGCGCTCTTCCTCGGCACCCAGTCGGGCACCCAGTCCGACGCCGAGGGCGCGGCGGTGCTCCAGCTCGTCGTGTCGGGGGTCTCGCTCGGCCTTACGATCATCTGGTTGGGGCTGCAGGGCGCCGATTCGTGCGTCGGCGAGGCGGCACCGCCCGAGGGCAGGATGACGACCGCCCCGCAGTACACGCGTGAGACGACGCATCCGATGCGTGGGACGGACGTGACCGTCTCGAAGTCGCCGCACGGGACAGACGTCGAGCCGAGCACGAGCCGCGTGCGATTCTCGGAGAACTCGACCACGCTCGCCGACGTACACCGCCTGAGTGAGCAATCGAAGGAGGAGGCGCGACTCCCCAAGATGCCCGAGGACGTCGACGAGCTCTCGACCACAGCACGCAAGACGTCGACTATGGTGTGAGAGGCTTATTTATAGAATCACTTTCTTTACATCGTCACATCCACGAGAGGTCTCCCGTGTTGCCGTCGTCGTCGCCGGCGCCGCCCATGTGCGCGCGCCGCGCGGCGATCTGCTCGGCGAGGCTCGCCGCCGCCTTCGGCAATTTGCTCGCCGGCGCCGCTTTCGGCGCGCTGGCATCGACCTTTTTGAGCTGCGAGCCCTGGCGTCGGAGAGCGTCGGCGATCCCCGGCGCGGACATGATGCTCGGCGCAGACGTCGCCTTCGATCCGAGCGACGGCGGCGGCGGCGGCGGCGGCGGCGGCGGCGGCGCGGGCGGAAGAGGCGCCGTCGCGCCGCCGCCGGCGAGGGCCTCTCGTACCATCGACTCGACGAGCTCCTTCGTCGGCGCGCCGCCCGCGCCCGCGCTGCTCAGCTGCGCGACGAGCTTCGCCGTCAGGTTGTCGGCGAGCGCCGCCTTCCCGGGCGAAGGCGCCACGGCGGCGGCGCGACGACGGTGGCGACGGCGGCAGGAAGTCGCAGGGCGCATCCAACCACGCGTGCGTGGCCGCGAAGCCGGAGACGCCCTTGAACTTGTTGTACAGGAGCGCCCTGCTGCAGTTGGAGGTGGTGGCGATCGCCGTGTCCACCAGCATGTTTTCCATCTCCCAGCCTTCGTCTCTCACCTTGCCGATGTCCCACCCGGCGATCCCGGTCTGGTTGAAGGCCTGCGCATGCTCGAACACCGAATTCATCTGATTGACCTTGCTCGTGTCCCACCCGCCGACCGCCGCGTTGAAGGCCTGCGCATGCTCGAACATCCCGCCCATCTGCTCGACCTTGCTCACGTCCCAGCCGCCGATGTCCGCGTTGAAGGCCGACGCCCCATGGAACTGGAACTGGTTGTCCACCACCTTGCTCATGTCCCAGCCGCCGATGTCCGCGTTGAAGCCGCTCGCTCTCTCGAACGTGGCGTGCATCAGAGCGAGCTTGCTCGTGTCCCAGCCGCCGATCGCCCCGTTGAAGGCCGTCGCGTCATTGAACTGGCCGAGCGAGGGGCGCAAGGCGGTGAGAACTGTGGCATGGCGTGCGGCGGGCGAGGGCGGGTGAGCGCCCACCATGTGAGAGATGTCCCCGAGCTGCCCGGTGTCCCACTTGCTGAGGGCTCCGTTGAAGCTGGTCGCGGTGTTGAACTGGCAGAGCGGGCGGCGCGAGACGGGTGAGCGGCGAAGGCGTGCGCCGCGATTTGCGGCGGAGTCTGTGCGCGGCCGCGCGGCATGGCGTGGCGCTCACCATGTCGAAAAAACCCCCGGCCTTCGAGGTGTCCCACTTGCTGATGTCGCCGTTGAAGTCAGTGGCGCCTCGGAACTGCGGCGGGCCGCGCGAGAACTGCGGCGGGCCGGCGCGAGGGGATGAGCGGCGGCGGCGAGGCGCGGCGGAGGAGGCGGCGGGCGGCGCTCACCATCGCATCAAACGTCGTGACGCTCGCGGTGTCCCAGTCCAGGTCGCGGTTGAACTTCTGCGCCTCGTTGAACACGAAGTTGAAGGTCGTCGCTTTCGCGGTATCCCACCTGCCGATGTCGGCGTTGAAGCTGTTGGCGTTCTGGAACTGGCACGCGATGCACGGAGAAGCGGTGAGCGGCGGGGGCGCGTGGTGCGGGAGCGGGCTACGCGCACCGTCAGGTCGAACGTCGTGACGCTCGCGGTATCCCACTTGCTGATGTCGCCGTTGAAGTCGGTCGGAAAGAAGCCGCCGAGCGCCTCTCCATATTCATCGCGAGGCCCGCTCATGTCGGTGATTTGCGAGACGTCCCAGTCTTCGATTTGGGCATCACAACAGTTGTTGTTGCTGACCCATTCGACGACCTTCGTCTTCAGCGTCGCGCTGTCGGTGAACGCCTCCGCCAGCGGCGTGGCGATCGCGAGGAGGAGCGGGTGGCTGCGCATCGCTTGCGCCGAGCTGTTCCCCGTGCGCCGGCCCCACGTGACTCCTGGATGTGAATGTTCTATTTTACGCCCCTCTCAGACCATCGTCGACGTCTTGCGTGGGGTGGTCGAGAGCTCGTCGACGTCGTCGGGCAGCGCGGGGAGCCGCTCCTTCGATTCCTCGCTGAGGCGATGAACGCCGGCGAGCGTGATCGAGACCTCCGAGAACTTTACGCGGCTCGTGCTCGGCTCGACATCTGTCCCGTGCGGTGACATCGAGGCGGATACGTCCGTCGGACGCATCGGCGAACCCATCGGATGCGTCGTCTCACGCGTGTACCGCGGAGCGGTCGTCATCCTGCCCTCGGGCGGCGCCGCCTCGCCGACGCACGAATCGGCTCCCTGCAGACCCAACCAGATGATTGTGAGGCCGAGCGAGACGCCGGACACGACGAGCTGCAGCACCGCCGCGCCCTCGGCGTCGGACTGCGTGCCCGACTGGGTGCCGAGGAAGAGCGCGGCGAGCACGAGCTGTGGTAGGTCTTCGATGAGCTTGTGCATCATGTGGAGCCACAGGATGTTGCGGAGGACGCGCGCGCGCCAGAGCACCTTCGCCCTGCCCCCCGTCGAGCGAATCCGCTTCTCGCCGCTCTGGCGGCGACGACGGCGGCGACGACGGCGGCGGCGGCGCCGGAGCCGTTCCCGGAGGGTACGGCGGCGGCGCCGGCGCGTTAACCCAGCAGATGCACGTTTCAGTGCTGTCGCAGCCTCCGAAGTTCGTGCCCGCCAAATTGACCTTGAGCGAGCCCGAGTAGGCATCGAAGTAGCAGTGCGGCGGCACGCGCGGGGCCTCCCGCGAGGAGCCGTCCAGGCCGTCGTCCTCCGCCGTCGTGTCGGAGAGGCCGAGCGCGGTGGCGGCCGCCGAGCACCCGGCCAGCGTCGTGATCGGGCCGGCGCCGCTGTCCTCGCAGCCGGCGCCCGACGTGAAGGTCGTGTAGATCGTGCCCGGTGGATACGGCGGCGGCGGCAACGGCGGCGGCGGCGGCGACGGTGGCGACGGCGGCGGCAGCGGCGGTGGCGGCGCGTTGACCCAGCACAAACAGGGGTCATTGCCGCTGCAGCTGCCGGTGTTCGTGCCCGCCGAGTTGAAGTAGAGCGAGCCCATGTACGAGAAGTAGCAGTAGGGCGGAGCGTACGAAACGCCGTCCAGGCCATCGTCCTCCGCCATCGGGTCAGAGGCGCCCCACGCGACGGCCGCCGCCGAGCAGCCGGCCAGCGTCGTGATCGAGCCGGCGCCATTGGCCTCGCAGCCGGCGCCTGAGTCGAAGGTCACGTAGTTCGCCATGCCAAAGATCGGCAGCGCGAGCTGCGCGAGCATCGGGAAGCGCACGGCGCCGCGAAGTTGTTGGCGCTTCGCCGACCACGTGACGTCTGGCTGCGCTCGTCGGCGCCGCTCCTCTCGCTCGCCGCCGCGCAGCTCTCGCTGCTCTCGCGCCGCAGCTCTCTGTGCACTGCCATCGGTGCGCCCTCCTCCGCGAATTTCTCTCACCATGTCCGAGATCCTCGAGGTAATGGCGTACGCGTCGGTCGGCGCGGCGCTCGGCGAGGCGCTGTCGTGGCTGCTGGTGTACCGCAAGCCCGAGTTCGAGCGGCTCACGCAGCAGATCGACGCGCAGCAGAAGAAGATTGACAAGCAGAAGGAGAAGGAGGTGGCGGCGCCCGCCAGCAAGAGCAAGCAGAAGAAGGTGGGCCGCGACGAGAAGGAGATGGGCAAGATGAGCCGAGACCTCGCCGTGCTGCGCATGCGCCAGCAGCTCGTCACCGCCGTGCTCCACGTCCTCGCCTTCGCATGGTTCGCGACGCACTACGACGGCCGCCCGCTCGCGAGGCTGCCGTTCGTGCCGTTCGAGTTCGTCCAGAAGCTCTCGCGGCGCGGGCTGACGACGGCCAACCCGAGCGACTGCTCGATCTACTTCCTCTACTCGCTGTGCATGATGTCGCTCAAGCCAAACCTGCAGAAGGCGCTCGGCTTCGCACCGCCTTCCAATGGCGCGCACGCGATGCACATGGCGCAGCAGATGCAGAAGAAATTAGGGTACGACGATTAGAAAACCTGTATATTTAGTACTCGAACACGGACGGCACCCGTCGTCTCGAGGCGCGCCGCCCGCCCGGCGCGCCTTCAATCGGACTGTGCCGCGCGTTCGACAGACGACACCTCACTCGAGCTCGGCGATGACTCCGAGGAGGACGCGGAAGCCCTTGCCCATGTCGGAGAGCTTGCAGCACTCGTTGTCGGCGTGGTACGACGTCATCAGCCCGAAGCCCGTCATCTGGACGTCGAAGCCGCCGCGCTGCAGGTCGCGCACCAGCGGGAGCGAGCCGCAGATCGAGTACGGCTTCGCCTCGCCGAGCACCGACTCCGTCGCGGCGATGAGCGCGAGGTTGCCCTCCGAGCCGAGCGTGCACGCAATGCCCTCCATGTACCCGGCGCCCCACGTGAGCTCGAGCTTGCCGCGCGCGCCCTCGATCTCGTACTTGGAGTGCGGCCCGCGCGTCGGCAGCGTGCTGAGGTCGGCGTTCATCTCGCCCACAATCTCGTCGAGGCGCGCGCGCAGCGCCGGCACCTCGTAGAACGGCGTCAGCCGGACGTCGCCCGAGATCTCGACCCACGGCGGCAGCTGGTTGAGCGAGCCCACCGCACACTTGACCTGCGTCGGCTTCATCGTCGAGCAGGTCATGAAGCGGTATTCGGCCTCCTGCGCCACCGCCGGGAACTCGGCATAGAAGCGATCTTGTAGCTGCGCCACCGCCGCGTTGCACATCTCGAGCGCGTTGATCCCCTTGTGCGGCTGTGAGCGGGAGGAGGAGGAGGGTGGCGGGGTCGGAAAAATTGCGCCGAAGTGCGCGCCGAATTCCGCGCCGAATTGCGCGCGGCGCTGAACGCACCAGACCCGAGTGGAAGAGTTTGCCGGTCGCCTTCAGGTGCCACGTGATCGAGCCGGCCGTGCCGATGCACGGCTGCGAGTCGGCGCAGTCGACCCAGATGACCGGGCCGCCGCGGATGCCGTCCATCTTCCCGCTCGCCATCAGCTGGTCGACGCCAATGTTCTCGACGGTGCCGTTCTCCTCATTGGCGATCAGCACCGCCGTCACCGTCCGCCGCAGCGCCGGCCGCGTCACCGCGAGCTGCAGCATGAGCTCGGTGATCAGCGCGACGTGGCCCAGGCAGTCGGTCGTGCCGCGGCCGTACAGGTGGTCGCCCTCCACCGTCAGCTCGAACGGGTTGCGCTGCCACGTCTCCGGGTTCGCCGGCACCACGTCCATGTGGCTGCCGACGAACGCGACGCTGCCCTCGCCCGTCCCGGCGTACGTGATGATCACGTTGCCGCGGCCCTCCTGGAAGGCGACGCGCTCGACCGTCAGCGGGCCGTCCGGCCCCGAGTACGGCGCGAGCGCCGCGAGCACGTGCTGGCTGCAGTTGTCCTCGCGTGGGTACAGGTCCTGCGCCGGGTTGTTCTGCAGCGACTCCGCCTCGCCCACGAGCTTCGTGAGCAGCGCGACGTACCGGCTCTCGTCGAGCGCGAGCGCGCCGAGCTCGGTCTTGGCCTTCTTGGCGGCCATCGCAATCGGGCAGCGCTGACGGCAGCCTACGCGCAAATTCTGAGCCACGACGCGCTGCGTCCCACGGAGATCGACCGAGGCGGCTCGGCGGCGCGGCCGAACGCAGTCGCGCCGCCTCACTGAACTGTGTACGGAGCGCAAATCTGATCTATTGTGGCATGAATTTAGTCTCCCTGTCGCCCTTCAGCGTGCCGTCCGGCAGGCGCAGGAAGAGGCGGCCCGCCTTCGACACGCGCGTCGGCAGCACGGCGAGGCGCTGCGGGCCGTCCTTCTCGTTGGCGAGCTTCGCCGCCCACTGCACCGGGTTGTTCGCCGGCAGGAAGGTCGTCACCTCGCCGGTGCTCAGGTCGTTGACGTTGCCGCAGACCGGGCAGCTCACCGACGGCACGCCGTCCTCGCGCGAGTACTTGCCCTCCAGCATCGGGAACTTGCACTGGCGGCACGAGCCGTCCATCGCGTAGACGGTGCGCGCCACCTGGCCGTCCTCCTGCTCCTCCTCCTCGCCGAGCATCAGCGACCAGATGAACTCGTTGCCCTTGTAGTCCTGGCCCGCCTGCACCGCCTTCGTCGAGCCGACCTCGCCGGCGAGGAACTCGGCGGCGTCGGCCTTCTCGAGGACCGGCACCCAGTCGTCCGACTCGGCGAAGTCTTTGCCCTTCATCTTCCGCTTGAGCGCGACGTTCTCGGTCGGCGGCCGCTGCATCGCCTTGCCCGGCATCCGCGCGCCCTGCCGCTTCTTCATCGCGATCGACGAGGCGGCGCCGCGCGACGCCGGCCGCGGCGGCGCGTGGAGCAGCGGCTGCGGCGTCCACGCGCCGCACGCGCCGAGCAGCGCGAGCGCGAGCAGCAGACGGAGCATTGGATCGAGCGAGCGAGCGAGCAGATCTTCGGCGAAAGCTCGTGGCAAAGCACGTGACACCACATGGTACACCGCGCTCCATAACAGGCGCCCGCCGAGCGCGCTCGCCAAACGATAGCCTCGGACCTCGGACCTTCACGTGGGCGCCCGCCTTCGTCGATCTCGCGCCCGCACCCAACCAAAACAAAAAGCACATCCATGCCGTCCTTTCCTCACTTCGAGGCCGGCTACAGCGAGGGTCGCGCTTACAGCACACCCTGGCGCGGCGCCACGGGGTCCGGGACGAAGCGCGATATCCGATTCAGCGCGGATGGGACGTGGACGTTTGATTTCCGCGAAGACTGGTCCGAAGAGTCGTCGTCGGGCGAGTGCTGGGGAGGCACGAACACGATGACCTCGAGCGGCACGTACGAGCGGTCGGGCGACAACGGCGAGATCCTCGCCATGACGGTGCTGAAGCGGAACTCCAACGGCAGTGATTTACCGGAGGACGCGACCAAGAACTTCGAGTGTCGTCTGCTTCCGCCCACGACGGTCACGCTGCGGCACTTCCTGAACGGCGAGGAGCCGCGGGAGGGCGAGACGGCACAGAACTACTACGACGAGAAGTTCGTCATGCGCGAGTTTGTTCTGCCGCTCCTCGAGGTCAAGGACGCCGCAATCGCCGACGCGAACGCCACGTACACGGGCTCGGCGGGCGTGGACCCGCTCGCCTGAGCGTGGAACGGCGCTCACTCACGCAGAATAAATTAACCTCATGGATCCGGCATGGATCACGTATGCTACACCACTCAATCGCTCTTTTTCGACGAGGTGACGCCCAGTGCCTTGAGCGCGCCCTTGACGATCTTGTACATCCAGTAGATGTTGAGCGCGTAGAAGGCGAGCGTGAGCGGCGGGATGACGCGGCCCTGGATCCCCATGTCGGAGAGCAGCGGCGGCGCGTGGCGCGGCACGAGGACGAACATCTCGTACAGGTAAAAGGCGCCGGCGACGATGCGGCAGAAGAAGAAGATGACCATCATCGCGATGCCGTTGGCGAGGTAGACGGCGTCGCCGGTGCCCGTCGTCACCGAGAGCATCCACCGGCCGTTGACGAGCGGCGTCGACAGCTCGGCGAGGTAGCCCATCGCGCTCAGCGCGGCGAACATGCCGTACCGCGGGATCGACGAGTGGATGCCGAGCGTCAGCAGGTGGTGCACCGCCACGAGCTTCTGGCCCTGCATCCCGGGCGAGCACAGCGTGAGCGCGAAGTCGAAGACGAAGAAGCCGAGCGAGACGAGCAGCACGAGCTCCCACTCGATGTGCCGCGCGCCAAAGTCGTCCCAGATCGAGATCACGCCGGGCCAGAACGGCAGGTCGAGGAGCGCGAGCGCCTGGTACCCGGTGTACGCGGCGTGAATCGAGCCAACGACGCACGACGCCCAGTACGAGCGGTCGTCGGCGCTGAGCGACGCCGGCGTCAGCCCCTGCAGCGACGCGGCGAACGCGAGCGCCCACACCACCGCCCACGCGAGCACCGGCACGAGGATCTCGGTGAACTCGAGCCAGACGGCCTCGGAGACCATGCTGGACATTTCAGCGTCGGAGTTGCGTTCTAAGCTTGCTCAGAGGGCTGGAAGCGCAATTCTGCTCGACGCAGAGGAGAAGCTGGAAGAGGCGAAGCGACGAGCTGCGATCTCCGGCTTCGCGTTCGCGACGACCATGCGCGTCGTCGGCGCCGCGCGGCTCGCCGCGGCGACGCGCCGCCTTCCGGCCGCGACGCGCCGCCTCCCGCGAGCGCAGTTTTGCGCGGCGCAATTTTGCACAGCCTCAGAGCCCACAAAATCGCTCGAGGCCGTCTGCGCCGAGTACGGCGTCGCCGAGTCGCTCGTGCTCGAGGCGGCAACGTCGGCGGCGTCGCCGCCGGTGACGGGCGAGGCGGCGGAGCGGCGGCTGCGCTTCCTGCGGCGGATCGGCGTGGAGGACGTGGGCGACGCGGCGCGGCGGCACCCGGCGCTCCTCGTGTACGACGTGCGCACGCAGGTCGCGCCGCGCCTCGAGTTCCTCCTCTCGCTCGGCGTGACCGAGCCGGGCGCGCTCGTGGCGCGCGCGCCGGCGCTGCTCGGCCGCGACGACCTGCACACGAAGGTGGCGATCCTGCAGGCGCTCGGCGTGACGCGGATCGCGTGGTGGCTGCAGACCAACCCCGGCGTCCTCGAGGTCGACATCGACGCGCAGATCAAGCCGGCCGTCGACGCGTTGCGCGAGGTGCCGCGCCTCGACGTGGCGCGCGTGCTCTCGCGGCAGCCGCAGGTGCTGGCGCGCGGGTACGGCGACGGCGTGAAGCTGCGCGAGCGGCTCGCGTGGCTCCGCGACGAGCTCGGCCTCACGCAGCCCGGGCGCGCCGTCTCGCTCCACCCCAACCTGCTGACGTACTCGGTCGAGCACAACCTGCTGCCGCGCGTCGAGTGGCTGCGCTCGAGCGGCTTCCCCGACCCCGCGCTCGTGATCGCGCGCAACCCGGCGATCGCGTCGCGCTCGATCGAGCGCGCGCTCGAGCCCATCTTCCAGTATGTGACGGGGCCGATGGGGCGGAGCGTCGACGAGGTCGCCAACTTCGCCCACGTCTTCTCGTACTCGCTCGACTTCATCCGCCGCCGCCACCTGTACCTCGAGTCGGACGGCCGCAACCTCGGCTCCAAGTACACGCTGAAGCGGATCTTGGAGTGCTCGGACTACCACTTCGTCACGCGGTACGCGAAGCACCCCGACCTCCGCGACGGCA
>JACLAC010004166.1_pt1 | contig 11011 bp, 6 predicted proteins | sample 8027881 | NCBI WGS metagenome assembly JACLAC01 (sample SAMN15725517, study PRJNA655200) | protist metagenome | isolation source: fluorescence activated cell sorting (FACS) single amplified genomes of... | place: Spain: Blaines Bay Microbial Observatory, Mediterranean Sea | collected 2016-01-19 | reverse complement strand
AACGTCAAGGGTATTTAGAAATGCGTGCTGAACCGGGACAAGACTTGTGGCATGGGAAATCAGGAAACCTGAATGCACCTCGTTTGCTCTTACCCGTGGAAGGAGATTTTACCGCTGAATGCAGAATACGTTTGTCCGCGGACAAGAAGGAGCATGGAGGGTTAATTGTCTGGAAAAACCCGCAGGCTTTTGTCAGGTTGGAAAAAACATCAGGACCACATGCCTTTCGTGGTGACATCCGGTTTGAAAGACATGTTGATGGAGTCTTTACACTGGTTGGACGCGGAAAAGGAGTTAATCAACGCATGTCGCAGTTAGGTCCAATCCCTGTTCGGTTCACTGAACTTTACTTAAGATTGGAAAGGAAAGGCCACCAATTTACTGGATATGTCAGCGATGATGGTATACGCTGGATTGGTTGTGGTCAAACCAATGTTAGTATGGGGGATCCGGTTGAAGTCGGACTTCATGCTTTGTGTCCAGGTAACATTCCTCCTACCCTGACACAATTTGAGTATTTCCGTGTGTTCAAACGGAAAGGTGAATTACTGGAACAACGTTTGTTACCCGGAAACACTCAAGCCTTAACAGAGCAGGATTTCAGAAGAAGACAACAACTGGAAAGAAGTCGCGTTATGCGTGATCTTCGTTGATCAATCTGCCTATTTCCTGTCATTTGGCTGCAAGATATCCGTAGAGAAGACAGAAAACGTTAGATTCGCGAGCGTTCCCAGTTTTCTGGTTCTATCACATATTGTTCCAATGCCAAGTCAACCTGTGCAAACATACCTGACCAATTTCCAATTTCATGTTGTCGAAACAACTTCATCTGAGGATACCATAACGTATCTTCCCCATTCAGCATCCACCTCCAATCTGGTATATGAGGTAGTAAAGTCCAAACATCTTTCCCCAAAGCTCCAGCCATATGTACAGTAGTATTGGAAGTTGAGATAACAAGGTCTAGTGCGGATATCTGTGCTGCAAAATCATCAAGATTTTCCAACGGGACAACTTCTTCTTCTACATACATAAAAACGTTGTCTTTATCAGCACAATATTCCTTGATTTCTTTACCAACATCTCCGTATTGCAAATTGATAAAGTAACAATCTTGTTGTGACAGAATTGGTGTCCAATCGTCTAGTGAAGTACTCTTTTCTTTTCCTGTATACTGGTTAACACTTTTCCATGAAACACCAATCAACAACTTATCTCCAGCTAATTCTTTATATTTTTCTCTAAGTTCTTCGGTTCTTTCAGGGCAAGCTTGTAAATATGGATTTGCTTTTTGTTGGAAACTACCTATGTCAGGTCTTAACCATCGGCCCAAACTACCCATTGGTATTTGATAATCAATACCAGTATCTAACAGTTGAGTCTCCGGCAGGTTGTATCGAGGGAAAAACTGAATATTTGGTAATGAACGTTGGAATAGAGTTACCAAGCGAGGATCACATTCAACCATAATATCAGCTTCAATTTGCATGAGGTCAGTGAGTATGCTGGTGAACATGATCTCATCGCCAACACCTTGTTCAGCCCAAACTAGGATGGATTTACCTTTCAGATGTGATCCATCCCAAATTGGTTGAGGGAAGTTTCTGTGCTCAAAAGGAAAATCTTTACATAACCACCGACATTCGCATAACTCCCATCCTTTTTGGAAATCGCCTTTTTGTAGGAGAAGCATACCCAGATTTTTGTGACCTTCGGCAAACTTTGGATTGGTAATGATAGCCTGTTCATAGGCCCAAACTGATTTGTCAATATCTCCTTTGGCATGTAGGGATGCCCCAAGGTTATTATAAGCTTCCGGGTTGTCCGGTGAAATCTGAAGGGCTTGGTAATAAGAGGCAATAGCTCCTTCGAAATCCCCTTTTTGATGTAAAATAACGCCTAAGTTGTTATGAGCTGCGGCGTAAGTTGGTTTGCTTTCGACAGCTAGTTTGCAAGTACGAAATGCTTCTTCTAAATGTCCTTGATCTTTTAGTGCGACCCCAAGGTTACTATAAGCTTCAGCGTAATTAGGTTGGATTTGTAAAGCTTGCTGATAAGCTTGGACGGCTTCGTCTAACTGACTTTGTCCATGCAGGGCATTTCCTAGATTGTTATAAGCTTTGGCATAATCAGGCTCGATTTGTAAGGCTTGCTGATAGGCTTGAACTGATTCTTCTAATTTACCTTGTTTTTGTAGGACATTTCCAAAATTATAGTAAGCTTCAGCGTAATCGGGTTGAAGTTGCAAGGCTTTCTGATAAGCTTGAACCGATTCTTCTGGCTTGCCCTGGTCTTGTAAAGCATTCCCCAGGTTATTAAAGAATGGAGCTTGATTTGGGTCTATAGCTATGGCTTGAGTGATTAAATCAACTGCTAATTGGCACTTGTTCTTTTGATAAGCAATAATACCTAAAAGGTGAAAGGCATCAGCATTTTGAGGGTCATTTGCTAGTACTTGTTGATATAGTTTCTCTGCCTCTGACAACTGCCCTTTTTGATGATAATCAACAGCCCTCTGTAACTTGGTGGTGATGTCAAGTACTGGATCAAAAGTTTCTTTATGACCGGTATTACCTTGTTGTCTTTCTTCATTCATGAAAAGAAATCCTTTCTTTACTTTAATCCCTTGAAATTGAGGATGTACCTCTTTTTTTTAATTAACAAGGTAACTTTGGTCATTAGCCAATTGAACTGGAGAATTTCTATTACCTCCTACCAGGTTTCTGCTATTGTCCTTAGAAGCGAAAAGTTGGGACCAACCTCGCACCTCTATCTTCAGGTATAACGTATCATGGTAACATCTTGGTTAGATATAATTGTTTTTGTTAACATCAATCCTTACGGGTTAAGGGCACAAAACGCACTGGCATTATTCGTTTGGTCCTTACCAATCCATCTTTGTCTTTTCGAACCAGTGTCAAATTTTGTACTTGGAATCGTCCTCCGACGGGAATGCACATCACTCCTTCAGGTTTAAGTTGTTTCACTAGCGGAGGGGGAATATGATCGGGAGCGGCTGTGACAATAATTATGTCATACGGTGCGTTTTCCTCCCAGCCGAGATAACCATCCCCGATTTTGACTGATATGTTTTGATACTTCATATCAGTCAATAGTTTTTTTGTCCGTTGGCCCAGTTCCTCAATAATTTCAATTGTATAAACATGACTAACAAGTTTTGAAAGAACAGCTGCTTGATACCCTGAGCCGGTACCGATTTCCAGCGCTTTATAATCCTTCTCCGGCTTAAGTTGTTCAGTCATGTAAGCGACGATATAGGGTTGTGAAATCGTCTGATCATAACCTATTGGTAATGGACTATCCATATAGGCGCGAGACCATAATTTCTGGGGCACGAATCTATGACGTGGAACCTGAAGCATAGCTTCCAAAACCGATTCGTTTTTGACGCCCACGCGACCGTCCGAAACATGCCGGGAATCAATTTGGATTGTAACCATCTGTCTTCGTTCCAGCTGATATTTGTCTTCTGCGCTATAGCTGGATTCATTGACTGGACTGAATAACAGCATTCCGATCAGCAATGCATGAAGACTAAAGAAATTCAATTGCATGGTATCCTCCATTAAACTTTCAATACATGCCTGACAATAGAATTAAGTAACGGATCAATATAAAGAAGATTAGGAAATTAGGTGATGCCAATAATAACCAAGATTGTTTATCAGTTAACTGACAGTGAGCTTTACAGTCTATTGACTCGCTAGTATAATCCTATTCAGCAATTACATCAATAAATTGAGATTAGAAAGGTCATATTATGAATCAATCTTTGAAAGATCAGGTGGCAATTATTGTAGGTAGCAGCAGTGGTATGGGAAAAGCCACGGCGGTTACCTTTGTTGAAGCTGGTGCGAAAGTTGTTTTGGCGGCTCGCCGTCAAACGGAACTAGAATCGTTGGCGTCAGAACTGGGTGAGAACGCAATTTCCTGTCCAACAGATATACAAGATGCCGAGCAGGTAGAAAAATTGATAGAGTTCTCCCTAGTCCATTTCGGCCGAATTGATATTTTGGTCTATGTTACTGGGACCAATATTCCCAACCGGAGCCTTGAAATTTTGTCGGATCAAACATGGGATATGATGATTCAGACCAATCTAACAGGAGCATTTTACTGTACCAAGTCAGTCTTACCGACCATGCGCCAACAGGAGAAAGGGCTTATTATTTATATTTCCAGTGCTGCTGTGCCGTTTCCTGATACTTCTGGTGTTTCGTATCAAGCCAGCAAACATGGGTTGGTGGGATTGGCTCATGGTACATTCAAAGAAGAAAAGGAAAACGGTATCCGTACATCAATGATCTTCCCCGGGTTAACGGACACACCACTTGTGTTGCAACGTCCAGTTCCAACACCACCAGAAACCGTAGCTAAAGCGTTACAACCACAGGATGTCGCTGATACATGTCTGTTTGTGGCTTCACTTCCGGAACGAACCTATATTCCTGAATTGGTGTTAATGCCTGCGGGGTTGGCTTAGGCAGGCTGATGATAACCGAATCACCGGTTCCAGTGATATGGTGGTTTCAATAATCTGAACCTCAAAAGCAAAATTATTGCACCGTGTTGAGATGTTATTGTTTTTCGCCGGTATTGTTTTGAAAAAAATCAATATAGTTTTTCAATGCGTAGCGGAATTTTCTCTCTGTTTTTAGCCACTATTTGGGCGTGTATATCCTGACCAAGAAAAATCAAATTCTGATTGCCAGTTTCAATCCGTTCAATAATTGCATGCGTTGAATTTAATCCGCCTAACCACCAACGGTTGTCAGTGATGTAAACTAGATCAGACTCTTTGGCCTTGAGTATATCTGCCAAGGATTGAGATATTGACACCAGTGGCAGTTGATGTGTACCTGTTCGGGTTGTTTCTTCATCCAAAATTGTTGCTAAAGCAAATTCGCATTGGCTTTTTCGCTCTTGACCAGCAGATCCTTTGTACCGTTCCAACGCTTTTTCAATTGTTCCCCAAACGTATCCGTTTTGTTTCTCAAATGGTTCTGGAGTAGTGAAAAAGGTCGTGATAATTCCAATTATAGTGCTGATAGACAAACCATAACAGGCACGCATGAATTTATACTGGCTCATACCAGAAAAAATACTGTTCCCAGATGACTTCATCGGTACACCATGAGCAAAAGGACTAATGATTTCCGGTAAAAACAGTGACAAAACGATGGCTCCCATCCCACCAATTAAAGTATATAAAGCTGCTTGCCGAGTATAACGACGCCAAAAAACACTAAATAAAAGTGTGACAACTAAAGGTGGCGTAACAGCAGCTGTAAAGGCGCCATGGGCTTCGTAGATTGTTTTAAAAGACATAAATACTGGAACCAAGAGAACACCTAGTAAAGCCACCGACACTGAACTCCATCGAGCAACTTTCAAAAGTTTTTTTTCGGAGGCATTAGGGTCGAATATTGGCTGATATACATCGTTGACCACGATAGCCGCAATGGCCGTGATAAGTGTGTCCACTGTAGACATTAAAGCTGCTGTCATGGTTGCGAGAATTAAGCCGAAAACACCTGGTTTGCTCAGGAACTCGGAGGCAACGAAAAAAGCTTCATCAGCCTTGATATCGGGTGGTAACATTCCGGCATGAACCAGTGCTTTTGCAACCCATCCTCCTGAAGCAACAACAATTGCCGCAACCGGCATCAAAACCAAGACCACCACCAATATGGCTTTTCTACCGTCCATCAGCGATTTTGCTGACATGAACCTCATGGCGAATCCCTGGTTCAGAAAAAAGAACATCGCTGTATTGGCCATACCGTCCTGCCAAAATATTCCAACACTTGGAAAAGATGGATCTGAATTAAAGTTAGGGAAAGCTAAACGATGGGTACGAGGAAGATGTCCCCAGAATTGTTCTAATCCTCCAAGATAATTAATGCCCAAAAACAATATCAGTATTCCAGTCGTAAGCAGCATTACCCCTTGAAAGAGATCAGTCATAATTACACTGGTTTGTCCTCCTGCTGTCACGTAAACCGAAGATATCGCTGCCACCAAAATTGCGGCTGCCAAGATGGGCCACCCTAACAGGATATTCAGCACTTTTCCCATGGTAAATAGATTTACGCCAACATAACCAATCAAATAAATCAAAATATAAACAGTGGCCCACTTACGAATCTGCCGGTCAAACCTTTTCTCGAAGTATTCCGGGATAGAAGTCAACCGAGAAAAGTACATAATAGGAAGCCAACCGAACAGGAGTAATGGTAGCCACATCCAATCATTGAAATAGGTTTGGCTGCTGCCTAACCCATAGGTATAAGCAACACGGCTATATTTGACAAAACTGTATGAACCGATGGTTGTTGCTACCAGGCTAAAAGTAATGAGCCACCATGAGAATCGTTGACCTCCAAAGAAAAAATCCTTTAAAGTTTTCTGCCGACGGCTAAACCTGGTACCAATAATCAGAATCATGATGAAATAGGCGACCATGATCCCATAATCCAAGGGAGTTCCCAAAGTGGGTTTCCTAGTTTCACTCCCAGTGTAGGTTACAGCCTCCAACTCGGACATGGGTGCGAACTGTAAATAGCCGTGAAGGACAAAGAAAAATAGGAAGGTTACCAGCAAAGCCAGCAGATTTCTCAACTTGCCATTAGAGAAACCAACATACCCTTGTTTAAAAGCATAGAATAACCCAATGCTGAATACAACTAACCCTATAAAATACTGGTAGATGAAATGGATCATTTTAGGTTGTTTCTACAATAATATTTTATCAAACACATTTCTCCGGTTGCGGCCTTGAAACACGCTGGATTTTAGCATTATTAGTTGAAACATAGCAACTGAAAACCTGCCTTAATGGAGGTAAAGTTTTGTCTCAGAAATGTCCGAAACGGAGACATCTTGACACAAAACTTTACCTGTGATACACTTGATTTCTTGTAGTTTTAAACCTGTCGGGGCGTAGCGCAGTCTGGTTAGCGTGCATCGTTCGGGACGATGAGGTCGGAAGTTCAAATCTTCTCGCCCCGATTGTTCCAAATTCGGATATTTTATAGACAGATAACGCAGCAATATTGAAAATTGCTGCGTTATCTGTTTGTTCAGGCTGAAAGATGGCAGTCAAAAAGACAGAAGCGATTGTTATTAGATCCTATCCTCTGGGTGATTCATCAAAGATTTTGACATTTTACACCAAAGAATTTGGAAAAGTTCGTGCTGTCGCAAAAGGGGCTAAACGCACAAAAAGCAAATTCAGGGGTAATGTTGAATTGCTGAATCATGGTTTTTTAGTTTTCTTCGAGAAACCTAACCGGGATTTGCAAAATGTTAATGAATTCGATCTCATCAATTGTTTCGATCAATTAAAACAGGATTTTGATCAGACAACTTATGCCTGCTACTGTAGTGAACTTGTAGATGCCATTGAATTTGAAGGTGGTGTTAACCAAGGTGTCTTTAGTTTGTTGATTGACACTTTCAAAATGCTGCCAGCTGCGAAAGACATATTGCTGCTTATTAGGACTTTTGAACTTTGTTTACTGAATGAAACTGGCTATATGCCGATTTTTTCACATTGTATATCTTGTAGCGACCTGTTGATAGATACTCCTGCCAAGTTTAGTGACCGATTGGGCGGATTGATTTGTTTGGCTTGTCGCCGTCAGGATTTACATTCGGTTTCGATATCACTAGAAAGTATCAAGTTATTGAAAACACTTCAACAGACAGATATATCAGCACCCTATGAGGCGCAAGTATCGCAAAAAAACCATCAGGAACTCAAAACGGTCCTTTTCTCCCTAATTGCGAATCAAACTCAGAAACAAATAAAGAGTTTACAGTTTATTGAAAATTTAAAGTGAATTGAAGAACATATATGACCTTTCAGGAAATTATTTTAAACTTACAGAAATTTTGGGCCGATTACGGTTGTACCATTACACAACCTTATGATATAGAAGTCGGCGCAGGCACTTTTAATCCATCAACATTCTTGCGTTGCTTGGGACCAGAGCCATGGAATGTTGCTTATGTTGAACCTTCTCGACGTCCAACAGATGGCCGTTATGGTAATAACCCATATCGACTTGGTGCTTATTACCAATACCAGGTAATTCTTAAACCTGCACCAACTGATGTTTTGCCGGTCTATTTGGAAAGCTTGAAAAATCTGGGTGTTGATCCACGTACAAACGATTTCCGTTTTGTTGAAGACGATTGGGAATCTCCTACCCTAGGAGCTTCCGGGTTAGGTTGGGAAGTTTGGTGGAACGGTGCAGAAATTACACAGTTCACTTATTTTCAACAGATGGGCAGCTGTGACCTTAATCCTATCTGTGCAGAGTTAACTTATGGATTAGAGCGTATCGCTTTATATCTACAAAATGTCAATAGTGTTTATGATATTCAGTGGAATGAACATTTGAGCTATGGTGATATACATCATCAAAGTGAAGTTGAATTTTCCAAATACAGTTTTGAAGTTGCCGATACCGAAATGTTGTTAAACTTGTTCAACACCTACGAGCAAGAGGTCTTTGTTTGCTTGGATCAAGGTCTAGTTTTACCAGCCACGGATTATGTTCTCAAATCTTCTCACGCCTTTAATTTGCTTGATGCTCGTGGGGTGATAAGTGTTACTGAACGTGGTGGTTACATTGAACGCGTCCGACGTATGGCCCAGCGTAATGCACAAGCCTATTTAGACCAAAGAAACGATCTTGGTTATCCGTTGGGTGTAGCAGTGGAAGAAAAACAGAAACCTCAAGCAAGTAACCCACAATTGGTTATTGAAGAGGATGTCGCAGACTTTCTCTTTGAAATTGGCACGGAAGAAATTCCAGCAAGTTATATCTCTGCTGCACTTGATCAACTGCAACAGATAGCAAAGGAAACACTGATGGAACAAAACTTGTCATTTGGGGAACTGAAGACAATGGGAACGCCAAGAAGACTTGCTTTGTCAATTAGTAACCTTGAAACACTGCAACCAGATCAATCAACTGAAGTAACCGGTCCCCCTAAGCAAGCAGCCTATGATGCGGAAGGTAATCCGACGAAAGCAGCAGCAGGTTTTGCCAAGTCTCAAGGCGTTAATACAGATGATCTTCGTATCGTTGAAACTCCTCGTGGAGAATATGTGGCTGTAACAAAATTGCAGGAGGGACGTTCCACTGCTAATATCTTGGTAGACCTACTGCCAAATTGGATCAATTCCCTTAATTTTCCTAAAACTATGCGGTGGGATAACCTCCGGTTCGCACGTCCAATTCGCTGGATTGTGGCTATCTTGGCAGACCAGGAAATTCCTTTCCAACTTGATATCCTTACGGCAAACCGAATAACGTATGGGCATCGATCTCTGAACCCAGAACCAATTAAACTTGAATCGGCTTCGGTTGATGATTATAGCAACAAGCTGGAAACTGCTAATGTCATTGTTAACCATGATCTTCGTCGAACAAAAATCCAAAATCAGATTACAGAAATACTCAATAGTGAGGATTGTGAAACCACGATTGATCACGATTTGCTGGATCAGGTTAATTTTTTGGTTGAAGCTCCAGAAGCAATCGTCGGTAGTTTCAGTGAATCCCATTTAGATTTGCCGGTAGAGGTACTGGTAACTTCGATGAAGAAGCACCAACGTTATTTCCCTATGATTAAATCTGATAATCAACTAGTAGCCAAGTTCATAAGCATCTCAAATGGTACAGATGGTAATATCGATATTGTTCGTCATGGTAACGAAAGAGTTTTACGTGCCAGGCTTGCTGACGCGACCTTCTTTTATCAGGAAGACAAGAAAGTGTCGTTAGCTGACCGGAACAAGAAACTGCAGTCAGTTATCTTTCAAGTCAAACTTGGGTCGCTCTATGATAAAGTCAAACGGTTAGAAAGTCTCGCCTCATTTATTGCTCAGCAAATGAAAGTAGATGCTGCTACTAAGGATTATGCAGTCAAAGCTGCTCATCTTTGTAAATCTGATTTAACCACACAAATGGTCGCTGAATTCCCCACACTTCAAGGTGTTATGGGGCGTTACTATGCCCTTGATACTGAGGAACCGTACCAAGTAGCTAAAGCTATTGAGGAACATTATAGACCTATTTCAGCTGATTCTAATTTACCTGTATCCATTGAAGGGGCAATTCTTTCTATAGCAGATAAAATCGATACAATTGTGGGTTATTTTGGTATCGATGAAAAACCTACTGGTTCACAGGATCCGTATTCACTCCGACGACAGGCAATCGGTATTCTGCGTATGTTACGAGAACTGGATTTGTCAGTTTCGTTTCCTGCACTTGTTGAGAAAGCAATTGAGCTTTACGAGGTGAATTTAGCTGAAAATACTAAGATCGAAGTTCTCGACTTTATTAAAGGAAGGCTAAAAGTTCTGTTACAAACAAAAGGCTATGTCCTTGACGAAATTGATGTGGTTCTGGCCACAGGTGAAGTTGATGTCAGTGATATTGAAAAAAGAATCCAGGCCGTATCAAATTTCCGTAGCTCAGCCAGTTTCAGTCAAGCCTACCCCGCTCTTAATCGTGTGTTACGTATTTTGCCTGATGCTCCAGCAACGGAAATCGATCCTGATCTTTTCGAGGATGATGCTGAACGAAAACTCAGCTCGCTTATCATAGAAGCAGATGATAATTTGAACAAGTTGATCAAGAATAAAAATTATGATAGACTGTTGACCGAATTATCGGCGCTCCAACCGGCGATTGACCAGTTTTTCGATCAAGTTTTGGTCATGGTTGAAGATCTGGATATACGCCAAAACCGATTTGCACTTTTAAATGCAGTTGGCCAGAGAATTTACGTTATTGGTGATTTGACGAAACTCGTCATTTCTGGGAATTGAAGGTTTTAGAAGGGAAGGAAATGCAAATTAGACCTATTTCATTAATTGCTCTTACTATTCTAGTAACAGGATTACTTGTGGGTTGTGGAGAGAGAGAAAACAAGAATATTCTAAAAGCTAGACTTGCCTTGAGTAATC
>JACLAC010021086.1_pt1:0-10000 | contig 11021 bp, 6 predicted proteins | sample 8027881 | NCBI WGS metagenome assembly JACLAC01 (sample SAMN15725517, study PRJNA655200) | protist metagenome | isolation source: fluorescence activated cell sorting (FACS) single amplified genomes of... | place: Spain: Blaines Bay Microbial Observatory, Mediterranean Sea | collected... | reverse complement strand
AACAAGGTTTAAGTATGCGCCTCTGGAAAACAACGAAAAAGAGGGGAAGGGTTATCGTTAGGGTTCAACGAAAGTGGAATCGATATAATGTTAAGATGGTTCTTTCGGCGTATAAAGGAAAGCGTTATATGGTGTTATAGCGGTAGACTAGTAATGTAATATACGTTGTGATTCGTTTCATTCTTCTTTACTTCTTCTTCTCGTCGATTATTCGAAGCTACTTTTTCTTGGACAGGTTTGTTTTCGTTTTGTTTCGTTTTTCAGTACCTTTGCCTTTCTTTGCCTTGTCTGTTTGTCGTTGGTATGGCTCAAGCGTTGCACGGTTGAATTGCACTGAACGAGACTGCGTCTGTTCTCTTGGTTTAATTTTTGTGCGATTGTTACAACGGGTATAGGGTTATCCCTCCATTAAGAAAATCAACGACGGAGCTTGCGGCCTGGACAGCTAGGCTTATATATAGTAGAGGCAATATACACATATAGGGAACGCTCGCAGCCAGAATGATGTCGGGGAAACGGTGGGCGCGCTCCATTGTCGTCGGTATGACGCTGCTTCTCAGCGTACCAGCGCTCGTCATGGCACAGTGCACAACAAATTTAGAATGCTCGTTCCCAAGTGGGATTTGTCAGGCTGGGGCCTGCTTGTGCGACGGGCAGCACACGGGGGCCTCCTGCGCAGACTTGACGTCGGGGATACTACACACCTTACTCCAGGGAGGGTTTTGGGGCATCTGTGCAATTAGTCTCGTCGGCGGGTTGCTCGTTGGGGGCGCGTTTCGCTACATCAGCAACCGGTTGCAAGTCCAACGGGAGACGTACAACCAGAAAGGGCTTATGTTCGGGTACGGGGACGTGGACACCTACAGCAGCTCCAGGCGTAACGGTAGGAAGAAGAAACGAAAGAAGCATAAAAAGGACAGAAAGAAGAAGGGCGACAAGGGGGACGACACCAATGTCTAGGCGGTGGGTGGGGTTTTAGTACCCGCCTGTTGCGCATGAACATACGAAACACGATATCGCGTACTGCGTCTAACGCGAACATTTTTTGTTGATTATAAAGCTTTTAATTCTAACGGTATATTGATAGTAAATCCACAAGAGTATAGAGATAACTTATATTACGTTCGTCGTACGTGAAAGAACCGTAAACTTTTAATTGGCAAAAGGGGAGCAGATTCATTTTCGTCGAACTTGAGGAAGATAAACTTTAATTACTTTAAATACCCGCCAGTTTATTTGTTTTTAATTCTTTAGTTTTTCCAGTTGTTTACTGCACACAAAATTTGTTGTTATTCCGCGAGGAGGAGGGGAGGAGCGGCGGTACATTTTACAGTCTTGTATCTCCGTAGGGTGTTGAAAAAGTATGCGTGAAGTGTCCGACCAAACTTTCGTAATCCCGCTTCCTTTCTGTCTGAAGCACGAAAACGTTCGCCCCCTATCTGCCCGACACTCCAACACTCGAACCAGCCACTCACCCACCCGTCGCAAAATATGGCATCCACGGTACATTTACAACTTTGCGCTGGGCTTCAAAATGTTTGAATTCTGAATGTCTCGATCGAGGCGGGTGACTTCCCCACGCTTGACGTGCCCGACGGTGCTCATGCCTTCCCCGGCCAAGATACGGGGCGGCTCGTGGTCTGGGTCGCACCGGTAGCTCACCAGGTCTTCGCTCGTAAACCCGTGGCGCTCACGGAGGTACGTGTCGTCGATCAGCATGTTCCCCGTGAAATCGTTGCTTTCGCAGCAGAGCCCCGCGGTCGCATCGGCAATGATCGTTGCGCGCCTCCAGTTCTTTCTATCGCCTAATTGAAAGTTGGTCGCTGCCAAACTCTCGATGACCGTGGCCGGCCACATCGTGTTCGCAATGATCCCCTTCCCTTTGTACTCCGCCGCTACACCCATCGCAACCATGCTCATCCCCATCTTTGAAATGTTGTACGCCGTCGCCCCCCCGTAACGCCGGAAGTCCGGGTCGATCGCAGGGGACATACACACCACGCGCCCCCAGCCTTTCTCGGCCATATACGGGAGGCAGGCAGACGTCATGCAGAACGTGCCACGGGCGTTGACCCCGGTTATCAAGTCGTACTTGCGCATCGGGGTGTCCTTGATGTCTTGCCACCACAATGCCGAGGCGTTGTTGATCAGAATGTCAACCGAGCCGAACGTTTCTTTCGCTGCTTTGGCGCACGCCCGGCAGCTCGCCTCGTCCCGCACGTCCACCTTACAGGCCAGGGCTTGGGCGCCACTATTCAGTGCCCGGACCTCTTCTGCTACGCTAAAAATGGTGCCTGGCAAGGTCGGGTGGGGGGTGTCAGACTTGGCCGCAATAACAATATTGCACCCAAGGCGTCCAAGGACCAAGGCGCACTCTCGCCCAATCCCACGAGAGGCACCCGTGATAATCGCAGTCTTACCCTTCAAAGAGTACAGCCGCGACATGCGGCCAGCGTTCGAACCGTTCAGAGACATGCTGGTGGTGAGGGGTGGGTAGTGAGGGGGTAACAATTAAATTAAGGTTGAAAACGGAACAACTAGAAAAAACAAGTCGCACGGTAATTGTAATTGAGTCAGATGGGTATAAATATTGGACGATTTCAAACCGTTCAAATTTTCTTTTCTCCCTTCGAAACGTTAGAGGTTAGGTACTGGTAATGAAGTAATCGAAGAATGTATTTCTATCTCTCCAAGAAAGAAAAGAAACAACAAAAATATCCACCACCACACACACCACACACCACAGACGAAGATAGAAAGAAGAAAGAAGAAGAAAGAAGAAGAAGAAAGAAGATGTGATGATCGACAACTGGAATTAAATTAAATTAACAGGTACACAGCATATGAAATAAAGAATGAAAATTACTTCGACGAACAACCTTAAAAAAAAAAAAAGAATTGTATTCTTGAAACATCCTTAAGGGTTATATTAATATGTATATATTAATATCTTAATACTATATAATTCCTAATTCCATAGGATAGAAAAGTAAGGAAAATAAATGAGAGAAAAAAAAAGGAAAAGAAGAAGTTACCCACCATAAATTTTATACTGTATTTTACAGGAAAGATATTATATACTATATAACATAATATTGTATATTAGTTGAATATATATGTATACAACGTACTTCTGAAATGACGATAAAAATTTTTGTTGTTTGTTTGTTGTTTGTTTGTTTGTTGTTCCTTTTTCGTTCTTTCTTCATTCATTCACAATTCATACCTCCTCCTTTCCAAGGTCGAGTTTGAACTCCAACCATTCGTGCCCGGTTGCGTCGGTGTGTGTGCCGTTGGGTTCCATTCCAACCTTTTCAAGAAATGTTCGCATTGGGATGTTATCGGGAAGGGTCGCCGCGGTAATCGTCTTTATTTTTAATCTTGACGTTGCGTATTCGACGTTTGCTTCGAAACTTTCTTGGCAAATTCCTTTTCGCTGCCACGGCTTTGCGACGACGATGCCCCATTCCGCAGTCGATGCCTTCGAATCGATGGTCCGGAACCCAGACGTTCCGATCAGCGCACCTGTGGACCGTTCGACTACGTCCATAAACATACTTGTTTGCTTAGAAGCTTCCTCTCGGTGCCGTTTACGACGGGACGCCATGGCCTCCTCCGAGAGTGGGCAAAGGATAGCTAAATGTGGCAGCATCGTCTGCCGGTCGTTGTAGAGGGCTAGGACCGCCGAATCCCGGGACTTTTCCGGGCGACAAAAACGGAGGCGCGCCGACGAGCACACGATGTCGCCATGTGGCTCCATCGTGCCGAAGGTGCGAGACCCATAGAATGTCAACAATTTTGGGTTGCCCGGCAGGTGGCGAAACACATTTTTCTTCCAATAGGCGTTTCGAACGTACGCTTGCAGAATTTCACAGTACACGTGATGGTGATCGTGGTCCCCGTCTTCGTCTTGCCCCTGGTCTTCTTCGGACCGAACGTGCGTGACCCTTGCTAGGATGTGCGCCGGGGCCTGCTTTAAAAATTCCAAACTTCTATGCGCGCACGCGGTCGTTTCTCGCCTTCTCTCCTTGGCAGACGTGCCTTGGCGTTTCGGCGCGGCTTTCGCCTCAAAAATATCTACCTCGTTCCATCCTGCCGAGCAAGTCTCAATGTTGAACTTGGCTTTCTTGTCCGTGTCTCTTCCGGACGTGCGGCCGATGCTGTTCGACAGAACGTCTTCCATGCCCTCGCATGCCACGCTCAACCCAAAAATGCGCGGGCGATCTCGCCCTAGAAGATACCCTGCGCTCGCCCTTTTCTTATTCATCGACATAAAAAATCGACCAAGATTGTCGATTGGGGTGACCCAGCTGATTACCATAAAGTTCGGCGTTGCCCCATCGTCCTTGACAGTCGAAAGGACGCACACGGGGTTCGGGTATAACAATCGGGACGACAAATGCCGCTCCACTTTATGGACGCCAATCTCCGTAAACTGCGACATCCTATTAATGCATAAAAACAACCAAATTTATTGAACCCTTTAAATGCAAAATGTTCAAAGAAGAGAAGTTTCAAATCAAAGTATGCATTCTTTCCCGCCACCCCGTTGCGCCCGTTGCTCGTTGGATGATGGGGTCGGTGGTTGTTGATTGATTGTTGACCCACCACCGACCACGTCGTCGTAATAATAAAAAAAAAAAAAAAGAAGAAGAGAAGAGAAGAGAAGGAGGAGGTGGAGAGGAAGAGGAATGTCAATATATGTGTTGTTATTTACTAGGTTTGGTCTTTCTATAATATATATTATTATATTATAAAAATAAATTCTATATATTATTATAATTATTGTTAATGTATGTCACGTAAATATATTTTTGGGGCGGCCACGATTATTTTAGGATTTGGTGGAGGAATAATAGGATTTCATTTTAGTCTAGTGGGTAAACATGTAAACATTTGAATTTATTTCTTATCGATTGTGTATAGAGATTGCACTATCTACGAACTAAGGATACAATTATCAACTTAGGTGTTGTCTTTGATACAATTATCAAGTTAGGTGTTGTCTTTGGATGCCCATTAATAGATCATTCCTAGCCGCAGGTATAGGTACTACCGTCCTACTTGCTGAACAAATACGGAACTGACAGCACGGGTTCAGGATGGCGAAAGCAAACGTTGAACTGCCAGGGTTTACCGACAACCCAATGGTTACTTCCGTTGAAACCGATAGCGATGAAGACAGCAGCAGCAGTGACGACAGCAATAGTGGTGAAGTTGCATCATATTTATCAAGGTCAGTACTTGACAGTGAATTTGAAAAGAAACTTACGTGTTGTAGACTGTTCGGCTGCAGCGGGGTACTTTACCTAACGTTATTGGCCGGTGCCTTTGGTGCACATTCTGCGATTGTTTATATACATACGCACGATGGGTATTCTCCCTTTCAGCGTTGGAACAGACCGCCTGTATTCATCTTTTTAACATTCCAGCTGTTGTTCTTTATCCTTTTTGTTAGAACCATTTTACCTTCGTACTGGAGAGGCAGGGCGTTGAGTTTCTACAAAAAAGATCGGAGTGCTAGTCGCAGGAGGAAGAACAGACAGAAAATTCGGAGAAAAAAAAAGAATGCTGTAATCAGAGCCTACCGCAAGTACAACGAGTTGCTCGGTTTGAATGGGAAATTCTACCTTTACAGGCTGTATTTGTTCGAATTGATAGAAACGGTCAATAATATTAACAATATGAGGCAGATATACTTGTGTTCCTACCCTCATGTAGCGTGCATGGTTTTATTCGCAGTGCTGATCTTTGAAGCGTGCTTCCGCGCGCACGGTATGGCGGGCTTCTTGTGGAAACATCAGCCAGTTTCCAAAGATAAACGGGACGCCCAAATTACAGTCGATGTATGTGTAGATACAATCTTTATATTTGCCCCATTTTTGGTTTGGGATGGAACAAAGTTTCGAATCATGCGGTTTACTCTTGGAGAAATGCTTTCGCTGACTGCCATACCGTCCATTTCCTTATTCAGCAAGTTGCGAAAAAATATAAAAGAGACTATTTTGAACCACGCGGACCAAATTGCCACTAGGCTAGAGCGGAAAGATACGAAACTATCGTTAAGTCGGTTTAGTAGATCGGAGTCAGAGCTTATTGAATCGAAGCAGGGGAGACATTTTCATACAGGCGCAAAAGTCGCGGTGTTTGCTTTTAGCACGGTGTATGCAATTTTCCTGGTTGTTATTGCCAGTGTACAGCTTGCAAATGTCCAGCAGATAGAAAACAGCTGTGAATGCTTCGTTAGTCCGGTGTGCACTACTAACACCACGGGGACATCTTTCTTTTCAAACGGATGTCGAGTGAAGGTACCGTTCTGTCGGGACATGTTTGCGCCGACGTGCAACTGTGCATTGTTTGAACAGGAGGGGCACAGTCTAAAGGAACTCTCAGAGGATTTTGGGGAACTGACTGCGTTGCGGTATGTTAAATTGCAAAGTGGACCGCTGCGCCGGTTGCCAACAACCCTGAAACGCCTGAACAAACTGACGTACTTTGACATTTCCTTTAATCGTTTGGGTAGCTTTGATGTGGATATAAAGGGGTGGCATTTTTTGTTGGATTTGAGAGTTGGTTATAGTAATGTCACTATGGTGCACCCAAGTGTGTGGAAGCACACAACGTTGGTGAACCTTCGCCTAAACAGTAACAAAGGCCTGCGATTACCTGATAGTGGCATATCGCTGCCAGAGTTATATTATTTGGATATAGGGAATAACAGCGCAATTTTGCCGAAACGACTTGGGCCACAAGAGTTCCCGAAACTTACCAGTTTATATATAGACGAAAACATTTTGCGTGGTGACGGAATTTACCCCGAGGGGATGGAAGAATTCCAGACTATAGATGCGTTAGGAATTGCACGCCTAGGAATTACAAAGTTGCCGGCATTTATGATGAAATATAAGTTGCTTTCACTGCTTGATGTCAGAAACAATCGTATATCGAACTTTACAGAAATAGAAAACACGTACATTAATGAACTTAAAACGGAAAATGGGATTCGGTTATATATGTCGGGTAACCCAGGTTGTGCAAGCGGCTTGACATCGTGCGAACTGCAATGTAGCATATATTGTTATGATTACATTCTGGGAGATGGGGAGTGCGATCCGGTTTGTAATTCGATTTCATGTGAATTTGACGACGCGGACTGCTAAGAGAGTAACACCTATGTCACGCCTGTTGGGTTTGAGTACTCTTTACAAAACCATCTTACAGATAGGAACATTGCTGCAAGAGTTTGACGATCGTTCACGATTGGCGATATACGATTAAACAGTTTTGAGCCTAATATTTAAAAAGTTTGGTAATATTTTTATATAACTCCTATTTTTTAGTATTGGTGAACGCAGCGATTTTTCCTCTTTTAACAAAATGAACTTTTTCTTCCGAGGAGCCTGCGGCGCCGTGTTGCAAATTGATGCTCGCAATCTTGTTGACTGTTTGCTGTGCACCACTCCATGCTCAACCCAGTCGTCCCTTCCTCAAGACTCACGTGGGCATAGAACATTTTTGTTCTATCTTTTGTGTTTGTTCTATCCATCACTTGTACAAAAATATCTCTATTTTCTGTTGGACAGCACAGGCTTTCTGTACCCGACGTGCACTCGAACTTTACTTGGACCCCAAATAGACTATTGGGGTCTGGTACAAGTTGCAAGTTGTTGACTATTTTTTCTGTTTTCTTTCCGTTGTTATCCATCTCAAATGCTATTAATCCTGGCATGGCCCGATTCTGCATGTTCCCAGAACCCGCGCCGGCACCCAGAAACGCCGAAGCCGGCCCCAAACCCTCCGAAGTGACACCTAATGCATTCTGCTTGCCCGTGCCCGTGTCAATAACCCTTGGTTTGCACTTTCTGTTTTCATTACCCGACTTGCTTTTGGCATTCGTGGTGAGCGATTTTTCTACGAAACTCATGGGCGAGGAATCCTTTGGTTTGTTGAACACTTGGCATCGTTCAAAGTTTGGACCAAGGTACCGATACCCTTCAATCCCCTCGGTCGAAGCTCCGCCCATCATAACGAAGGCGGGGCTTGGGCCGATAATATCTTGGCCGTCGTTGTCTTTTTTAAAGGTCACTGTGGAGTTTCGTATGAAACTAGGATGGTGTATTTGGTGTTTGTCGTCTTTTTTATTGGCGGAAAAAATTGGCGAGTACGTGTAATCATGTTCCGCGGGTGTTTTCCCTTCAAAGCGAAGAATTCCATTAACGTACAGCTCGAATTTGTGATTCTCCGGATCATCATTGTTGACAATTATGGCAATACGGTCGGTAAGGAAAGCACGGCCACACCAACGTCTATTGTTCTCTTTATCGAATATTGTCTTTAGTGGCTTTCCCCATTTCTTCAAAATCGCTTCCTCGCACCCTTTATAATTCGTTTGACTACAGCCTTCTGGAAGCTTATCATCGTCTGCCCCACTGCCACAGGTGTACATATTTCTTTTGCCTCTCTCGTCGTTGGTCTTAAAACGGTAAAAGCGAGATCTAGTAGACCATACTTTCTTTTCCGCTTCTTTTCTAAACTTTCTAAACTGGAACTGGAACTGGGAAGGATCCTCGAAAGGATCCTCGAAAGGATCCAAATATTTACTATCCACAACGTTGATGTTATAAGCCCCCGAGCAGTCATTTTTATTTCTATGTGCAAAACATGGCAACAGGTAAACACCAAATACATGTTGTCTTTTAAGGTCTTTCGACGGGTCACCGAGGCCAACAAACACATACTTTCTGTCCTTGACTGTCTTTGGTTCGGTGTAATTGTCTAACTGGAACTCCACCCCTCGAATGTCCGAGGATCGACGAATGTGTGAACAATCCTTGACATCTTTCCAGAAATGTGCGTTGTCACTAACCCATGTTTTTACGCGAGTTGGTACGGGGTTGGTTTGTTGTGAAATCGTTTTACCAATACCAACCCCACCTGAACATTTTTCTTGAACTTTCTTTACGTCGTCTATCTTAAACTTTTTCTCCAATGACGTCTTAAGAGTCGCCCCGCTCTTCTTACTCGCCATCACATTCTCAAGCTGGCATTTTAAGCGTTGTTCAGTTACCGTCGTCGCTCTCTCATGCATCTGATTCTCAACAATGCGACTGGGCACAAACATCTCCGCATTACTAACCGAACAACCCAACAAGACAACACAAAAAAGTATGCCCGCAACGCAGGCCCAAACTGTTCCACGACGCATATTTCCTTCCTCAAATGACGAGCGTGCAAACTATCGACGATGGACTCGTAATTGTTTTCGGGTTTATTCTTTTCCGTGCAGATATCTCGCTGTAATCGTTTTTCTTTCCGTTCACATGCTTTCTCAAAGTCTTTCCCCTTTCGTTCAAAGTTTAACGCAAGCCAAATCAGCCAAACCCTTTGTTAGATACCTTGCCCCATTCCAAATCATCTTTAATAATTATAATAATAATAATAATTTTTTTTTTATTTAATTTTTTTTCTTCTTCATTGTGTACTGTGTTCTTTTCCCTCCCTCCTTTTTATTTCTTCATTGTGATTATATTATTATTGTTGTTGTTTTTTGATCAATTACTAAACTAATTAACACTGACACAGCTCCTTCCAAAATGTGGAAAATAGGATCGAAGGAATCACAAATAAAGTCCTTCTTTTTTTAAAAAGACTTAAGGGCTTAAAACACAGTATACACAATCACCTCATCACATAAACAATAGAAAACGGACTAAGATTTCTTCTTTTACAGAAACACAGAAACACACCCTTAACCCTTAATATTCAAAACAAGGAAAAGAGGACCTCTTGATCTTTTATTAACCGCTGTTATCTCCTTGTTTCTAGAGGTTAGAGGTTGTTGATCACTTTACCTTCCTTTCCCTAACCCGTAACCCTTCCCCCTTTTTTAAAACTAAAAACTAAAAACCTCGTTTCTTCTGCTTCCTCCAATTTCTTCTTCTTTCTTCGATTTTGTTTCATACAGATGATAATACCTTAAACAATAATACGATTTCTTCAA
>JACLAC010020637.1_pt1 | contig 11021 bp, 5 predicted proteins | sample 8027881 | NCBI WGS metagenome assembly JACLAC01 (sample SAMN15725517, study PRJNA655200) | protist metagenome | isolation source: fluorescence activated cell sorting (FACS) single amplified genomes of... | place: Spain: Blaines Bay Microbial Observatory, Mediterranean Sea | collected 2016-01-19 | reverse complement strand
CGTTATGATTATGAATACCCGGAAACACCTTTAATTGTGCCACCTACTCCACATAAGTGCAAAAGATATGAAGGGAAAGTGGTTGTAATAACTGCTTCGACCAAAGGTATGGGCTTAGCAATGGCAACACGATTTGCAGAGGAAGGTGGAAAAGTTGTTATATCGTCGAGGAAACAGAATGCTGTGGATGAACAAGTCAAAATTCTACGCAATCGTGGTTTAGAAGTAATAGGTTGTGCATGCCATCAAGGGAAACACGAGGACAGAATTAAAATGATTGATATGGCAGTCAAAGCATATGGTAAAATCGATGCAGTTGTTTTATGTACTGGAATTCAACCAGCCCCAGCAACAGGTCCAACCCTTGACTGTCCTTCCGAAATATTTGACAAAATTTTCAGTACAAACGTGAAATCGTTCTGGGAATTTACAAAAGAAGTCATGCCTCATTTAAATCCAAGAGCAAGTTTTGTATTTATCAGTTCCAATGGGGGTATGCATCCAGCGTAAGTAATTAGTTCTATGCCCCTAAACCTAAAAAAGATATTCTTTCTAACACATATCACCCATTCATACGCTACGCTCCACACGCAGGCCACCACTTGGATTATATGGCGTATCTAAAACTGCATTATTTGGTCTAACAAAATTACTTGCAACTGAGCTTGGTCCACAAGGTTTCAGGTTCAATTGTATCGCACCTGGACTTATTCGCACTCGATTTTCTGAATTTCTTTGGAAAGATGATGGTAGTGGAGAAGGTAATGCAACGAAAGAAGTTGAAGCTGGAATGTATTTAAGAAGATTAGGCGAGCCGTATGAAATTGCAGGCGCAGCAGCATTTCTATGTTCTGATGATGCAACATATTTTACTGGTGAAACTATGGTAATTGCAGGAGGTGATCGAGCACATTTGTAAACCCACCTACTTCAAAAGAGTACGTATTATTTTTTGAAACAAAAAACAGGTTAAAATTAATATACTTCGTAATATATTAATATTTTAAAATATATTTAAATATTTTATATTTTTTCATATTATACGAACCGTATTATTGATGGCGAACCGTAATATATTAAATTACGTACGAGGCGTATATACATATTTTATAAAATTAAACATGTTTTTAATATTCGTATTTTATATGTAATCAAACAAAAGATATGATAAAAAAAATAATTTTTTTTTTATTTACTTCCGCGTATATATACTCGTATAATTTTTTTTTTTTAAAAGTCAATTGGTTTTCGGTGGTGCAGGTATCATATTGCCAAAATAATAAATTCAAATGTCAAACGATGGCACTTTATAACTACTTGCAGTTCCACTTGATTTACCACGGCTTGTTGTTCCACTTAATCCACCGCTACTCCCCGTTCTAGCACCAGGACTGCCATTACGACTAGCCTGCCTACTATTTGATCTACTTGGACCATCCCACGTGGTGATGAATTCAGGTTCATGTGTTGGACGCCAATTACGTACTTCAATTGGATCTTTCTCAGCAAATAATGTTTCATACGATTCTGCCATACTACCCCGGCTTTGACCTCGACTTAAATTCATACCACGAGATAATAACATTTGCCGAGATGAGTTGACAAAAGCTGTATAATGCGAATTTTTTTCATACATTTCTTGAACATAACTTCGCAACTTATCTTTTGGCAATAAATCAATTTCATCATCTTCCTCCTCTTCTTCATCATCATCGGTAAATTCATCCATGAAATCATATATATTTGTCTCTGGCGTCTCGATAATGTGACTTTGGCCTGTTTTTCTATAACAATATACAATCACGTTACCAGTTGACATTACATGTTCAGTTCTATCTACAATGGACCATTTATCAATTTCATGGCCTGGGACTTTATCTTCTAATTTAAAATCTTCCCTATCGTCCGGGTATTCCGTTGGTTCCTCATCATTAACTATAAACATAAATGTATTTGATGGCTGCCATTTCAAATTACGTTCAAAATCCATAAATTTATAACATCGATTTTGTCTTTTATTGTATTCATCTCTTAAATATCTCCAATCAACCCATAACGTTCTAGCTTTTGAGATTCCATCATACTTTAAAGGTTCCATATTCATCATTAATACCGCTTGCCGTTGCTTATCTAAAGTCAAACTTGGCATAACTTTTTTCTTATACCGATCTATGTATACTTTTCCTCTTTCAAATTCACCAAATCTAGTTTCAATTCCTATTATTTTTTGAAACGGGGTCGATAGCGCTGCAGCAAGGCATACGCGCCCATCATCAGCAGTTAAATCTACAAAAATTGATTCGCGCAAGATGATACGATGAAGGTGTCCAATTTTACCTATTTCAAAAGCGACTACGTAAGCATCTGTATCTGCTGGGGTACAAATACCATATGCAATACTAGGGGGATAATTTTCCCATACATCTTTACTGGATTGCGCCGTGCCAGGTCTGCTTAAACTCATGACACTGGAACCCATGCTACCTCTTGTCCCTGGACGACTGTTACTTGGTGTAGCAGCATTTGCACTTTCTTGTTGTTCCTCTGCTAAACGCGCCCGTGCTGCTGCTTTTTCCTCCACGGCTAATCTATCTTGTTCCTCTGCATATTCCAACATATCTGCATCATCATTCAACTTCAATACCCACGCTTCTAATTGTTTTTTCGTTTTCATTTTTTTTACACCATATTTTGTAAAATCTTTCTGTGTTAATTTTAAAAATGCTGGACCATCTATTTTATCATCTACAAATTTTTGTTTTAACATTAAGAAATTATTTTCAAACAACCAATTCCCTAGATCTTCTACAGACCATTTGCGTGCATTTGCATCGCGTGTAACTTCTTCTTCCTCGTAATCCACTAAGTCTTCTTGATCTTCGCCTAATAGTTTTTCCATTGCGCTGGCATTTACTTTCTTCTTCTTCGTTCCTTTCTTTTTCTTTTGTTCCATAAATTGTATTGAAAAACTTTGTGTATTATTACCAACTGGATCTTCTATATATAACGTCATTATGCATTCACCAAATTGACCTTCCTCTGGTGTAACATATAATGTACAATATCCATCACCTGTGTATTCTATGTTAATTTTTTTATTATCTACAAGCCAATCATCTATTGAACTTACAGTCGCAATGACTTTCTTACATTCTTCTGCAATGCCAAATGTTACTTCCAAAGTTTCATCTTGCATCCCAACCTGTTCATCAAGTGGTTCTAAAAATGGCTTCATTGAATAGACTTTATACAAGTTTAAGAACAATTCACGCACTCCTTCTACTAAGTATTTTGGGACATCTTCAAATGGCTCGTAACCTTTTGTTACAGTGAATTTCTTTTGAAAGTCATCTTTATAAGATTCAAGATTTTCAGCAAATACATATCTAGATGAGCCAGTCGTACCAGAAAAACCTGAACCACCACCAAGCGATTTATTACCTTTACTACCTTTACTACCTCTACTAATACGAGATACAGCAGATGTTGGACGTGACCCTTCTTTGGATCCCGGCCTCCTTTTTTTGAGTCGATCAAGATATGACATGTTTTACTTATATATATGTATATATGTAGACTTTATATTTGTACGCAACAACATCCATACATATATTGGATACGTATATATATATAATATATATATGCATATATAATAATTGCAATATTATATACTACTGCACACTACTGTGGCTTGTGTCTATTATATTTGTTGTTGTTGTTGTATAATAACACCACATGTGCTGAGGATGGTCATGTAGTATATACAATGCTATTTATATGTTAAATACTACGACAACAGCCTTTTTTTTTTACGAAAAAAATGAAAGTATAATTCTATCTATAATAATACTTTATAAGTTTTATCCCCTGTCCCGAAGCGTTAATGGGTGTCAAAATAACTGTGTTCCTATTTTAATAATGCTAACAACTATCTCCAAATTTAAGTAATCTTGGTTTTATTGTTATTATATATATTTAGTATATTTCTTTCATAGTAAAATAATATATTTGCTTCTATCTTTCGTCTCCCCAGTTTTTAATTACCTATCAATTCTTACATTTATATGATATTTATATGATATGGGAATCCAGTTTTTTATGTATAAACTTTATAATCTAATAATCTATTACTTTCGTGGAAAAAGCGTACGCTTCAAGGGTTCGGCAAACATTATTAAAAATTTGTAGAATGGGAATACCATTAACCGCTTTGTCGCCACTAATTAGGCCGCAATAGCAGGTAAATTTTCGTCAAAATAGTGCTGTGACGGCCTAAAAAAGTGTGACCATAGACATAGCATTCATCGAGTCAAAATAGTGGTATTTTCAGTGCTTTTCTGTACTTGGTTGTCCAATTTATGTATATAAATGATAGGCACAATCTGGAATGGAATCACTAGCCCAACAAGAATTGTTCGAGATCCCGTGTGGAGGAGATGTATTTTATGTGCCAATATAGTGATTTTTAATATAACTTTCGACATCTTAATTTAGATTTACAGCTTTTTATTAAAAAATTAGCAATCAAACAGCCTTTTTATCGAAGTGCAAAAAAGAGGGGGTCAACTCTCCTTGACAAGTACAGTAAATCTAACGTCTATATTTATAGAAACTAGTTGGTTTAATAAATTGGAAAAGAAAAAAAACATCATATATTTCCATAGCAATAAATATATATATATAATATATATACAAATTATATATATATATATAAATGCACATTACACATACATATAACTACCAATAAAAATTAAACATTGTGTTTGAATAGGTAAAAAAATTGAGAAATTGAGACGTAGAAAAAAGAATTTGGTTTATATGACAATGGATAAAAATGCACAACAATGTATAACAATGAAAACATTACGGAAGAAAAGAAAGAAAGAGAAAGCATCAAAAGATAAACTACGTGAACAACATGCAAAACATAACAAGAAGAGACGTACACCACAAAAACAACGTAAAAAAAAAAGGAAGAATAAAAGAATTGAACGAAGTAAGAAGAAAATGGTAGAAGACAACGCTTCCATGAAAGAAACAGAAAAGACGCAAAGGAATATTGATTTGATAGATATATTAACAATGCGTATTCTCAACACAGGTGCAATAAACACAAGTATTCCAAAACCAATAAGCAAAGCAAAAAAACGAAATATTGTAAACAAGTTTGTAGCTGGTTTTGGCCAAAATCAGCAGCGGTGCCAAGCATGTGGCATTCAAAAATATAATTGTAAAATGCATCGTGTGAAAATAATGCATTGTGAAAAGTTAAATTCTGTCATTAGGCCATACATGATAGAAAAGGATTTAAAAAATCCATGCAGGCATGTGTTGAATATAGAGAATATCGGAAACTTTGCGCTATGCACAGCACTGACAACATCATTAAACTTTTTTTCCAAGTTGGGGAACCAATACAAGCAGCATTATCATGATGAAATTGGTGGGTACTGTAGTACATCAATTATTATGTGTAATTTATGTTATATTAATAAAAATCCATTTTCTTTCATAAAAAATGATGTTGGACGAATACCATTACCATTGAAAGGAATTAAATTAAATTTAATAGAAAAAGCCATATTGAGTCCACGAATTTTATGTAAAAAACTTGTAAAACTGGAAAATTCTGGCATGGGACTGAAAGGTACTGCAATTAATGTACGCACTTCAATTGCTAGCGATTTAAAAGTCAAAGTACCAAGAAAAGATGCTGTGAAATATATATGTGCAACAATAATAGGCGACAAAAATGGGGGGCTTGAACACCAGGCATATCTAAAGTCTAAAGAGCTTAATGGATTAAAGGCAGATGTAGAAAAAGTTCGTTTGTATTATTCCATAATACCTGACAAATACAAGATTGAACATCCAGATTGGGATGAGATACCTGTAGAAGTAGACGATTCAACCATAATTGTAGACAATAGCATGGAAACAAAACTAGTAAACCAAAAGGTAACATCCGATTATGCAAATGCAGCAGTTCAATCTCATCAAGGAGATAAGGCACCAGAGGAGGTGTTTGTTGTAGAGCCAATTGCAGGTCTAAGTGAGGAGGAGAGTCTGGTGCCATTGATGGCACAAATGATGGGGATATGTACAATAGAATCCACATTGCGACCAGGCTTCAAAAATGAAATCAACGAATTACCGGAGATATTGCAGGAAACTTTCACCACCATTTTTGTATTAGAAAAAATACCTAATATAAGTGTACAAAAGGTTTGTGATTATCTTTTTAATTTCTATGATACTAGATTTCAGACTTGTAATGATCTAATTATATATCTCTCAGATGTACTAAGGCGGTTACGGAATACATGGCATACCAATTATCGAATATTAGGTAAATCAGCTAAGGAACATGAATTTGTTCGATATACAAATACGCCAGAATTTGCAGATGATTTAAAAAAAGCAGTTAAAATATATGAAAGAAAAAAACATTTAGATGACCAACTGGCTCTATATAAAAACGAGAAAAGAGAGGAGCGCAGTGAAGCCACGAGTCATCATATTCATAATATGGAATTGCAACTTACAGCATTAAAGGACAATGTAGATTATAATATATTTACCAAGATTAACAGTGCCTTACACCGCCTTATACATTTAACGCAGCCAAAAATTAAATGGAGCAATGCAGAACGTGAGGCGTTAATGCCCATATTTTATTCCTTTCGTGATGAATTTGGTTCAGGAAATTTTTGGATCACATTGACATTTCAAGCATATACAAATCGACTGGTGCTAAAATTAACATTGGAAAATTCTGCTAATACAGTGAAGGAGGATGTGTTGAACTACAAGCATTGTTTTAAAGACAAGAATGCTCTCTTTGAGCAAATTAAAACCAATCCAATTGCAAAAGTTAAAGTATTTAAAATGTTAATGGATGCAATTTTTTGCCATTTGTTGGGGATTGATTGTACATCTAAAAAAACAAACCCATATACAGAAAATGAAGGTTTATGGGGGTATGCTCGTGCTGCAGTAGGGGTAATTGAGGCCACTGGCACTGGCGCATTGCATACGCATGTTATTTTATGGTGCCTTGTGCATGTAATGGTTTTACGAGAGTTGATTGCAAGCAAGGAACGATTGGATGAACTTATCACATTTATAGATAGTACTGTCCATGCAACATTTGAACGTAGTGTGCATAAGCAATACAACCAATACTGTGCACAGCAAAAGAAGTTTACAAAGCAAAAAAAAAGTATCAAAACAAAAAAGTTCAACAATCAGCAAGCTATCGACACAAAAGAAGAAAAGTTGGAATACGAGAAAAGCAAAAAGAAACTAAATGCAAAAGTGTGTGAATCCCTTGAAATTGAAGTAAAAAACCTTCATGTAGCAAAAACACGTTTAGACAAACAAGAGGCACTTGTTAAAAGAAGCTACCCAAAGTCTCGGTTCCCAGTCTCGATGTTACAACCGCCGTCTGAATCGTCGCCTGTGCTGAACTATCATTTATCTTTTGTGGAAGATTTGGTGCACCTTGCAAGTCTTCATGGCTATGATATTGAACTAGCTTTGCCACATCAAACTATACATATGGAAGTAAAACGTTTATATGCATTGTATAAAGATTATTTACACCATATTGAAAATAGTGAAATGCATGTAAATCCATTTAACGATAACATGGATGAAATTTTTCCATCCCATTTCCAGCCTGCATCTTCAAGGCATGATCATCACAGCCATTGTCATAGCCGTCATGGAAGCACAAAGAAGGCATCAGTCCAATTTGTTGTTGGACATGTGAATCCGTTCAATGATACAGACGACAAGGAGGATGAGTGGGATCTTGATATGGTTATTGATGTTGATGAATCTGCAACATCTGCTGGTAATGAATCATTAGAAAAAGCATTGAAAAAATTGGCCGAGAAGATGGATAATGATTTGGTTGAATTGAATAAAAAGTATAACCAAGGATGTATATCAACAACAACAACAGTAAATTTTGAGTGTTACCAACTTTTTAGATACGATCACGACACCACCAGTGCCAATGCCTTCCACTGCAGATGGATATAGTCATTTTCCCAATCCGTATCAACGAAAGAGTGTCAAGTGGGCAAAACAACAGCTCCAGCGCATAAAAAATCCAACCCCGCCTGCTGACGATACTTCAGAGTCTCCCTCATCCGATGAAGAAGATGACTATACTCCAGATATTAGTAAACCGCCGTTGGCATTGGAAAAATATCGTGAACAAAGTGCCATTTACACGTATGCTGTCAAGACAATCCAAAGCAAACAGCAACTTAAGTTGTTGATATGTGGTGGTCCAGGCACTGGAAAAACGTTTCTAACCAATTGCATTCTGAAGCAAATGCCTCGCTTGCGTATCCGTGCTGCTGGTTGCTCTTTCCAAGGTGTAGCAGCGTCTCTGATGCGAGTTAGTGATAAGAGAGGCCAAACGTACCATTCCATGTTTCAAATTGCCAGAGACAATAATGGTGGCACGAATAAAATACAGCTTGATCCAAATCGGTTACAAAAACTTTTTCCACTATTGGAAAAGGTTAGCCTCGTTGTCATGGATGAAATCAGTATGACTGGTGCAGAGCATTTTTCCCAGATAAATTCGAATATGATACAAGCCCTGCGCTTATATCGGGAACGTTTTGGTAAAGATAGACTCCAACACTTAGACGTTGACAGACCGTTTTTAGGCATGCACTTTATTGCCAGTGGCGATTTCGATCAAATAGATCCTGTTGGTGGAACAAGTTTAGCAACTGCAATGATCCAACGATGTATTTCTCAAAAATTGGGTGGGACTAAAACAAAACGCAAAATACAAGTACTGGATGCTGCTAATTTATTCTCCCAATTTACCGCAAAGTTTCTTACCCAACAAATACGTGCATCTGGTGATCGTCATCATACTCAGGTTATCAATTCAATGAAAACAATCCGTAAACCACTCACCAAAGAAATTATTGATGGTATCCAAGATTTAACCCCAGAACTGGTCACACGGAGACCAAAGTTTGAATTTGCGCCAATTCTTTGCTCTACAAATGTAAGTCCACCCTCTAATGCACCTCTTATACATACAATGTGCCACTAACCTTATGTATACTTTTTATTTCATTTTTTTTTGAATAAAGGACGAACGTTATCACCATTTGAATACCACTGCACCTCGCTTTGCACGAAAACATCGCAAAATCCTCTATAAATATTACAACCCGAAAAAAATGGGCAAAGGACACTTAGACATTCCAAATAAGACAACAGGTATTCCACCAAATTCGTATTCTGAAGAAGTGGACCATGGACGAGTTGGATTTAGCGAACACTTTGTACATGGTGCGCCCGGTCGCATTACAACGAATATTATGGCATCAAAAGGTGTTGCAAATGGATCGCCATGCCGTTACCATTCTATGATCTTTCATGCTGACAATGAAGCTTTAGTAGATGACTTGCTCCGTGCTTGTCGTGCCGATAGTACAGGTTTAAAATCTGTTGTTGGGCCAAAACCTGCATACATTAATGTATTTATTGATGGTCAATTCATGGTTAACGTCGGACGCCAGAGTGTTGAAGTTACCAACTCTGATTTTTTCAACCAAATGCATGAAAACCTTGTTACTGGCAACCAAGTGCACCTTCGCTGGAACGATGCCTTCCGAAAATCTAACCCAAAAATAAGAGCATGGGAAGGATATAAAACTGCAACCATCAAAAAAGTATATTCAAACGGTTTTGTTGTGCCTTGTGGTCCATACAGTGATGCCAAACACCCTTGCAAGCGATTGTGTGTTACATTAGGCTTCGCTCATACATTTAATAAAGCTCAGGGGATGACCCTACCAGCAGTTATTGTGTCGATCGACAAGAAAAAATTCAGCAACAGTGGTCGAATCAAACTATCGCATGTATTTATCTCGATGTCCCGTGTTTGTAATGGCAATGATATAGCCAAACTTCCTGGGTCTAACTTTGCCTATTTGTATGACTTAGAAGCGCCGCCACATATTCGTAAATGGGCTCGTAATTACGACATAAATGGTAAATGGATCCCTGGTGGAATTGATGTATCTGATGTAATCGAACGTTTGATTACTCTTCCATCTATTGACATTTGTACACTTCGTGACCTTCAATCGATTGTGCGAATGCTGGGTATTGAATATTGGGGTAAAAGAATAGATACATTACGTGGTTTAGTTCGCCCATGGTTTATTAAAGCACAGAAAATGAAGCAACAAATCGAACGTACCATTTCAAATTTTCCTACATTAACCTCTGTTGATGAATTGAGTGAAACCCAACTATCAATGATTATAACCATTACAGGCCAATCGCCTATTGGCAAGCATATAACAGTTTTACGTGAAATGGCAAAACCATGGTTTGATTATGCAAAGGGAACCACATCCAACCAATAAAATTGTACATGCTTATTATTTCAATTATAAGATTCGTTTACATGCGCATGCATATTATATAATTAATTAAATATATTTTATTCATCAAATCTAGACGTTAAAAAACTAAAAAATATTATTCTTATTATAAATAAATGTTGTAATTATTATTTAAGAAGCAGGTATTATAAGTATATTTGTAGTACCTGCTGTGTGCCTTGTATCTTATAATAACAGAAACACAGCACAATCGTCCCCCACGTAATGCATACTAAGAATACGAATAAAATCACTCTCTTTTTTCTTCCCATTGATTCACTCCTTAAACAAATAATTTCTATCTTCACGAACTTCTCTTTTTCGCCAATCTCGGGACAGGGTCCTTGCCGTTCAGGCATTTCATGTATATATACTGTATTTATTATAACGTATAAAAGTTAAAGTGTACTTGATGATATTAGTATAGGAAAATGCTATCCTATGTTAATGTTTTCAGTGTTCGAACATCCCGCGCGCCGCGTTACAATTTACATTTAGAAGTTATTATATCACAATGAATGTGAATGCGAACCAATATAATCATCTATCATTAAATTGTAATTTTTATTACATAAGTAATTTGTT
>JACLAC010008358.1_pt1 | contig 11024 bp, 11 predicted proteins | sample 8027881 | NCBI WGS metagenome assembly JACLAC01 (sample SAMN15725517, study PRJNA655200) | protist metagenome | isolation source: fluorescence activated cell sorting (FACS) single amplified genomes of... | place: Spain: Blaines Bay Microbial Observatory, Mediterranean Sea | collected 2016-01-19 | reverse complement strand
ATGGCTTTTTGTTATTTTAACTCGACCAGATCCATTATCGTTTTCAATTGAATCAGCTACCTCACTAGCGAAAGGTACCATGATAAATGTAGAAGAGCTGAATCATGGAAAGGAGTATGAACTAAGTGAGGGGCAGGCCACTTTAGTCTTCTCTGAAGGAACGAAAATTGACCTAACAGCCCCAATAAGTTGGATGTGTAAACCGAGGTATGATCAAACAGAGTTTCATGTCATCAAAGGCGATATTCAATCTATCATTCAAAAGCAATTACCTGAACAGCCTTTTATTTTTCAAAGTGAACACATGAAAAATATCATTGTTGGAACAGAAATTTTAATGAAAGTAAAAGACTCTTATTCAGAACTTGAAGTCGTGGAGGGAAAAGTTCGTTCTCAAGTAAATGGTGAAACAAGCTTTATTAAGGATATTAGTGCCGGAAAGAGAATTGTGATGGATAAGTTGGGGGAATGGAGTCGCTTACTAGAGGCGTCCAAGCATAAGCCTTTAGCTAGCTTTAATGATAGACCTTTGAGAGATTATGTGTTTAAAACATCTTCAGAAATAGATGATTTAAGCATTGAAGTTGAGCAAGGAGTACAAGAGGAGTTGATCGACATAAAAGTCGAAAGTAAAATAAATGAAAACTCTGCAGGGAATTGCCATGCCTTTATTAAACCAGACCGTATGCCTGAAGCATTAAAGGGAGTGCGCTTTTGGGTGAAAGGTGAGGGGGGGCAAGCTTCCTATCAATTTCGGATTCATTCAGAGGATCATTTTCTGAAGACAGAACTTATCGATGATAATTCAGACTGGAAGGTCATTGAATTAACTTGGGACGAATTTAAAAGCCTTCATTCAGGTGATAGTCTTATTCCTTTTGATTCTTCTGATATGGAATACTTGTCATTTGAATTTTCAAATACGATTGATTTATCTGTTAAGTATTTTGAGTTCTTGAGATAATTTCTTTATGTACTTAGTTCATGTGGCCTATGCCTATAGCTTTGACTTGGTAAGCAGGGAAAGCTATTTTCTTTTGAATTAGCCTTTTTTTGATAAGATAGAAGGCCAAAAGCTTGGTACTCTTTCGATATATTCTTTATACCGTGAACGTTTCTTGATCATTTCTTCTTCTAAAGGAGCAATACCTGTAAGTCTCGTAAGTAAATAATATAGGAGTAAAGGTGATGCTATGTTATAAAAATTTTGCCACTGAAAACTAAACATAAATAAGCCAACCCAGATACACCATTCTCCAAAATAGTTTGGGTGTCGGCAAAAAGCCCAGACACCAATGTCACAAACCTCATCTTTTGAAGAGTGTTGTTTAAACTTTTTAAGTTGTAAATCGGCTAAAACTTCAATTGATAGTCCAAGCAACCAAATAGCAGAACCGATGAATAAAAAAGGTAGATATGTAGTAAGGCCGAAGTTCCATAAAGGTAAAGATATGACAAATGCAAATACTCCTTGCCCCAAAAATATTTTGTCACTTCCGCTTATGGCATTGGATGTAATGCTTTTCGAATAGGAAAGGATGGCTCTACAAAGCAACTGTATGCAAATACAGATATCGCCAACCATCATGGTGGTGTCATTTTACACAAGGGTCATATCTACGGTTCAAGTGGCAGAAGCTTCTCTAGCCTCAACATTGAAACCGGTGAATTAAATTTTAAGGGAAAAAGTGTCGGTAAAGGTGCAACAGTTTTTGCTGATGGTTACTTATATTTACGAAGTGAAACTGGTCCCGTCGCCATCATCGAAGCGACTCCAAAGGGTTTCAATGAAGTCAGTCGTTTTTCTCAATCAGAACGAAGTAAGAAAAAAGCTTGGGCTCACCCAGTTGTAGCAAATGGAAAGCTATACTTACGCGACCAAGATATTCTACTATGTTACACTATAAAAAAGTAGAGCTTTCGTTTTTTAAGTTCTACTTTTTCTTTGATGATTTCTTTTTCTTTCCAGCCAAATTTGACTTTAGATAATCTTCATATAAAGGGTCACCTAAATCATTCATAAAGCCCTTTAGGTCTTTTAACATTTCACTCACTCGTTCTTTATTCTCAGGATTTAGAGCGAGGTTATTAACTTCGTAGAAATCATCGGTTAGTTTATATAGTTCAAGCTCTTTAGGGTGAATCACATGATTTACTTTTGAAGCTACATTTACATTTGACTTAGCTAGACTTAGCCACTCCGCCCACGCTTGAGCAAAAAACTTGCCTTTGCTACTAAAGTTTTGCCATATATGTTCCGTTGTTTGATCCGGGCTCCAAACCAGTTTCCAATCATCTCGAATGAAAGCTCGTTGCCAAGTTGGTCTTATGTTATAAAGGTATACAAAATCTCGATGTTTATTATAAGAACCTTCAAACAAAGGCTTCAAACTGAATCCATCTAATTTAGGGTCTGAGCCTCCAGCTATATTAACTAATGTTGGCAAAATGTCACAGTACTGTCCTAAAGCAGATGTACGTCGAGCTTTTATTTGACCAGGCCAACGCATCACACACAAACTACGGTTACCATGATCATAAACCGTCCATTTTGCACGCGGCATAGCTATTCCTTGTTCACTTAAAAAAATCACAACGGTTGATTCTTCAAGTTTCATTTCTTTTAGTAATTTTAAGGTTGTACCGACTTGATGATCTAATTCTTCCACTTCTGCTGCGTGTTTAACAAAGGCTTTCCGTGAACTAGGTGTATCTATCCAATGATCAGGCAGTTTGACTTTCGATGCATCAAAGTTTTTTTCTTGACCAAGGTCCCATGGATGGTGTGCGTGTATAGATCCAATGACAGCACAGAAGGAGTCCCCCTCTGACTGAGCTGATTGAATAAAATGCTTCAAACCATCTACCGTGTATTCCGAAATAGAGCTATTAGCTCCGCTAGGAAAACCTTTAATATTTTTAAACTTTTTCCCCATACCAAAATGAGACTTCCCCGATATACCCACCTGGTATCCAAGAGGCTCTAAGTGATCAACGATGCTTTTTATGCCCTTCTTAGGAATGACATGAGAATTAGAAAGCTTACCATTATTAACAGGAAAAAGACCCGTGTACAATTCAGCTCTAATAGGACCGCATTGAGCGACGGTGCCATAAAATCGATCAAAAATAAGCCCTTCAGTAGCTAATTTATCAATATTTGGTGTACGAGCATCAGCTGAACCAGTACAGCCAAAAGCATCGTAGCCGACATCGTCTCCTATGATGATCAGAAAGTTAGGCTTTCCTTTTTCAGCAAAGATTGATCCCTGTATTAAGATCAGCAAGATGAAGGAGGTCATCCATAGACGTATCGAAGAAACTAGTTGGAACTGCATTTTACACTTTTTCATAACTAAAGTTGCTTCTTACCTCAATTACCTTAACATTTATTTCTGAAAAATTAAAATTTAATTCCAAGTGATATGTACAGGGCCTTTATCTGGGTCGACATCAACAAAAATTTTATCTTTAAAAACTACTACTGCTAAAGGGCTTCCAGCTTGCTTTGCCTTACCAGCTTTAGCCTTCACTTTCACAACAAGGGTGAGTGAACTTTTATAGGAACTTTCTTCCATCCCCTTCAAAAAACAACTCAATTCGTTTTCACCTTCTTTGACATCAAGTTTCACTTTCTTTGCCAATTCTTTGTACTGACCAATTGCAGAAAAAGTATCTACCCAAACTTCTGAATCTATTGACTTCGTAAGCCATCATCAAAAGTATAAGTTATTGCAGCCTTCCTATCACCTTTAAAGGGGGCAATGTAAACCTCAGTCGCAAATACTTGCCCTAAAAAATGATGGGAATTAATATAAACCTCATAGACCTCACTCAGAATTTAACTGTACTATGAAGTTTATTCGAAAAGTATAATTAGACAGTACCTTAAAAGGTGTTACAAATTTATATTGCTTTTAGGAAATTATTAGAAATATCTTAGTTTTTCGAAAAACGATGTTCTAGTTTAACTATTTTAAATTACTGAAACATTTTCTTAATCCATTTAACCACTCGGCCTAAAATAGCGACTTCTTCATAAACCATTTCACCCATATCAAAATAATCACGATGATGAATCACCGTTTCTGTTTCTAGATCCCACTTCAAGACAGAAACTCCATCTACACTGATATTCTTCCCCGATTTTAATTTTTTACTACTATAGTCCATACGCCAAGGAAGAACAAGATTATCATCTTCCATTATAATCTCCCCAAAAGTAAACTTTATTTTTGTGACAGGCTTATACATCATACCATAATAGGATTTAATCGTTTCCCTACTTTTATGATCCCCTATTGGGTCAACTAAAGTTGCATCTTTATGATAAAAATCATCCACTAAATCTAAACGATCTTTTGTCAGGTCATTAAAAAACTTAACTGTTTTATCCGTTCGTTCTTGCTTAAGTTCTTGTTGCAACATTGATTTACTTTCCACTTTTTCTTGAGCCCCTATAACGTTAAAAAAAGTCATTAGAACGATGATTCCTAGACTGACTATTTGTTTTGCTTTTCCCATTCCTCTACTTCCTTTTCTGTAGTTTTAATTAATTGGTACTCCATTTCCCCTTCTCGATAATACCACTTTTTCCCTTCTAGAACAATTTCAAATTCTACTAAACCATCCCTGTTTTTTCTAACAAAAGACCACCCTCCATTCATCTCTTCTTTTACTTTAATTAAACTTTCTGCTGGTTTGTGTCGCTTCTGAGGTTTAACATACTGTATAAAGACTTGATCGTCTAAATATAATCTAGTGTTCATAGCTTTATTTATCATAAAACTTAGGTAAAAAGGATGGCGTTTTGAAAAATCTTCTTTAACAAAACGCCAATAGCCTTGATACCCTTGATTCTTACTAGTATCATCACTCCAAACAATTGGAGCAACACTTATAAATGAGAGTACAAAAAATATTTTCAATGACTTTTTCTAAGAAGCATTTGAACTGTGCCAAGGTATCTTTCTGTAAACCCTGCAGCACAATAGCTTAAATAATAGTCCCACATGCGAATGAAGTGGTCATCATAACCCAACGACTTAACTTCAGGGAGATGAGCCACAAAATTCCTTCTCCATTCACACATTGTTTTGCCATAATCTAAAGTGATATCTTTTAAATCAGATAGAACTAACTGCCCTGACTCTCGAGCTTCTTCCAACAAAACTGACACACATGGTATTTTACTTCCTGGGAAAATATACTTTTGAATAAAGTCTACTTGCTTCAAATGGTTTTTATGTGCATGATCCGGCAAAGTAATAGCTTGAATGGCTGCCAACCCACCCGGTTTTAAAATATCATTACATGTCTTAAAATATGTCCCCATAAACTTTGGGCCGACCGCCTCAATCATTTCTATAGAGACAAGCTTGTCGTATTTCTCATTTAAAGTACGGTAATCGCGAAGTTGTATTTCAATTTTATCACTTAAACCTAGTTCGATAATTCTTTTATCTGCTAAGGCTTTTTGTTCTTCTGATAAAGTGATAGAAGTTACTCGACAGCCGTAGTTTGAAGCAGCATGAATCGCAAAGGAACCCCAACCACTCCCTATTTCAATAACATGATCACTCGATTTCAATTCAAGTATTCGACACATTCGATCTAGCTTTGCGACAGAGGCTTGCTTCAATGTTGTATCAGAGTTTTCATAAATCCCACTAGAATATGTCATAGTACTATCTAAAAATAGAGAAAACAAATCATTCCCTAAATCGTAATGAGCAGCAATATTTCTTTTGGCATTCTTGCGATTTCCCAACTTCATCCATTCTTCTATTTTCAGCCATGGTCGTGCAATTTTCGCAAAGCCATTATCAAGAGCTTCAACTAAGGGTCTATAATGACCAAATAATCTAAATAAAGTATATAAATCATCACATTCCCAATCTCCATCCATATAGGACTCTGATGCTGCTAATGAACCACCTAAGACTAGTTTTCTATAAAAAGATATATTGCTTACTTTTATAGAAACATTTCTTTCACTACCTTTCCCAACGATTACCTCACCTTCCGAATCTTCTATATGAAGCTTTCCTCCATCCAAGCCTTCTAGCTTCTTTAATAAAAGGCGTTTCCATAAGTTAGAACTCTCCTTTATTTCAGTCACTGTTTTTTCACCATTTGCAAGAGTGATAGAAGGCAATACTTGTTCAATTGGCATGATTATCCTTTAAGTTTAAGGGTGGAGCAAAATAAGGTGCACCTTTAATTTTTAATAATAGTGCGTTCCAGTAGATAGCGCTTAACGTCTTTAAACACATCCATGGATATGCGAGACCTAACTTTATAAGATTTTTCGTACTTAAGTTCTTCTGAGAGAGTCTTAAGTCAACTTTAAAATGACGTCCTAAATGATTGTCACGGTTTTCCATCTCTACTTTCAGCTCTTCTCTAGGTTGAGAAAACTCCCACAAGTACTCTTGTTCCATAGGCATAAAAGGAGATACATGAAATTTTTTATTAAACCATTTAGGTTCTTTTCCATCTAAGGATATAACATAATGATAGCGCTTTGACCAAGGAGTATTTGTTATTTCTGCTAAAACAGCTATACAATTGCCCCCTTTCCTTTCTGATATAAAATAAAAACTTACTGGGTTAAAACTAAAGCCTAATGTACCTAACTGCGTCAATACTTTGACTGAATGATGGGAACTTAATTCACGACCTAACTTTTTTCCAGCTGAAGATAAGACGGCCTCTTTGAGACTAGTATATTGAGGAAGATGATAATCTTTTCTATAAAAAGAAAAAAGACGTCTTTTATTTACAGAAAACAACCAGCTAGGTAACTTTATCGTATCTAGTTCATCTAAGTCTAAGCATGCCATAGCTATTTTATAAGTAAAACTATGCTTAATCGGGAGCCATCTAGCATGCCTAACCAAGCCTGTATATAGACAACTATCCATTTAAATTGATAGCCTTTGCCTGTAGTCCTTTTTTTATTTTCTCTACCACTCGCAACGCACTCCACACACCATCTTCGTGAAAACCCCATTTCCAGTAGGCACCACAGTAATGAATACGGTCTACACCTGAAACTTCAGACCATCTCTCTTGTGCCTTTAATGCATTTAAATCGAAAAAGGGATGCATATAATCAATCGTTTTATGAATTTTATCTTCAGCAATTTCTCTATGAGGGTTTAAAGTAATCAGCCAAGGCTGACCCGTCAAATGCTGTAAACGATTCATATCATAAGTTAACTCTATTCGGCTCTTTGCTGTTTTTGGTAAACATACATTCCAAGCCGCCCAAGCCCTTTTCTCACTTGGCATCATTTTTATATCACTGTGCAGTATAGCTTGGTTTGGTTGATACTTTATTGAGCTCAACACTTCAGACTCATTTTGACTAGGTTTATCAATTATTTTTAGAGCTTGATCTGAATGTGTTGCAACAATGACCTCATCATAATTTTCAGCTTCATGACCTTTAGCTTTAATAGAGACTCCTTCAACAACTCTTTTTATTTCCTGTACTGATGAGTTACTTAATCGACGAACTTCCGAAAACTCTGAGAGTCGCTTCACATACTCTTTCGAGCCACCGACAACAGTTCTCCAAATAGGTTGACCTGATGCTTGCAACATGCGATGGTTAACCATAAACTGTAAAAATGATCGTGCTGGGTATCCATCTATCTCTTCAGGAGCCGTAGACCAAATGGCTCCAGCCATTGCATATAGAAATAAATTTTTAAAAGTTTTTCCACAACCTGCTTCACGACAAAGGTCTCCAACAGTCGTTGTAATATCATGAGGGTTATTTTTTAAGAATTCTTCTGCATAAGTTTTTAATTTAAAAAAGTCTGACCATACCTTTAAATATTTAGGATTAAAGAGATTCTTCCTTTGAGCAAAAACTCCATTTATATTTTGTGTACTGTATTGTATTCCAGTTTTTAGATCTTGAGTTCCAAAACTCATATCCGTTTCAACAGTTGGAACATTTAATTCTTTAAAAAGTTTTACTAAACCTGGGTAATTAAGTTCGTTGTAAACAATGAAGCCGGTATCAACAGAAGTTCCATTTATTGTGACAGTATTGGCATGTCCTCCAAAGCGACTCTCTGATTCATAAAGAGTTACTTTAGCTAAATATCTTAATTGATGAGCAACAACATGCCCTGATATTCCACTTCCGACTACAGCTATTTTTTTCATCCCAAATCTCTTAAATTTGATAGATAGAAATATGGCTTTCCCGATATTTTCATGTGTTTAAAACTTAACTATGTATTAAATTCGTTCATTTAATTATAAATGAACGAATTTAATTGTCAAATCGTTTATTTTTATATAATTAAAACATGAATCCAGACCAATACCTTCTAACTAGTCCCAAAGTTGCTAAGCTACTCAATGTTCATGAGTCTTCTATAAAACGCTGGTGTAATTCAGGCGAACTACCAACTCAGACAACTGAAGGAGGACATCGCCGAATTAGTTGGACTGCATTTCAAGAGTTTTCAGATACAAGAGAACTCTCACATCCTTACACACCCTTCAAAAAAGAAGCTTTGATGGTTTATTTAGGTCATCAACAATTACTTAAAAAAAATCAACCTTTATCTCTACAAGAAACTATTCAAACTTGGATGTCTAGAAATGAATTATGCTACATAGCTCCATTATTACTTCTCGTTTTAAATGAAACTAAATGGAACTATAGCTATATTTTTGATAACATTCTTTTTCCTAGCTTAAAGCAAGTTGGTCAATGGTGGCTAAATGGAAAGATCACAACAAGCGATGAACACAGGATCTCTCAAGAATGGCAACAAGGACTTATTATTTCTAGATTTCATATACACAAAAATATAGAGTTTTCACATAAACCCCTGAAAGCTATTGTGGCTTGTTCTGAAGAAAACACACATGAAATTGCCTGCCATTGCCTCAGACTCATTTTAGAATACCGAGGAATTGAAGTTATTTTTCTAGGAGCACGTGTTCCGACATCCGACCTTATAAAAGCACAACTACATTATAGAACAGAACTGGTTTGTGTTTCATATTCACCTTATAACAAAATGAATGACATTGAATTAGCTCATGAAACACTTTCAAATAGCTATGACCCATTTCGCCCTTATGCTTTAGCTTTTGGTGGTGTACCCTTAAAGGGTTGGAATCCTCCCAAAAACAAAAGCCCTTTTTTACATGAAGGCACTTTTTCGGATATGATATTTTTTGAAAAATGGTTGGATGAATGGCATTCATCATAATTTCATATCTAACTATACAGGCTTTTAGTTTATGGGTTGCAAGCCTTTTTCTTAAAGACTCTAGCCTAATGGATAGGTTTTGGGGCATCACATTTTCATTCATCTCACTCCTTTCATTACTTTACCAAGAAAACTCATCCACAAAGCTATGCATTTTTATCATGGCACTTATTTATGGTCTAAGACTCAGCTGGCATATTACGAAACGCAATTGGGGAAAAGGTGAGGACCCTCGTTATACAGAAATGAGAGTAAATACGAAAAACTATCCTTTGGTTTCATTGTTTACAATATTTTTGGGGCAAGGAGTATTTGCATTTGTCATATCTTTACCTTTATGGAACTTCGGCCTTACTACATATCTACCTTTTTTATTCATCGGTTCTGCTATTTGGTTGCTTGGACTATCAATTGAAGTTTTAGCCGATTTACAACTTAAAAAGTTTAAACAACACTCTTCAAAAGATGAGGTTTGTGACATTGGTGTCTGGGCTTTTTGCCGACACCCAAACTATTTTGGAGAATGGTGTATCTGGGTTGGCTTATTTATGTTTAGTTTTCAGTGGCAAAATTTTTATAACATAGCATCACCTTTACTCCTATATTATTTACTTACGAGACTTACAGGTATTGCTCCTTTAGAAGAAGAAATGATCAAGAAACGTTCACGGTATAAAGAATATATCGAAAGAGTACCAAGCTTTTGGCCTTCTATCTTATCAAAAAAAGGCTAATTCAAAAGAAAATAGCTTTCCCTGCTTACCAAGTCAAAGCTATAGGCATAGGCCACATGAACTAAGTACATAAAGAAATTATCTCAAGAACTCAAAATACTTAACAGATAAATCAATCGTATTTGAAAATTCAAATGACAAGTATTCCATATCAGAAGAATCAAAAGGAATAAGACTATCACCTGAATGAAGGCTTTTAAATTCGTCCCAAGTTAATTCAATGACCTTCCAGTCTGAATTATCATCGATAAGTTCTGTCTTCAGAAAATGATCCTCTGAATGAATCCGAAATTGATAGGAAGCTTGCCCCCCCTCACCTTTCACCCAAAAGCGCACTCCCTTTAATGCTTCAGGCATACGGTCTGGTTTAATAAAGGCATGGCAATTCCCTGCAGAGTTTTCATTTATTTTACTTTCGACTTTTATGTCGATCAACTCCTCTTGTACTCCTTGCTCAACTTCAATGCTTAAATCATCTATTTCTGAAGATGTTTTAAACACATAATCTCTCAAAGGTCTATCATTAAAGCTAGCTAAAGGCTTATGCTTGGACGCCTCTAGTAAGCGACTCCATTCCCCCAACTTATCCATCACAATTCTCTTTCCGGCACTAATATCCTTAATAAAGCTTGTTTCACCATTTACTTGAGAACGAACTTTTCCCTCCACGACTTCAAGTTCTGAATAAGAGTCTTTTACTTTCATTAAAATTTCTGTTCCAACAATGATATTTTTCATGTGTTCACTTTGAAAAATAAAAGGCTGTTCAGGTAATTGCTTTTGAATGATAGATTGAATATCGCCTTTGATGACATGAAACTCTGTTTGATCATACCTCGGTTTACACATCCAACTTATTGGGGCTGTTAGGTCAATTTTCGTTCCTTCAGAGAAGACTAAAGTGGCCTGCCCCTCACTTAGTTCATACTCCTTTCCATGATTCAGCTCTTCTACATTTATCATGGTACCTTTCGCTAGTGAGGTAGCTGATTCAATTGAAAACGATAATGGATCTGGTCGAGTTAAAATAACAAAAAGCCAT
>JACLAC010016097.1_pt1 | contig 11025 bp, 9 predicted proteins | sample 8027881 | NCBI WGS metagenome assembly JACLAC01 (sample SAMN15725517, study PRJNA655200) | protist metagenome | isolation source: fluorescence activated cell sorting (FACS) single amplified genomes of... | place: Spain: Blaines Bay Microbial Observatory, Mediterranean Sea | collected 2016-01-19 | reverse complement strand
GAGCTTAGCGGTTTTGATCGTCCTTCTTCCACAGACAAAGCCGAGGACCTTGCCAAAGCTGGAGTCCCCCGCTAGCCAGAGCCAACATGAGGACTTATTTTAGCGATGAAAGTGCAGAGTTCATCGATTTCGATGAAGGAGCAGGCTTCAGTCTGTGGTGAGCTTGCTGGGAGTGCTTGGGCAGCTTGCACCAACCAGCGAGAGACCGTCTTATGATGGCTGCTGAGAACCCAGCCGATGGCTTGCATCCCCATCCCTTCAAGATAGAGTGGACAGGCCTGTTGCTTGAGGGCTAGATCTTTGCCTCGTCGTAGCGTTTGAAAGATCCGTCGACAGGCTTGGCAACGGTAGCGTTGGACACCACGACTGGTGCCATAGCTAATAGAGTCAGGATAACGCAGTGAGGACATTGCATCGTTAGTTCTCCAAATCTCGGAGATTACTTCATTTGTCTAAAAGACGCACCTGCGCCAACCCTAAATCATCCTGAGCAATTTAGCTAATCTCCCAACCCTCAGCTAAGTGATTCAAAACACAATCTTTCTAAGTAAAAGTTGCGACCTCTAGCGTCACACAGACAATAAAAGCAAAGGAAATTGCATCAGTAGTGGCTTTAACAATACCCATGGCTTACAAGATTTTGCTGAGTTTGCTAAATAAATACAGAGGTGCTCCTCATAAAGAATGGAGCGTATGTGGGTGGGGAGGGTACTAACCTAGAGCTTGTTAAATGAGTAAAACAGGTCAAAAAGTTCCCGTTTTTGTCTTAACTAGAGAAATTCTCATAATTAAATAAGACAGGGAATAGAAAATAGCCAATAATTTGATGTGCACAGGCCATTAGCTCAGTTGGTAGAGCAGCGGATTCCAAACCCTTCGCCTAATATTATAAACGCTGCCCTCCACCTCAAAGCTCTCTTCCTCTAATTGACCTCGGCCCGTTGCGGGGAAAATTTCACAAAAGAGGTCCAGAGCCTTATGGTAATGAGACTTCCTTAGCAGATCGTTGTCAATACCCTTCAGAGATTAAGGGATTCACAGCAAATCTAACAAATCTCTACAGAGTGGGCGCTTTACACTCTGAATCAGACATTTTCAGCGCAAAATAAGTGTCGACTTGAATCGACATGAGATTTGAGTCAATACTGAAATCTGTTTAAGCATTGAGTTCATCAACCCAGAGGACTCCTACGTCTTAATAGTGATTTGTTATGGAATAGGGCAATTGAATTCCGATGATCCTCCGGCAACTGATCCTGAATCAAGTCTTTTAATCCTCTGGTCATTTTCTGGGGCTGACTCATTTTGGTTATACGCTTTCTCTTGGGTATTGTGGAAAGCCAGAAAATATTCCGCAAATGCATCTTGCTCCCCTCCAGTAACGCTAAAGCTGTTGTTTAGCCCAGGATCCTTGGTCAAATCTCCATCGGGAAAATCTTGCGGATCCCCATACATCTGACCGCTGTAAAGATTGGTCCGATTGGGTGCGCTCAAACTATCAAATGGGTAACCATCCCCACCATTGACCAGAAAATTTAGCGATACTAGCTTAATCTTAATATTTTCATCCAGTACTGACCCGTTTTCAACTAGCACAGTTCCATCAGATCCATCATTGTTAAGTAAAACTAGCTTACGCACTCGCTCCCCATTTCCAGCTGCAGTACGACTTGCATAAGAAGCGTCAAACTCAAATCTCATACCTCCAACTTGGGGGAATTCCCCAGGACTGTTGTCGTCTCCTACCATCCGCAAGCCATTCTCTAGTAAATCTTTCAACTCTGCCGTCGTCACATCTACTACTACAAGTCCGTTGTCAAATCTGAAGGTTGATTCTAGATGTCCCTGAGAGATGGCGTTATTAACACCACCTAAAGTTCCAAATGCTGCCGGCGGTAAAGTTTCAATTTCACCTGCTTCGTTCAATCTTTCAATTCCGATTGACGATCTTATTCCACCACCATTTTTTAGTGAGACATCGACTTTTGCAGTGCCTTCCAAAATTTTGTTAGCGTACCAAAGATTTGCATCTGCACTCAAATTACCTAGCCTAGTTTCTTGAACTCTTACGGAATATCTTCGCCCATCAAGATAAGATTTCGTATATCCTACTACGACTGCGTACTTGGCTTGAATAACTTCCATTAGCGCATCTGAGATCTCTTTAGCCTTCGAATTTGTTATGCCGCCTACACTTGAAGCTACCGCTGCTGTGGCCGCATAGGCTCCGTTCAGTTCAGGGTCTAAGCGATTTGTCAATAATTTTCCGTTGCTGTCAAAATGAGCTACTAACCGTCCAAGGTATTTGTGATCTGAACTCACGTTGACTATCGCAGTAGGATTGCCACTCAAATCATTTGTAAGAAACGGGTATGTTTCGGTAAAAGCACTATCTGCGGTGACACTTGATGTGTAAAGCACATCGTTCTCATCCCCCATCATCGTTCCAGAACCTCCAGCAACAATGATGTCAACATCTTTGATTCTTGTAGCAAGAGATTTTTCACAATTGATGTCTTGCAAGTGTGATAAAAGAACAATCTTATCAATACCTTGATTTGTCAGTGAATCAATTGAATTCTGTACGATGGGTGCTAATTCGTCAGTTGATGTTGGCAAACTTGGTTGAAATAATAAATCTCCTGGCGAAGTAATAAGCTTTATTTCGGGTGTAGAAACACCTACCAAACCGACAGCCTCACCATCAATAATTTTTACAGCATACTTTACGAATTTTGCACCTAGATTTTCAACCAGAGCGCCATCAGTCCCGGCTTCAAGATCAGAAGCTTCAAAATTACTAGCGTTTGTGGATAGGAAGGGGAAATCTACTGTGAATCCATCTCCGTTGATTGCGTCCGCAAGATTGGCATCCCCCTGATCCAACTCGTGATTGCCCAGGGCGCTCGCATCCAAACCCAATTCCTTCAAAATCGCAAATTCCGCGTGACCGGGTTCGTTACTACCAGTTATAGCTTCAACTTCGTCACTCTCTGACGCGAAATAGCGCGGGCCAGGGATAATATTGTCTCCCGAACTCACAAAAAGTGTTTTGTTGCCGTATGTGGGATCAGATTTGAAGGAACCAACTAATGTAGCAAAATGCTCAACAGATTCGAATACATCGTAGACTGATCCATCCACGTCAGAAAAATGCAAAAGTTGTAGAGTAAATGCAGGACCGTTGCTGTTATCATCATCAGAAGCGCAACTTGGGAGAACTACAATAACTGCGCTCAGGGCACCAATGACAAATGTTTTCCAGTTTTTCATGAGATTCTTAGGTATAAAGATGTACAATCACTTTGCTTAATCAAAACAGAAATGTGATTTTGATACCAATTAATATACTTTTAAAATGTTTGGACTATATTCGAGATTAATTTGAATTTTGTTATGATTTCAAATTTGCTTGGATTCACACTTCCTAAGTCTGCGTAGCTTTCCAGTAATATTTAGGCTGAAATACCTCATTCAGTACGCGTCCATGGACGTGTCCACCTGCTAGTTTGATAGGATAAATCAGGGTAAAAGAAGGATGGGAAAGGAAATTAGCCTCTAGACTAGATAAGTCCATGGCTAGAGGTAATTTGAAGTAAAGTTGTGAAATGGTGGAGGTGGCGGGAGTCGAACTCTGCACTATGCCATGAATTATTGGGCTTTGAGGGGTTTAGGTGTCCACATAGGTGACAATTGTGGCATTGGAGCTTAAGGGTTATTTAGTTTATGGATGAGCAGTTTCAAAGAAACTTCCAACATCGTTTTTGATTTGCTGTAGCAAAGCGTTTTGCGATGGAGCCTTGCTAGATAATGCCTCAGTCGGCAGTTGAGTGATTCGATTTGTGTGGTGAAGGTCTCTCCTGCGTAATGCTTGGCGTGTGGGATAAAATTCTCGTCGGCCTTCAGCATGTCCGTGCCATAGCCCATCGTCGGCAGTTGCTTGATCTGCTGCCAAAGGAGCTTAGCGGTTTTGATCGTCCTTCTTCCACAGACAAAGCCGAGGACCTTGCCAAAGATGGAGTCCGCCGCTAGCCAGAGCCAACATTGGGATTTTTTTTAGCGATGAACGTGCATAGTTCATCGATTTCGATGAAGGAGCAGGCTTCGGTCTGTGGTGGGCTTGCTGAGAGTGCTTGGGCAGCTTGTACCAACCAGCGAGAGACCGTCTTATGATGGATGCCGAGAACCCTACCGATCGCTTGCATCCCTATCCCTTCTAGATAGAGTCAACAGGCCTGTTGCTTGAGGGCTGGACCTTTGCCTCGTCGTAGCGTTTGAAAGATCCGTCGGCAGGCTTGTAACGGGAGCGTTGGACACCACGGGCTGGTGCCATAGAGAATAGAGTCAGGATGAGCATATTGAGGGCATTGCATCGTTAGTTCTCCAAATCTTGGAGATTCCTTCATTTGTATAAACGACGCAAATGCGCCAACCCCCAAAATACCATGGTAGAATGTGTCGGGCCTAAGAGTATGGTCATACTGCAGCCCAAAAACTTCGAGGAGAGTATGAAAATCTGCCAATTGAAGAAATAGCGATTTAAATTACGCGGGATGGAGCATATATATACCAAAATTTGAATACTTAACTGACATTCACATTGCTACTTTTACAACTGACATTCGAAACTCTTTTGGCATCCAGCTTGGTACTGCCAATGTTTAGGAAATCACCGAACTCCGCCGGTAAAACGTCCAATTGATTCAACTCCCTTCCTGATCAGTTCCCCCATATTCTAAAACAGAATTCATATTCTTTGTATTGCCAAGTCGGGCATTAGCCACCATACTTGGGCCCTTGATTTAAGGTGAAGGCTTTCGGGTAGATCATCAGCATCAACCTTTCAAAGTCTGTAATGATAATCCGTCACTTTTTCCAAAACATGAGGTAAAATGAGTAGTCATCAGTCGCTGAAAATCTCTAGACGAACATTGATCAAAGGCACAGCCAGCGCTTTCGTGCTTGCACCGAGCCTCGGAATCTTGCCCTTGGCCTCGGCAAAAGACCCAATCAAGGCTGCTGGCATCTACACAGTCCCCGTTGAGCAGCAGTGGGTAAGTCGAATTCACAAAGCGGCGTTGGCAGCACAGTCACGAGGTGACATCGCCTACACGTTTACAGAAAATACTGCCAACACTGACTATCCAAGAGTGATGAGGGAATATGCAGAGCAAGGAAACACTCTAATCATCGGAGAAATTTTTGGTGCCGAATCAGAAGCAAGGGAGGTTGTGGCAGAATACCCCGAAGTTGCTTTTTTGATGGGATCATCTTTCAAGGAAGACCCAAGTCTGCCCAATCTAGCCGTCTTCGATAACTACATCCAGGATGCCTCGTATTTGTCGGGTATTATTGCTGGGGCAATGACAAAGTCTGGTAACATCGGAATGGTTGGTGGATTCCCAATTCCCGAGGTGAATCGATTGATGCATGCCTTCATGGCAGGAGCACGAGAGATGAATCCTAACATTCGTTTTCAAGTCTCTTTTATCGGCTCATGGTTTGACCCACCGAAGGCCAAAGAAACTGCGTTTGCTATGATCGAAGGAGGCGCCGACCTTCTGTATGCAGAGCGCTTTGGTGTCTCGGACGCAGCTAAAGAGAGGGGCATTTTGGCCATCGGCAACGTGATTGACACCCAAGATCAGTACCCAAGCACCGTGGTCGCATCAGCCATTTGGCATTTTGAACCGACAATGGATGCTGCTGTTGCTGCCGTTCAAGCAGGGAATTTCAAAGCTGCGGATTATGGCATCTATTCGTTCATGAAGAATGGAGGATGTACACTTGCACCATACGGTACTTTCGCCGGTAAGATACCACAGAAGGCTGTTGATATGGTTGCAAAGCGGACTGCAGAGATCAAAAACGGTAGCTACACTGTCACGATCAATGACAACGAACCAAAATCTAGCTGATCCACTTTAAAGCTCTCTAAAGTGGGAGAAGTCGTTCTTCGTCTTGAGGGGATCACCAAGAATTTTGGAGCCCTCAAGGCGAATGAAAATGTCAGCCTGAATTTAGAGAAGGGTGAGGTACTTGCGCTGCTGGGTGAGAATGGTGCAGGCAAAACCACCTTGATGAACATCCTTTTTGGTCAATACACCGCCGATTCCGGAAGGGTGGAGGTTTTTGGCAAAACTCTTCCACCAGGGATGGCCCGTGCGGCTTTGGATGCCGGAGTTGGAATGGTTCACCAACATTTCACTCTCGCACACAATCTCTCCGTTCTTGAGAACGTCATTCTTGGGACCAGTTCTCTCTGGTCCTGGAAGCTACGATACAAGCTAGCCCGCCAGCAACTCCTCGAACTTGCCAATCGGTATCACCTGAAGATCAATCCTGATGCGAAAGTCTCTTCTCTGAGTGTGGGAGAGCGTCAACGAGTAGAGATTCTCAAAGCTTTGTTCCGACAAGCTAAGATCCTGATCCTTGATGAACCAACCGCTGTCCTGACTCCTCAAGAAACCGAATCACTTTTTGAGACCTTAACGGAAGCTACAGAACAAGGACTATCTATAATCTTCATCAGCCACAAACTCCATGAGGTAATGAAAATTGCCCAGAAAGTGGCCATTCTTCGTCATGGGAAACTCGTAGCTACCAAAGAAACCAAAGAAACCAGCCCAAATGAATTAGCTGCTTTGATGGTTGGGAACCCGATCAACCCCACAGCGGTTACAAAAAGAGAGTCCGGACCTGTACTAATGGAGTTATTGAATGTATCCACTGATACTCAGCATCAATCAAAGGGCCTGCAGAATGTGTCTTTGAGGCTTTGCTCCGGCGAAATTGTGGGGTTGGCTGGTGTCTCTGGTAACGGGCAAACATCAATTGCAGATTTGGTTGCAGGACTGATCACTCCCTCTCAAGGGAAACTGCATTTGGATGGAAAACCGATAAACCGTTGGTCTCCACGCCAATCGGTTCTTAGTGGTATCGCGAGAATTCCTGAAGACCGACATCATGCCGGGACGATCGCTGATTTTTCATTGACGGAAAATTCTATCATTGAAAGATATCGTGATCAGCCATTTGCTCACCATGGGTGGGTCAATTGGCAAGCCGCAGTAGGTTTTACACAGGAACTCATCAAGCAATACGATGTTCGTTGCCCTGGTCCGGATACGAGAATACGTTTCCTTTCAGGGGGGAACATGCAAAAACTCATTTTGGGGCGTGTGCTCCAGAACGACCCCCGAGTGATCCTTGCACATCAACCCTCACGTGGCTTGGATATTGGAGCTGTCCACTACGTCCACGCGGAATTATTGGAAGCCCGTCAAAAAGGTGCGGCCATTCTACTAATTTCCGAAGATTTGGATGAGATTCTCAAATTATCAGACATCATTCATGTTTCCTCAGAAGGCAGAGTTAGCCCTCCTTTTCAACGAGGTAAAGTAACACCTACTGAGTTGGGTGGTTGGATGTCTGGGGCTGCATTCGCCAAGCAAGAGTCTATGCATGCGTCTTGAAGTGATCCCACATCCAAGCCTGTCCAGGAGAATCCTACCACCGATTTTAGCACTAACCGCTACCGTCTTCATCGCATCCTTTCTCGCGATGGTTGCTGGGGGGAATCCTTTCGCTGTCTTGGGGTTGATCATTAAAGGTGCAGTGGGTTCTAAGTTTGCCCTGCTTGAAACTCTAAATCGTGCAACACCGTTAATCTTCACGGGACTGGCAGTTGCGGTAGCTTTTCGTGCCAAGTTATGGAACATCGGAGCCGAAGCACAGCTATATTCAGGTGCCATTGTAGCCGTACTAATGGGTACAGGCGCCCTCGCCTGGTCTGCTCCAGCACTCATTCCCGCAATGATCATCTGTTCCATGTCAGCGGGTGCGATGTTACTTCTAATCCCTACTCTCCTGAAAACCAGGTTAGGTGTGGATGAAGTCGTTACTACTCTCTTGCTCAATTTTATTTTCCTCCTACTCGTTTCTCTGTTGCTTGAAGGCCCTCTCAAAGATCCAATGGGAATGGGTTGGCCCAAGTCCGCCCGTTTGCTTGCAGAGGCCCGTCTACCAAGAATTGTTGATGGGCTACGATTGCACTGGGGTTTTGGGATTGCTTTAATTGCAGCTTTCGTTATCTGGATCGTGAACATAAAAACTACTTTTGGTTACGCTATGAGGGCCGTGGGCTACAACCCTGAGGCGGCAAGATATGCAGGAATGCCTGTAAATTTAATCATGACCCAAACAGCACTGCTATCAGGAGGGCTCGCTGCCCTAGCTGGGTTCTCCGAAGTAGCCGGCCTCAAAGGCACCCTGACTCTTGATCTATCACCCGGCTTTGGTTATTCCGGAATCATTGTAGCAATGCTGGCCTTGCTACATCCTCTGGGGGTTGTCGTGGCGGCTCTGTTTGTTGCAGGTGTTTTTGTGGGGGCTGACAGTATGAGCCGAGCAGCCGGAGTTCCCACCTATCTCGCAGATATCATGCTCGCTACTGCACTGCTTCTAATGGTAGTTGCTGTATTACTAACAAAGTTCCGGATCATGCGGGATTAATTCATGGAGATATTAGAAATTTTTCTGACTGCAAGTTTCTGGACTGCAGCGATCCGAATCGCAAGCCCATTAATTCTAGCAACTATGGGAGAGTTGATTTGTGAACGAGCCGGTGTTCTCAACCTCGGTATCGAGGGAATCATGGTCGCTGGAGCCTTCGTTGGTTGGTTTGGGGCTTACATTGGTATGGGTCTTTGGGGTGGGGTACTACTGGCTTTCGTGGTTGGAATGTTCTTAGGGTTACTTCATGCGAGCATGACCGTCAGCTTGGGATTATCCCAGCATGTGGTGGGTCTGGGAATCACACTTTTGGCAACATCGCTGACTTATTATGCCTACCGAGTGGCTTTACCTGAGGTAACTTCTCCACCAAAGATCGAGGCCTTCCAGCCTATCTCTGTCGCCATTTTAGCTTACATCCCAATGCTAGGGCCTGCCATGGCTGAACAGACTCCCCTAACTTATTTAGCTATTGCAACAGTACTGATCACTTCATTTGTATTGTACAGGACTCCACTGGGTCTAGCTCTCAGGGCTGTTGGAGAAAATCCATCTTCTGTTGCAGCTCAGGGGCTATCTGTGCTTGGGTTACGGATAGGTGCGGTAGTGGTTGGATCAGGTCTAATGGCACTGGGGGGTGCCTTTTTGACTCTTTCAGCCTTTGATAGTTTCTTTTTTGGGATGGTCAATGGCCGTGGTTGGGTTTGCATTGCACTCGTTGTCTTCGGCGCCTGGAAACCTCACAAAGCCTTCTTGGGAGCAATTCTATTTGCGGCTTTCGATGCCTTTCAGATTCGGCTTCAGCAGAGCACCATCGGAGCAGACATTCCCTATCAGATTTTCTTAATGATGCCCTATTTCTTGTCCATCGCTGCTTTGGTGGTTATGTCTCGGAAAGCAGAGGTCCCAGCAGCATTGATGGTACCCTTCTACAAAGGAGAGCGCTAATGTTTGACATCATTGTGAAGGGAGGAACCTTGCCAGATGGTCGAGTTCTAGATATTGGCATCGAAGGGACAAAAATTTCGGCGATGGAGAAAGATCTAAACAGTCCAACTGAAATACTTATCGAAGCTCAGGGGGACCTGGTGTCTCCTCCTTTCGTGGATCCGCATTTTCACATGGATGCCACTTTGTCCTATGGAACTCCACGCCTGAACAAATCTGGAACATTGTTGGAAGGCATTTCTCTCTGGGGAGAATTGCTTGAGATAGCAACCGTTGAAGAGATGGTAGATCGTGGCTTGGCATACTGTGATTGGGCGGTTTCCATGGGCCTGCTCGCTATCCGAAGTCATGTAGATACCACGGCTGATCACCTGAGGACCGCTGAGGCAATGCTCGAAGTACGTGAGCAAGTGAAAGGATATTTGGATCTACAACTAGTAGCCTTTCCGCAAGATGGTTTTTTTCGAGCACCAAATGGTCGAGAAAATTTAATCCGAGCTTTGGATATGGGCCTCGATGTGGTTGGAGGGATTCCTCATTTTGAACGGACGATGGAGGATGGTCGAAGATCAGTCCAGGAGTTGTGCCGTATCGCTGCAGATCGAGGTCTGCTTGTAGACATGCACTGTGATGAGAGCGACGATCCAATGTCACGCCATGTGGAGTCACTCGCAGCGGAAACCACTGTTCTAGGCCTGCATGGGAGAGTAGTGGGCAGCCACCTGACTTCGATGCATTCAATGGATAATTATTATGTATCCAAGCTGCTGCCTTTGATGGCTGAAGCTGGACTTCAGGCAATTTCGAATCCACTGATCAACATCACGCTTCAGGGCCGACACGACATTTTTCCAAAAAGACGCGGCTTAACCCGTGTGCGGGAAATGCAGGCACAGGGGATTGATGTCGGTTGGGGGCAAGATTGCGTACGCGATCCTTGGTACGCGCTAGGCACCGCAGATATGCTAGATGTGGCCTTCATGGGCATGCACGTTGCCCAGATGACTAGTCCTGAAGAAATGGCGCGATGTTTCGAAATGGTCACCGAAACGAACGCCAAGATCATGCATCTTGAGGACTATGGTCTTGGGGTAGGCAAGCAAGCTTCTCTGGTGGTTTTGGATGCCGCTGATCCAATTGATGCTCTCCGATTGCGACCAGCAAGGTTGGCTGTCATTTCGAAGGGAAAACTGGTGAGTACTCAGCCAAGGGCTGATGCAACGATGAATTTACCCGGAAGGCCAACAATAAAGAACCGACGTCACCCTATTCCCCAGTCTAGATAGAAGATCAGACTCAAGGGGTTTAGGTCTGAGAAATCTACTTAACTTTTCTGCAGTCACTGATTGAGTTGAACAAGAACTACAATCATCAGGCAGCAAAGCCTTTAACAACCATCACCTTTTACAATCCTTATTTGTGACCTCTCCATCAGGCATTACTGTATTGCAGAGTCTTGTATTTGATTGGCCCTGAACAGTTGAAGCTTCTCCATCAAGCGTAGTACCCGTCAAATCCGCACCGTTCAAGTTAGACTGGTAGAAGGTGGCTCCGATAAGCTTT
>JACLAC010008610.1_pt1 | contig 11028 bp, 5 predicted proteins | sample 8027881 | NCBI WGS metagenome assembly JACLAC01 (sample SAMN15725517, study PRJNA655200) | protist metagenome | isolation source: fluorescence activated cell sorting (FACS) single amplified genomes of... | place: Spain: Blaines Bay Microbial Observatory, Mediterranean Sea | collected 2016-01-19 | reverse complement strand
ATCAAAAGACTCAACCCTCATGGTAGCAGCGTCCGGTCGATTCGATACTGTGCGGCTGCGTCCCTGAACGACGGGCTGACTCTGTTATGACGACGCCTTCTCGCAAAACCGGTATTCCGGTGCCATGCATATCCATCGGACCGGGCGGCGACATGTTCGACCAACGGCCTGTTCACATTGTAGGGGTTGCAACGAAAGTCGTTTCAAAAAACTGGCTCAAAGTTACGCTGTGGTGCTGTCTGCGTCCTAGAGTTCAGAGGTTCCAGTTCGTTGAGTTGCCGGAGATTTCGCATGTTTCGTAGATTGATGATCCTTTTTGTCAGTTTCAGTGTTCTGCACTGCACGCAGGCGGATGCTCAGCTATTCGGTCGACGGCACCAGTCCAAACGAGGTGCGAAGCTGCAGCGTTACGACAGTCATCGGCAACCCGCGAAAGCGGTCCAGAATGATCGTTCTTACCGAACCTCATCGGGAATCAATATCAGCATTGGGATCGGTACCTTTCCAGGCTACGGCTATTATCCCGGGTTCGGTGGCTACGGATATCTCGACCCCTATCGGTTTGATGGTTATGGCTATGATCCCTATCGCTACGGCAGTTTTGAGGCCCCGGATCTTCTGAAGGATCCGTACTTTCGTGAGCGATATCGCTACGACAGTCAGTTTCCAGGACGGTATCGAGTCCCAAAAGTTCCTCGCAGTTCGACAGCCATTGGGCTTGCAGACTGGTACGGATTCAATACAGCCCCTAACCCACGTGATGGTGCATCTGCTCTGGTTGTACCGCGATCAGCGACCGGGCATTTTGGGAAGGCCACGGAACAACTGGCCAGAGGTCTGGAAGTCAGCGAATACGGTGAGGCGTGGCTCGAGTACCTTGCTCCTCGGCAATTGTCATCCTTACTTGCTCGGGGAAAGACTGTAGAGTTGCAGGAACTGTTGTCGCACTACGACGGTGTGGTTGCGAATCCGGAACTCCGGTACATCACTGCAACACCGGGGTTTGCAGAAACAAGAGAACGACTCAGGCGTTGTCTTGGCCAGTCAACTAGTGACGTGAGTGGTCGAAACATTGGCGACTTGCCTTCGACCGTTGAACCTTCACCATCAGCGACGCGTGACCAACCGGAAACCTTGCCAGTCCCCCAATCTTCGGCGGAACCAGAGTCCAGTTTGAACTCTGCCAATGGTGTTTGACTGAACTTTGGGCAGTCAGGTATCCCTCTGATGACGATCGACCCGAATGTCAGGTCGCTAGCCGGTACCGAGACATGATCCCGAAAATCTGCAGCGTGACGTACTCGTTCCCCGATTCACAGTACGTGCAGATTCACGATATGTGAAGCTATTTACATGAAGTGAGTTCGGGCGTGCAGTTCATCACGATGGCCAGATGGCTCACAGCTGTAATTCAGCGATAGTGGGAATCGCCGCGTGCCGGCAGAGCAACCACTTTGGGTTGGTTCTATCCAAAAATGTTTGTCTGTCATCCTTCTTTCTCTGCAGCCTTGACGAGGCCGCGAGCTGGTAAACTAGTGGTTTCGGGAAAATTCGCCTGCTTGGCCATGCGTTAGACCCTCTGTATGCCCATCGCTGAGTTCAACTGAAGAGTTCAGTTGCCTTTTTGACGGAACAGGAGTCGCAGCAATTTTGTCAGTAGTTCAAGGTTGAGTTGTCATGAGCTGGAAATGGGCGTGATGTGAACATCCCTCCCAAAGAACTTTGGGTTGATCGAGAATAATACAAATGCTGTTTTCATTCTTCAGAACCATTGTCGTTGCTCGTGCAAGCTTGGGATTGGCAATGCCATTTCCAGGTCATCATCGAGCTACAATTCTGGCGTTGAGCATGATTGTGACTGGGATATTTTTCTGTGCCAGCGAATTCTGCCTCGCACAGTCAACCGCGGACGAAACGCACGCGGTTGATGGGGGGATGCTAGACGCGCAGACGCGCGCGTTGATCAAAACTCACTGTGGCAGCTGCCATGGTGGAGAAGTGAAGGAAGGGGGGATCAATTTTGATGTTCACCACTCAATCGAGGAAGCTCGGGAAAACATTGAGGTCTGGCTGAAGGTTCGTCAGGTTTTGAATAGTCAGCAAATGCCGCCACCCGACGCGCCGCGACCTGACGAGGCTGATCTGCTGCGATTGATTTCCTGGACCAATGCATTTTTGAAGGCTGAGGCGAAATTGAAAGCAGGCGATCCAGGAGAGATTTCATTGCGGCGTCTAAGCAATGCTGAATACGATTATGCAATTCGTGATTTGACAGGTCTGACGGTTCTGAACCCAACGCGGGATTTGCCTGTGGATGGTGCGGCCGGAGAAGGTTTTACGAACGTGGGAAGCGGACAGGCAATGTCGCCCTCACTGTTTGGCAAGTATCTGGAATCAGCGAAACGAGTGGCGGAGCATCTGGTGCTGTTACCCACGGGAATTGAGTTCAGTCCATCAACAACCCAGCGTGACCGAACCAATGAAAAGTTGGCAGACATTCAGGCATTTTATCGCCGTTACACTGCCGATGGGGGTGGTTCCGCAGTCGACTTGCAGGGCATCAAGTTTCAGACAAATCAGGGAGGTTTGTTGCCAATCAAGTTGTACCTTCAGACGTTGCTTGAGAGTCGTGAGGTTTTGCAGGCAGGGGATGTTACGGTTGCCGCAGTCGCATCGCAGACTGGTTTGAATCAGCGTTATCTTTCCGAGCTTTGGAACATGCTCGCTGGGACGGGATCAAATTCTTTCTTGATCGTTCAACTGCGAACTGCTTTCCAAAGGGCAACGGTTGACGAAGTTGATTCTTTGTTGACCAAAATCAATCAGGCTCAGAATGGGTTTTGGAAATTCAACTCGATTGGTCATATCGGTCGGCAAGGCGGCCCCCAACGCTGGATGGAACCGATCATCCCTGTGGTTGATGAGCAGGAATTGCGTTTGCCTTTGGGTAAAGCAGATGAGGGGAATGTGATTCCCGTGTGTTTGACAGTTCATGATCTTGGTGATGGAGATGCACAGGACTTTGTGGTTTGGCAAAAGCCCCGTCTGCTGCTGGAACCTGATGCTCGTGGCGTACAGGATGCAATCATGTTACGGGATGTGAACAGATTGAGTGCCAAGGTACGCTCGATGCAGCAGCGAGAGTTGGCTCAGACCTACCGGTATTTCAAGCGGATGCTAGAGGAGTTTTTTCAACCAGTCACACGGCAGCCAGCAGCAGATGAGCCGTTTGATACTGAAGGTCTGAATCGTGACTTGCTGGCGAGTTGGTTTGCGTACGCTGGATTGAAGCGTGAGGACACACGCAGAGTCGATGGGTTGTTTACGAGTCAAATGTCCAAGGTGCAGGGATATGATGCGATCAATGGCTGGGGAGTTGCAGCTACTCCAAGCATGCTGACGAATCGTTCTGAAGAGAGCATCAGTTTTTTGACTCTGACAATTCCACCTCGTGCAGTTGTGGTACATCCATCACCAACCAGTGCGGCCGTGGTTTCCTGGAAAAGTCCCGTTGCCGGGAACTTCGAATTGAATTGTTCCGTAGCAGATGCAGATAACAAGTGTGGGAACGGATCGGCTTGGAGAATCGAGCATCGTACCAAGTGGGGAACCAAGCTTGTTGCGGAAGGAGTCATGGACAATGGTGGTGGTGATCGCTGGACCAGTACGCGGCCGCTGAATTTGGATCAGGGGGATGTGGTTGCGTTGATGATTCTTGCCAGAGACAAGAACCACAGTTGTGATACAACGCATGTGGAATTGAAGTTGGTGGAGAAGGAAGGGCTTGAGCGGAAATGGATTTTGAGTGAGCAGGTGGTTGATCGTGTACACGAAGGCAACCCCATGGCGGACACATTTGGCCATGCAGACGTATGGAACTTCGGGCAAAGTGTTCCAGAGTCTGCGCTTCAGATACCGGATGGGTCAGCCTTGTCGGCGTGGCGGTCCCAAGCGATTTTGTTGATGGAAAAACCGGAGGTTGGCAAGGAACGGGAATTGGCGAGGTTGGCCGATGAAATCCAGCGAGTTGTTACGACAGATGAGCACAAGACACTTTCTGTTGCTGATCAGGAACTCCGCAAGCAGATTTTGGATTGGCGTGGGCCCTTGCGGTGGATCAGTCTGGGAAAGTCATCTTTGGAGGAATCGGATCAGCAAGCTTCGGGAGAGAAAAATGCATCGTCGTCTGGTTTGCATCCTGATGGCAGCAAGTTGCAACCCAACGACCTGTGTACTCACGGTACATCAACCCTACACTTCGATATTCCTGCCGAGTTCAAGGCAGCTGAACTGGTAACCAACGCGCAAATGCATGCAGCCAGTGGAGTTGAGGGGGCTGTCCAGTTGCAGGTTCATGACAAGAGGATTGCGGCTCCTGAGTTTGATTTTGGTGGCACGTTTTTGGTGCATCCCGAGGGATTGAAAAGTGAGCGGATAAGGTCGTCGGTGCGCTCGTTTGCCGAATTTTTTCCTCCGGCATTATGTTATTCGCGAATTGTTCCTGTTGATGAGGTCGTGACATTGAGGCTGTTTCACCGCGAAGATGATTATCTGTCGCGTTTGATGCTCAATCCGGCTGAGACGCGCGAGTTGGATCGACTGTGGAATGAACTGCTTTTCGTCAGTGATGAGCCACTCAAGTTGGCTGTTTCGTTTGAGCAGATTGCTGAGTTCGCTACACAGGATCGCCCCGATCTGGTCACCGCATTTGAACCATTGCGAGAGCCCATCAATCGTCGAGCGGATGAGTTTAGAAAACGTAAAATGGCGTTGGAACCATTGCAACTGACGGCTGTTGTGAATTTTACGGAACGCGCCTGGCGACAGCGACTTGATGGACCATCGCGGCAGCGACTGATGGAATTTTACCGCCGCCGACGAGACGACGGGATGCAACATCCCCACGCGCTGCAAGCCTTGGTTGTTCGCGTTTTGACGGCACCTGAATTCCTTTACAAGCTGGAGTCGCCGCAATCGGGAACAGGGCAATCTGATGTGAACGGAGAAGCATTAGCTTCAAGGCTCAGTTTCTTTCTGTGGTCTTCCGTGCCGGACGAGGAGCTGATGGAACTTGGCAGGCTCGGAAAACTGCATGACGAAAAAGTGATGAGGCAGCAGATGCGGCGGATGTTGAAGGATCCTCGTGCCAAACGGCTTGCAGAACAATTTGCCTGCCAGTGGTTGCACTTCCGGGACTTCGACAAAAATGATGATAAGAACGAAAGACTGTATCCACAGTTTGCGGCGTTGAGAACGAGCATGTACGGTGAGACCATCCAGTTTTTTCAGAATATGTTTCAGCATAATGGATCGATCCTCGACATGATTGATGCGGATCATACCTTTGTCGATCAGGCACTGGCAGAACATTATGGATTGGAATGGGATCCAGACAAACAGGTCAGTCGCGGCGTATCGAGTGACGGCCAATGGCATCGTATCGACGGCACTCAGTTGAAAGGCCGTGGAGGTGTTCTGGGGATGGCGACATTTCTGGCCAGTCAGTCTGGTGCATCGAGAACCAGTCCGATTCTTCGGGGAAATTGGATCTACGAGACTTTGCTTGGTGAACATCTGCCGAGGCCACCCGCAGATGTTCCGTTGTTACCTGAGTCAGTCCCCGAGGGTCTGACATCCAGAGAATTGATCGAGAAACACAGTTCGCTGGCCGCTTGTGCGAAATGTCATGTCCACATTGATGGGTTTGGTTTTGCACTGGAAGGCTATGATGCACTGGGTGGGTTGCGTGAGGAGTCTGTGGACACGGAGGCAACGTTGGTAGATGGGCGGGTGATTACGGGTTCCGAGGGTCTCCGGCACTATCTGCTAAACGAGCGTCGTGAAGAGGTGGTCCGCCAGTTTTGTCGGAAATTGCTCGGCTTTGCTCTTGGTCGAGAAGTGCTGTTATCAGATGACCCGTTGTTGGATCGGATGCAGCTTGCCCTCAGTAAGAGTGACTATCATTTTGAAATTGCGGTCGAGCTGATAATCACAAGCCCGCAATTTTGTCAAATTCGTGACCAGCCAAAGAGCTTCCAACCACAATCGATCAACCATACGGGGGCGTTTGATGACCAGTAAGAATTTATCCCGGCGTTGGGCCTTGCGTGGGTTGGGTGTATCGATGGCACTACCATGGATGGAATCAACGACTGCGTGGGCCGATAAGATGGCATACGGTAAGCAATCCGAGGCCGAGGACCCTGCTGACAACGCCGCGCCGGTAAGAATGGCGGTGTTGTTTTCAGGATGTGGCTATCATTCCAAAGAATGGTGGGCACGAGGGAGTGGAGCAGAGATGGAGGTTGGCAAAGTGCTCAAGCCGATCGAGTCATTTCGCGATCGGATGGTCTTCATCAATGGACTTTACAACGCGGAGGCGTTGAAAGGAAATATTCACAGTTCGCAGACGGGAAACCTGCTGTCGGGTTCTCCCTTGTCAGCAGGTGGAACCATTCGCTCGGGAACGAGCATGGACCAGCTTGTTGCCCAGCGGGTTGGAAAACGCACAAAATTGCCGAGTCTGGTTTTGGGTTGCGAGAAGGCCAATCCATCGGTACACAAGAATTATTCGATGCTGTATAGCTCGCACATCTCTTGGAGCAGCCCGACTTCCCCGACTCCCTTGGAAGTGTATCCGGCTCTGGCGTTTGACCAGCTTTTCAAAGAACCCGCTGGTCGCAGTGATCAAAGCGTTATCGATGCAATTTTGCAGGATGCAAGTGATGTTCGTCGGCGTATCAGCCAGTCTGATCGACAGAAACTCGACGAATATCTGAACTCGGTGCGCGAAGTTGAGAAACGGATTGAGCGAGCTGGTCAGCAGGGAGAATTGCAGGGCTGGAGACCCACATTGTCAGAACCGAATTTACCACGCCCAGCGGATGGTTATCCACAGGATATTGTTGAACACATGCGGTTGATGTGTGACATCCTGGTATTGGCGTTTCAGACCGATACCACGCGTGTTTGCACGCTGAAATTGAATAATGATCATGGGACTTTGCGGTTTCCCCATCTCGGTGTTGATTACATGATTCATCACCTATTGTCTCATACGGATTCAGAAGACTGGTTGAAGGTGAATCAGTTCTTCCTTGAACAGGTGGGATACATCGCAAAGCGTCTGGATTCGATCCAGGAAGGTGATTGCACTGCGCTGGACAACTCCATGATCATGCTTTGTTCTAGCATGCTGACTGGAAATCATGACGCCACACGTCTACCGGTGGTTTTGCTGGGTTCTGCGGGTGGGCAAATCAAAGGCGGTCAGAATCTGGATTACTCCGGCGAATCTGATCGACAGATGTGCCGACTGTATCTCAGTATGATGGATAAGATGGGAGTCAAGTTGAGTCAGTTCGGTGACGCAACGGAACGTATCCCGGAGGTTTAAAACCGGGTCGATTATGTTTTGCTGAGTGTGTGTATCACCCCCGTCAGACAACAAACACTAGAAAGCGTTTGTCAGTTTAATGAATCTATCTTTCCTTCATTCAATTCCGGTTTGCACCGCACTTGCGACGCTATGCTGGCTAACGATCCGGGTTTCCGCCGTTGAGCCGTTGACGGCTGGAGAAGACAGCCGAACTGGTAGTCTTCGGATGGCGGCAAAGATAGGACAGGAAATTTTTCTCGATACGAGCTTATCGCGTCCGGAGGGGCAGGCGTGTGTTTCCTGCCATCTTCCTTCTGCTGCGTTTGCGGATTCTCGTTCTGTGTCACCTGGTGCTGTCAGGGGCCGCAATGGTAGACGTAATGCGCCATCATTGATGTATGCCGCGTTGATTCCCAGCTTTGCGTATGAGGATTTGTTTACGAAAGACGGAACCGAGATTTATGCTTATGAGGGTGGCTTGTTCCATGATGGAAGAGCCCGTGATTTGTTCGAACAGGTACAACAACCCTTTTTCGATCGCAATGAAATGAATTTGCCTGATCTTGCAGATCTGGCCGCACGATTGCGACGCTCAGGTTATGCGACCAAGCTTGAAGCGTGGATCGGTAAGGAACGCTGGAAGGATGACAGTCAATTGACTTATCATGCTTTTCGAGCGTTGGTGGAGTTTCTCAAGGAACCCATGTTTCGACCGTTCGACGCCCGAATCGATGATTATTTGGCGGGGAAGGCAGGTGCACTGTCGACAGCTGAGCTGCGCGGACTGGAAGTCTTTCGTGGAGACGGTAAGTGCGCGGACTGTCACTTTCTGGAGCCAACGGGGTGGACGCCGGCTTTGTTGAGCGACTTTGGGTACGACAATCTGGGTGTGCCTTCTCGAGGCGAGAAAGACCCGGGGCTGGGTGCCAAAATTGGTGCTGAGGGAATGGGGCAGTTTCGTGCACCATCTTTGCGAAACGTCGAGTTGACAGGGCCTTACATGCACAATGGTTCTATCGCGACTTTGCAGGAGGTAATGGAGTTCTATAACAAGAGAGATTTGGAAACTCTGCGTTGGGGTTCCACCGACTATCCGGAAACGGTGAATCGTGAAGACATGGGAAAGTTAAATCTGACGGATCAACAAGTCAACGATCTGGTCGCTCTGATGAGTGCCTTCACTGATCGCAGCGTGGCGGAGCAAAAACCGGGGCAGCTTTTTCCAAAAGCATCGGAAGAAATTCCCTCCACTGCTACCAAGCGACTCTTTTTTCCTGACTGGACCCATCGCTTGCACCCTGCTTTTCCAGGTGTGCCTGATGAGGAGGTTCCCATTTCCAAATCGGGAAGTGCCAAGTAGATGGCAAGTAATTCTGTAGCACGAGTCTGCTGGTGCGTGTGCAGTCAGATTTGCTGGATCTGCCGGCACGCCCGACTACCTCAACGTCAGGCAGTGGAACCTTTCCCAATGTTAGCCTTCCCCAAGCCGAGCAATGGATGACGTTCAAAATGCCGATAAATACTGAACGTATTAGCACGTGGGCAGCCCAATTTTGTTGGGTGGGGATGCATGTGAGCATTCAGCTTGCCATAAATCCTTTGCCAGTAATCAGTTGCGGTAAAATTTGATGATGATTAGAATAAAGGGGACAGTTCAGGCATCCCAACTTCAAGCGTGTCCCACTAATCCGCTTTGAATTGCCTTTAAGGTTTCTCACGATGGCGCAGTCGTTCAGTAAGTGTTCGTCGTCGACCGCGAGATCTCGTTGATTTTCCAAGTTTTCCGTCAGGTGTTTTGTTCGCTGAGATCGAAATGCCCATCTTTTTGAAAGATTGATCATGCTCAACCGAAGAAAGCTGCTTCAAGGTGTTGCGACCGGCGTTGGTGCTGCGTTCAGTTCGTCGCTTACGGGGCAACAACTGTTCGCTTCTTCGAACACTGAGACCTCTGCTAAACGCGTCATTTTCTTCATGCAGAATCAGGGTTTCGATCCCAAAACCTGCATTCCCGATGGCATGAAGAACAGCGGTTCATTGGCGAAAGTAAAGCTGCCTGAACCGATCAGCGCTCTTGAGCCTTACAAGGAACGATTGCACATCATCAATGGCTTGCATGGAACGCATACCAGCCCATCGCATAGTGCATTTTTTGGCGCTTTGGGCGGTTATCGTGGTGGCGATGGTGTGCCACCAAGTGGATCGACCATTGACCATGAATTGGGTAAAGCGTTGCCGGAGACATTATTGCCTCATCTTTGCATCGGAATGGATTCACTTGAGAACATGACTGCCAAGCCAACGCTCGCGACTTTGTCAGCCAGCGGTGCCGGTCAACCAATTTTCATGCATTCGAACCCGAATCATCTGTACCAGTTGTTGTACGGCGGCATCTCTACAGGTGACATTCAGTTGCAGCACGAAGCACGCTCAAATCTATTCAACCAAATTGAACGCTTGGCTGCATCAAAAGGGCAATCGTTGCCATCGACTGACCAGCAGCGGTATGGTCAATACGTCCAAGGTTTTCAGGACGTCAACGGTTTGCGGGAACGTTTGGATACGGTTTCCGATCATCTACGAAAGTTTGCACCCGCGGTTGATGAACGCTACACCAAGCCCGAGTTTGAAACCGATTGGCACGATGTTCTGTTGGATCTCGGTATTTCAGCAGTGACATCGGGGATTACCAACACGCTGACCATCGGTTCAGGACGCGGTGAGATTTTTGGTTCCTGGAAAGGTGTCGGTGTTGAACAACAAGGTCACAACCTCGGCCACATGAACCAGCACGGAAATCCGATCTGGGTCAAGATTCGTCAGTACAACAGTCGCATGCTGGTGAGAATAATGCAGGCATTGGAGAGTGTTCCTGAGGGCAATGGAACGATGATGGACAATACATTGATCGTCTATACCAGCAACAACGCGGACAAGCAGCATACCAATGGTGCGAATTGGCCTGTCATGTTGTTGGGTAATTGCGACGGTGCCTTCAAAACTGGATGTTTCACTCAGTTGGATGGTAAACGCCCCATCAACGCGCTTTATACGTCTATTTTGCGGGCGGCTGGGCAGACTGTCGATCGCTTCAACATGAGCGAACAACTGGCCAAGAAATTTGATAATGCTAGCGGTCCTGTCAAAGAACTGATGATATGAGCAAGCTCAATGTTGTGTGTGTGTTGACGTGGTTGTTGAGTCTGGTCTCCGTGGTGCATGGCGAAACTTATACGCCGGGAAAGAAGGTCAACAAGAACTTCAAGATTTTTGCCGAACCTTTTTTAGCGAAGCACTGTGGAGATTGTCATGGTGAGACCGATCCTGAAGGCAATCTTTCGCTGACTGGTTTGGGTCCCGTCGATGAAGTCAATTCTGCGGTTTGGAAAAGTGTTTGGGCTCAGGTTGCGCTGAACGAAATGCCACCACGGGATGCGTCCGAGGTGGGGGTGGTGGAGCGGTTGCAGTTTTCGGATTGGATTGTCGGCGAACTCAAGCGAGTGATGCGTGACAAAGGCGGGTTTCGAGCCCATCTTGATCCTGACAAAGGCAACTTTCTGGATCACGATCTGTTGTTTGAATCCCTGCCGGCGGATATCAAACTTATGCCGACTTCGTCTCCGGCAAGAATCTGGCGTGTGACTCCTCAGGAG
>JACLAC010003731.1_pt1 | contig 11031 bp, 18 predicted proteins | sample 8027881 | NCBI WGS metagenome assembly JACLAC01 (sample SAMN15725517, study PRJNA655200) | protist metagenome | isolation source: fluorescence activated cell sorting (FACS) single amplified genomes of... | place: Spain: Blaines Bay Microbial Observatory, Mediterranean Sea | collected 2016-01-19 | reverse complement strand
AGTAAGGTCGTATAGTAGTAACGTCGCGTAGTAGCGTAGTGAAGTAGTAAAGTCGTAAAGTAGTAAAGTAGTAAATTAGTAAAGTAGTAAAGTAGTAAAGTAGTAACGTAGTAACGTAGTAAAGCAGTAAATTAGTAAAGCAGTACAGTAGTATGGTAGTAAGGTAGTAAGGTCGTAAGGTAGTAAGGTAGTAATGTAGTAAGGTAATAAGGTAGTAAGGTAGTACGGTACTAAGGTTGTGAAGGCGAGCTCGAGCACCCCTACCAATCAACACAGTCAAAACACGGAAGCAAGTAGCGTTTTCGAGCACCCCTTAACAGTCGCACCAGTAACGACTCGGATTCTAAGACAAACTAGCTAGCTAGCTGAGAAGAGAGAAAGAGAGAGAGAGAGTGAGAGATAGAGAGAGAGGTATATATATATATATAGAGAGAGAGAGAGAGAGAGAGATATAGAGAGAGCAAAAAGGAGTGCTCCGCCCACGAGGGTACCAATCTCTTTGAAGGCAAGACGACACATACACAACTCTCCTTTAGAAAGTAGACCGCCTCTTTCTCTTTCCAAGCGAGAGAGAGGTCGTGTACCCGCGGAGGGGGAGGAGGCCAACGGGGAGGGGCCAGGGGATGGGGGAAACGGCCCCCCTGACAGCCCAAGGCCTCCGACCTGGCCGTTTTATGTTGTTTGGGTGCGTGTTTGCACATGAAAGTCGCAGGAGACGCTTGAGCAAGATTGAAGGCCATGGAAAGCCAGGGGAGGCCAGGTGCAGGCAGGGGAGGCGATAGAGCTGTCCTCGGCGGTGTCGCTGGAAGGGACAACAAATCGGCAGAAATAGATCGCGAGCTGTGCTCGGGCGTATCGTTGCACAAGTTTCGTAGATATTCGACCGCCTTAATGATTAGCACTTACGATAGATGGAGCCTATCGCGTTAGGTGTAGGGCGTTGCGGGTGCTAGGGGGAGCCTTTTCGAAGAGGTGGCAGGATCATGGGCAGAGGAAACAAACGAGACGGCACTGGCATAAACTAGGTTTCGGACGCAAGATAATGTGTTCAAAAGGCTACGGGCACGGCGGGTGCTGGGAAGGAGTCTTTCGACAGGTGTGGCAGGATCGTGGAAGGGGGGGGGGAGACGCGACTACGTTCGGTTAAATTAGGTTTAGGACTTAAGATAAGCCGTCCATCGTTTCTCGCCATATTTCTGTTGATTGAAATGTGGTGAAATTCATTGGAGACGCAAGCCACTGTGCGTGCGGTGCAACTCCCCTAAGGTTCCAACCGCGTCGAACAGTGCTTTGTCTGTAAGTCGTCGCTCGTTCCGAACAAAACTCCTGTTGATGGAAATGTGGTCGTGTCTGTAAGCCGTCGTGCGCTCCGCGCAAAATCACTGTTGATTCAAATGTCTTGAAATCCAAGCCACTGTGCCTGTGGCGCAAATCGCCCAGAGGTCCCAACGCGTCGAACAAGTGTTTTGCTTGTCAGTCTTCGTTCGTGCCGCACAAAACTCCTGTTGATGGAAATGTGTCTACATCCATGGGACACGCAAACCATTGTGAATTGGTGAACATCTCCCACGTGTCCACAAGGGCCGAAAGGTGTCTTTTCTGTAAGCCGTCGTTCGTTTCACGCAAAACGCATGTTCATGGAAATGTGTTGGAATCCATTGGACACGGATGCCACTCTGCGTTTGGCGCAAATGTCCTACGGCTGCAAAAGCGTCGAAAGTGGTTTGTCTGTAAGTCGTCGTTCGTGCCGAACCAAACTCCTGTTTATGGGAATGTGTCGAAACCCATTGGACACGCATGGCACGGTGCGTTTTGTGAAAATCGCCCACGTGTCCACAAAGGGCCGAAACAGAGTCCTGGCAGTAAGCCGTCGTTCGTTTCGCGCAACACGTCTGTTGATGGAAACCTGGTGAAATTCATTGGAGGCGCAAGCCACTGTGCGTGTGGCACAAATCTCCCAGGGGTCCAAAAACGTCGAACAGTCTTTTGTCCGTAAGTCGTCGCTCGTTCCGAACGAAACACCTGTTGATGGAAATGTACCTGTGTCAGTGAGCCGTCGTTCGTTCCGCGCAAAACGCCTGTTGATTGAAATGTGGTGAAATGCGTTGGAGACGCAAGCCACTGTGCGTGTGGCGCAACTCTCCTAGGGGTCCCACAGCGCCGAACAGTGTTTTGTCTGTAAGTCGTCGCTCGTTCCGAACAAACTCCTGTTGATGAAAATGTCTTCGACTCCATTGGACACGCAAGCCACTGTGCTTGTGGCGCAACTCTCCTACGAGTCCAAACGCGTCGAAAAGTGTTTTGTCTGTCAGTCTTCGTTCGTTTCGCACAAAACTCCTGTTGATCGACATGTGTCTGCATCCATGGGACACACAAACCCGTCCGAATTGGGGAAAATCGCCCACGTGTCGACAAGGATTGGAGGGATTCTTGTCTATAAGCCGTCGTTCGTTTCACGCAAAACGCATGGTCATGGAAATGTGTTGAAATCCATTGGATACGTATGCCACTGTGCGTTTGGCACAACTGTCCGACGGCAGCAACAGCTTCGAACCGTTTTTCGTCTGTAAGTTGTTGTTCGTGCTGCACAAAGCTCCTGTCTATGGAAATGTGTCGAAACCCAATTGGACACGCAAGCCACGGTCCGTTTTGTGAACATCCCCCACGTGTCCACAAGGGCCGACAAGTGTCTTGCCTGTAAGCCGTCGTTCATTTCACGCAACACGCTTGTGCATGGAAATGTGTTGAAATCCATTTGGACACTTATGCCGCTGTATGCTTGGCGCAAATGTCCTACGCATGCATGCGCGTCGAAACGTGCTTTGTCTGTAAGTCGTCGTTCGTGGCGCACCAAACTCCTGTGTATGGCAACGTGTCCAAACCCATTGGACACGCAAGCCACTGTGCATTTGGCGAAAATCGCCCACGTGTCCAAAGGGGTTGAACAGTGTCTTGCCTGTAAGCCGTCGTTCGTTTCGCGCAATACGGCTGTTGATGGAAATGTTGTGAATTTGGTTGAAGACGCAAGCCATTGTGCGGGTGGCGCAACTCTCCGAGGGTTCCAACAGCGTCGAAGAGTGATTTGTCTGTACGTCGTCGTTCGTTCCGCACAAAAACCCTATTGATGTACATGCGTCTAAATTCATTGGGCACGCAAGGCGCTGCGCGTTTGGCGGAAATCGCCTACGTGTCCAAATGCATCGAACAGTAACGTATTCGCATTCGTATTCGTATTCGTAGTACCAGTATCGTTTCGCATTTCGGCTTCGCTTTTGTATTTCGTAGATATTGGTCAGTCCTTAGCATGTTGTGCCCGCATTCGTATTCGTATTCGTCTTCAAGTTCGTATTAGTATTTGCACTCGTGCTAGTATTCGTATTCAGACTCGTATTCGTGTTCGTATTCGTATTCGTATTCGTGTTCGTGTTCGTATTCGTATTCGTATTCGTATTCGTATTCGTATTGCCATTCGTGTTCGTATTTGTACTCGTATTCGTATTCGTATTATTTGGTGTTCACATGCGCATTACTGCTCGCATTAGTTTTCGTATTCGTAGCTATTGTTTTATGCTATTATTCAGTATTTCGTACTCAGATTTGCATTCGTAGTTAGCAGTCGTACTTGCATGTGTAGTCGTATGTCGTGCTATGAATCGTGCTTGTATTCTTGTTTGTACCATTATTCGGATTCGTTCTCACATTCGTATTTGTAATTGTATTCGCAATCGTCTTCGTATTATGTATTATGTGTTTCGCAGTTTGTATTTCGTATTTCGTATTTTGTATTTCGTATTTCGTGGACGTATTCGTGCTCATAGTCGTATTCGTACTTCGTATTCGTATTCTTATTCCCCCATCCGCCCCTCCCCCCATATCCTCTTCCACCCCCTCAACCCAATCACACGCGGAATAGTCCAGAGGCGAGCAAGAGACGGGAACAAAAATGCAGAGAAAAGACGCTGGGAAGGGGTAAAGAAGGACGACATGCAGAACACCACCTGCGGTGGCGGGGAGGCCAGCCCGAAAGGCTGGAACCCCCGCGGTGGCGGTGGCAAGGGTGGCAAGGGTAATTCGCGAAGCTGGCTAGTGGCTGATGGGTGTATAGGGCCACTTGTATGTGACGCGATCGGGCACGGTGCCATCACGATCTCTCGCTTTCATGATCACATATGCAGCATCCTCGCCGTCCTCTGCATAAGCATCACCATCATCATGGGTCTTCTTCACATCGCTATCATCATCCGTCCAACACGCACAGTCCGTACGACTCACTCAATACGCACTCGTCAACAACCAATCGTGCCATAATCACCATTTGTCTCATTAATATCACATCCATCGTCAGCTAGACTCCACATCGGTCCGCCTTCACATCACCATCTCCATCAGCATTGTGTGGGGGCGACAATGAGGGAGGATGCAACGATGGCGGCAGCCCCTTTATTCCAGGAGGCTGGACAGCAAACCCCAGGACGCCGACAGTTACTGCGCAGGGAGAAGCTACCAGCAGCCAAACCCCCTCCGACAGTTACTGTGCAGGGAGTAACTGCCAACAACCAGGCGACGAAGGGCACGGCAACCAAAGTCGGCATTGGCGTCCTTAATGCGGTCCGTTCACGAACGATCTCAGTACTCCAGAAGCGATGCGGGGCCAGCCGCATGTAGCTCACGATGAATTTGAAGCGGCGAGCATTGGCGTTAACCTGCTTGCATGCGCAGGTATTCAGATTCCTCAGGCGATTACACGCCAGCCGGCTCGCACTTTTCTTGGCGCGTTTGTGATTGCGGCGGTGGAACTTGTCCATTGTCCAGGGCGGCTCGTCTTGTACCGTTGGTGCGTGTGCTTCCTGTTGCGGTTCCTCGCCCACTTTTCAAAGTTGCACATATCTTTGTGGCATCGCGAGTTTGCCTGGACCTTGTCCTCTTCCATTACATGAGTCTGTACATGTTCGCCGCCACCAAGTACCCTTTCCATATCTCGCGTCGGTGCCGAACTACCAGCCGCCAATCCTGCCCAACAAGGTGCGCCGCTCCTTCTTCTTCTGAGCACAAGATGCGCTCCAATCAGATTCCTGCAGCTCGCTTCTGCGGGACGGCCTCTGCGTAGCTTCGTACGCATTTTCACCTGTTTGAAGTTCCCGCTGGATTCCCAGGTGTCTGTCAAAGCAAAGCTCCTTTCACAGTGGGTCTGTCTTGGACTGTTTTGAATATGCAAGCCTGCGTGGTAGAGTGCTCGATCGCATCTGGGTAGTTCACAGAAAACGGAGCCAGGCACGTGGGTTTCACCTGAGCAGCAGCAACGCCTTCGAAAGCGTGAAGAAGGGCGTCACGAAGCTTCACATGCCCGATGGCGCTTTCCAGCTTGGAGGTCTTGTCGGAAGCTGCAACACTGTTGCCTCCTGACATGGAGATGTGCGGTCAACCAGGAAACGAAGCTTTGCTTGCTCAAGATACGGCATCGTGAATCCAAGGGCGTTGTTCGCAAAGTACACGCCAAGGCCATCCATGTGCGAGCTCTTTCGGCAAGTTGCGGTTTTCACGCGAATCGTGGTCGTGCAGTTTCCGTAGTATGTGGCGCCACAATATATGCACTGCTTGCGCGCAAGACAAGCTGGGGAAAAGCCCAGTGAGCGATGCAATGCTGCACGTGGCGTTGCTTCCCAGCTTGCGCGTCCACGTGCCGCCACCGCCTTCCTTCACGCACTTGGGCAACGGTGTTTCACATCGCTGTGTGATATTGTTGACACCAGCCGTGACAATAAACTGCTTCAAATCTGCCTGCACAACAACCGCTGAAGCTTTCACAGTGATGCTGCGCAGCACCTACTGATCTGATCGGAGCGTACCCACCATGGCAAAGAGGAGCTCATCAGTCGAACTGTGCTTGCACTGCTACCTGGCATCGACGACGCTGCCATATGATGCCGTAGCATAAATGGCACTACTGTGTCCCACTGCTGCGTCAGCGTCAATGTGCCAACCATCGCACCATTCGTCGCTCAAAAAGGAGCTCATCTGGGACCTGCGTGAAGGTAATGACACGAAGGTCGCACCCCACCACGCGGCGATCTGCGCAGGCGGTTCTTCTGCGATGTGAGTGCACGTGTGTCGCGGCCGACCACGCCTCCAATTTCTTCAACGGGTGGCGATCGTTTCGCAGGGCTCCCATTCTCTGCTGCTGGGGGAAACGGGGGCGCACCCGCAGGATTCCACCAATGATCAGGCCGAACAACCTTGTCAACCCAACGTTTGATGTGCTCCGATACGTCATGCTCTTTCTCACTGTCGCCGCGGCTACTGAGGAAAAAGTGTCGTCCGCCGCAAACTGCTCATGTGGGGTCATGCCAGAGGGTGCCACCTTGGAGTAGACGCCATCGTAAGCGGTTGCTATCGAGACAAAGCTGCTGTTCTGCAGCAGGGCCATTGCAGACCTTGCCGCTGTCTCTTTCACATCACCACCCAATATTGCAACGGCGCGCCGATCTGGGCGTTCATGTACGATGGATCTATATAGTGGTGACTTCGCTTCGAATAGCTTCGCCAGAGCCACTGCTTGGACATGCATCGCCGCCGCCACAGGAAGCTTGCCCGATCGGTTAGGTGGGCGGATGTGTGCATTTGGATAGGGCAGGCTCAACTACAGCTTCTTTGCCGCAACGGCCGAGATGTGCTAGTAGTTTGATAAGGACTCCCGCAACACTGTGTCGGCTCAAACGCAAGGCACCATGCCCAACCACATCGATGCTTCAGCTGCTCCTCAGTTGCATCATCCACTATGCCAAGAGCTGGGCAATGCATGCCGAGGGACCGCATGATGCTGAGCCAGCGCCACAACCATGTAGTCAATGTTCTCTCCGTTCGCATCCCAGGCGTTGTCGAAGTCACGGCCATCAGGACGAGCCAGCTCTGCCATGCATTGCAACGGCAAGTGGTGCGCGCGAGCGCCCTGCCCACGTTGCAGTTATTATTGCCAGGCGTCGGCAATACGCCCCACATCACCATCGGACTGGCCCGACTTGCTGACATTGCGGGTGAAAGCCTTGACTCCGCAATTGCAGTCGTGCCTTCTTTTTGCTGCCACGCCCTGGCGAAGCGTTGCCATACTTGCATCATCGGCCAGCATGCATGCTAGAGTCGCGTCTCTCCGACACTTGCCTGCCCTTCTTTGTAATATATCCAAGGCGGCTGCTAGCAGTGCCGGTACTTCTCGGACGGTGCCGGTAAGCGTTGCAGGCCAACAGGACAACCTGTTGCTGGAGGCGACCTGCAACAACAGCTCTGCCGCCAGAGGGGGAAGCATCTTCCAGCCATCACTCCATGCACCTCGCTGGGCTCTTGCCATGCAGGACGTGAGCAAGGAGCTGGGGAAAAAAGGCGCCGTCGCTGCAAGCAACGACGTGCGAGCCTTTATTGTCGGCGCGTCTTCTACGAACCGGTGAAGAACTTGACGGTGCAACACGCCAACAACACAACATGGGAAGATCACCCGCGTCGCCGCTACTGACAGCCGAGCATGAGCAATGCTTGCGGATCTGCACCAGGGTGTTGACCTCAACTGCATTCGGCGGCGCTGCGTTCCGGAATGATCGCATGCCACTCGCAATTTGCGTGGCATCGGTGGCAGCGCCACCTCTGTCAAACCTGCGCTCTGTAACGAGCCCACAACATCGCCCGCACAGCCAAGCAGCTAATTCTGTCATGTCCTGTGGAAGGCTGCCTGGCTCAAACGTAACACGCATGTGTTCGCGACCCCATTGATTCCAGAGAGGGATGGGCCACTCTCGAAGAAGCAGTGCACACACCACTGGGTTGGCAAACTTCGTCTCAAGCTCGTCCCGCGGCACCTCCAGGAGCACACGCTTCTCTTTTCCACGAGGTTAAGGGGTCGGCCACCAACTGTGCGTTGCCCATCAATGCGGCCGCAATGCTTCAACGAAAGCTCCATGAAGCTGCTGTACCGCGCGTGTGCGTAATTGCCGCCACATCAGCGGGGGTGAAGTCATGATTGCGTTCATCGCATCTGAATGCCATATTCACTATCTGTTCCGAGCTTGCACGAGGGTCCATGAAGGAACCATCGAAAAAAAAGCCGCGCCCACGCGTCACAATCGAAATTGGAGAGCCGCGCCTTGATCTCGTCGATACACGCCACGCGCATGTTGCACGCACGGTGCCCACTATTGTGGAGCTCGTGTGGCTCAGTGAACACGCTTGGGCCCAAGGCCGTGCAACTCCAAGAGGGTCGCCGAAGCCACGCGCAAACACACGACGCGCCCCTTCCCCGTCGCCGCCGCCGCCACCATGCTGTGTCATTATGGGCATGTGGCTTCTCTCATAACGTGCATGCAATGTGCACACTTCACACTAGAGGTCGTTGCCGTTCCCCCAGCAGTGTACGACGAAATAATTGGGCAATTGCAGCATGCCATACACTGACCAGCCAGTCTGCTCGTCTGCAACGTCGGGTGTGAAGCTGAAGTCGAAGTAGGTGTGCCAGTCCTTGCCTGGAGAACCCCGTCTCATCTCCATGTTGGGATTCTGGTAACCATCCTTAAAGCGCCAGCCACGATACTTCGGCAGCGGTGAGCTGCAATAGGCTGTGTATAGACGGTACATGGTGCAGTTGGTCCTCCGATGCATGCCAGCATCGAATAACGTCTTGGACTTGAGCGCCACAGTTTCGGCCATCTTGGTAACAGCGGAGAGGCATTGCAAGCTTCGCATACTGTGGACCTCTTCGCCGCGACCCATGATGCTTTGGCCTTCGCCACAACACATTATACACGTGAGCCGGGCGTATCATGGGCTGCCAGCATGGTGCTGCGGTGTTTATTGATCTGTTCCCATATCCATGCATCAGTCTCCTCCACAACGTCAGACAACTCGTAACACAAGCCTACTGCGACAGTGCCGGTCACGGACATGTCGGGCCGTGTCAGGTCCTGGGGCTCCAACGGCGACCACGCCACATCACTAGCTCACATTATTTTCCGGCGGAGCTTGAGAAGCTGTCACATTGTCCGGAAATGTTTGGTGTGCTCGGAATTCAAAGCTACCATTCGCCTGACCGACAACACGGTCAATATTGCCCCTCCCCACGAGTTGCGGCGCGTTTCGAAGCCGATACATACTAAACACGTCCAAATATGTTGGAAACTTCTCGAGCACGGCGCCCATGGGCATATCGGCCATTCGATGCAATACAGTGCAGTCGTCGCCCGAACCTGCTCGTTCCGCCAGCTGTCAATTGCTTTCTGACATACGATCAAGTCCGCATCGTGTGCGCGCAGGATGTGACCGTACCTCATGCGGCGCAGGCACAACATAGCCATCGTGTATTGGCTTTCCGCTGTTCATGGAGGAGCTGGCGCAGTGGCCTTCCATCCCACGCGCAACAGCAACCTCGTGAAGCTTGACTTCCTCCGCTGTGTCAGCCCACGCCTCTGGGAGCAACTCGTCACAGAGCTCCTGTCGCCGATCCTTAACTATTGCCTGCAAGTTCCTCTTGGCGGCGCTGTTGTCATGAAGACTCGCCGCTGCTGCATACCCAAAACGCCATATTGGGCGATCGTTCTCCGAATCAGACATGACGCAGGTGGCGGCCCCTCTCCAACAGCACCGTCACCAGCAGGCAGAAGCCCCTTGCCCAACATCAGAGTCATCAGCCTCTTCGGTCGGGGCAGATGAGGCAACGATTCGCCGCGCCATTGCAAAGGCGTACTGGCCGAGCTCGCCCATCGGCAGCACACCTAGCTCGAAAGTAAGCACGGCCTTCCCTCCACAGAAAAGAGCCAGACTGCCGGCGGCGTGTTTCCTTGCAATGCCACACGATACAAGCGTGACCGATCGGCTGGCTTACATCTAACTTCCTATAGTAAACCTTTCTCTTCGCAGAACTGGCAGTCGCTCGCAGCTCCCTCGGGAGTAGCTCGCAGCTAGATTTGGGGGTCCGAGTTGCGTTCGATTCAGTTCAACACCGAGAAACAAGGCAAGCAACGAAGCACGTGTTGGCTGACAGTTGCACCGTCTCAGACCTCCCACGGTGCCTTCCTTGGCCCTTCGGGCGCCTCCCTCCTCAGAGGGGGCCCCTTGGGGAGTCCCAAACGTGTCCCTGGCCGCCCGAGCCCTCCGACCAGGCCGTTTGCGGCTCCAAGTGGCCCCCTTTTTCCGTGTGAAACGGCAGGGTTCCCAGACCTGCTTGTTGGGCCTCCTGGGGCTTCCTGGGGTCCCAATCTTCATTTCTTACAGTAGCTTAGCTATATAGTGCCTGTGGGATGGGTGGCGGGTGGGGTAGCGAAGTGAAGTATGGCATCCTAGTTAAGTGCACTTGCCTCAAACCGGTCATTTCCCTTTTCGGTCCGCTGCTCTCCTTTATCTGATGCCGTTCCGTGTATGTGCTCCCCGCTGCTTGCTTTCATGCGTGTTTGCTTCCTGTTCCGCATCTGTAATATGTATTATGTCCGTTTGCACGACACACACACACACACGCACACGCACCGACACATCTACATAAGCCAGCCCCCCCCTTTTTTGCGCCGTGTCCACAACAAAAGGGAGTTGCGCTTCATGTGGATCGATGCAAGACCCTGGTGATCCATGCGGATGGCCATTCTTGGTTGCCCATGCGCGAGCATGATCAGCAGACGAATGAGAAGTTCCCTTGCGTTCCGCAAGGCACGGCCGTGCAGCCAGTGCCGTGCGCCTAGTACTGTTGCATGCAGATGTACGGCGCGTGCGTTTGCTCCCCCCCATTCCTGTTATGGCCAGTCGGTCTGCGGGCCTGTGTATGGTATGCGAACAGTTACGTGGCAACCAATGGAAACTTTACGCCAGGCAAACGCGACGTTCGACTGTGGATGGATGAGGGGATACATGTTCAGAGCGAAGCCATTCATTGACACCGAGCAGCAAACGCGCGCACGCGGGGAAACCCAGTAATGCCTCGCTGGACACTGTTTCCGACCGACCGTATCGAACGTCTGCAATTATTATGCACGGCCAGCGTGAACCCCATGGCAGCTGCTCGTGCTC
>JACLAC010009065.1_pt1 | contig 11039 bp, 6 predicted proteins | sample 8027881 | NCBI WGS metagenome assembly JACLAC01 (sample SAMN15725517, study PRJNA655200) | protist metagenome | isolation source: fluorescence activated cell sorting (FACS) single amplified genomes of... | place: Spain: Blaines Bay Microbial Observatory, Mediterranean Sea | collected 2016-01-19 | reverse complement strand
ATTACTTTTTCATTTTTCTATCTTAACATGATCATATTATAATATACACTCCTTTGAATTACTTTGAATTGTAACAAGTAAATGATGCATGCATTATATACGCCCGCCAGTTGTCTTGTGACATAATTTATACTCAAGACAAAAGATGGACTATATTCATTTTTGGGGATTTATTTTAAAACGTCAAATGAGCTTGTAGTAGATCGTAAGGTAACATAACAGCATGTACATTTTCTCTTGCAACTTTTGATTCATCAACTAGCAAACGAAAGAATGCATCCATATCAGTAACAGCCTGTAATGCTTGTGCTAAATCACCATCATCTGCTATTTTAACCCGTACTAATTTTCTTAAATCCATTAATTGATGTGTCATTTCACGTCTCTTTTCTGTTGTTACATCTTTAAATATTGGGTTCACAGAAATGCGACCACTATTACTATCATTTGGATTGACTATACTAACTCGTGATTGGTCGGCAACAGATGTATTTGCATCAAATGGCATTAACCATCTTGATAAAGTACCTTGTAAACATCCTGTTTTATAAAAAAATAATAAAAAAAGTTAGTAAAAATGTTTTATAAAGTAACAAAAAAAATTATGTAAAATTACATACCTAAATCACGTGACATTCTTTCAATTTCTTGTAATAAAAGAATTGATTGATATGCAGTACGATGATATACATCAATATCATTATTATTTTTAATTGGTATTCTTAATAAAAACTCAACTTCACCCCACCTTTGTGCTAATCCATCAATACCTTGACTAAATCTAGAATCATTTAATGATGTTTGTACACCCAATGTTGTAGGTCCAACCTTTTCCAATGATGGATATGGTCTTGGATCATTTTGACGGGCAATATCCACCAGTGGCGATGGAGGTGAGGGTGGAGGTGGTGTTGGTTCAGGTGAATCCATTGTTGGTGTTAAAATATTATTAATTTTTGCCGGATGAAGATCCAGAATCGGAGATGTAGGAGATAGATCATTCGGTGTTATTGAACTTGTAACACTAGTAATAGAAGATTCAGCTTGAACGGTTTGTTGTGGCTCTTTTTCCTGTTTTTCTCTCCGTTCTTCCTGTTCTCTGTTTTCTTCTCTTGGTGATAATGTAGCGGGAAGTTGTTGTTTATTGTTGCTATCATTTCTTGGCCTTTTGCGACGTTTTACTTTTACAGGTTTTAATTTAATTTTATTGGAACTAGAAGTTGGAGTGGGTAAAACTAGTTCCGACTCTATAAATGTAGTATCATTATTTTTGCTGTATGTTTCTGTAGATGTTGGGTGAGTGGATTCGAGTGGCGATGACAAAAAATGTGATGTTGTTGTATCCGATGACACAATCTTTGTATTTGTCAGGGAAGTGGACTTTTGTTTTGTATTGTTGTTGTTGTTACTGTTATTGCTTGTTGATTTGTTCTTTATAGCTTTGTTCGTAACCACAATCTTATTATTTTTCTTTTTCTTTTTTTTCGCTTCATCGTTCTGATTGCGCTGGTTGTTTTGACTGTTGTTGGTCCAAGGCATAGTATTTGTTGTTGTTGGTTGTTTTGTCAATGTTGCTGTTGGTACATTGGCGTTCCCGCTGTTTCTTGCATTTTGATTGTTTTTAGCTTTTGGAACAGGAGAAGTTTGAACTGGTGATGCTGGCATTGCTTTTTGTTGAAACTCATTGTTATCAACCTGAGGCAAATTTGGCTCAACGGCAATTCGTGCGTTTGACTGTGTACATCCCATGTTATTGAAATTATAAAGGGACTGTGAATTGAGAGAAAGACGTTTCTATTCTTGCCAAATAAAAAACTAAAACTCTTATCGATATTACACAGTAGGAACCCTACTGCGTGCTGTTGTGCTGTACTACTCGTAGTTCCTACACTCGTACTAGGAACCTATCACTTAAACTATCGATAGGACTTATCGTACCCCGCGGCCGCCTGGTGAATCTTGGCTAGAGAAATGTAAATAGATTTAGATTAGTTCCTATATATAAGAATAAGATTCAATATGATGCGAGAAAGAGAGAAAAAGACTCCCTATTCAACCCTAGGAACCTAGGCCTATATATAGGAACTACTCTGTTGAATCTACTCTGCCTCTCTTTTTTTCCCGCTTGTTAACACTTACGTTTTTCCTCCATAAGTGTTTTGTTTCTTCTCCTCTATTTTATAATATTTTCAAATATTCCTAGATTCCTAGTCTATTACTATAGTTTATAACGTGGGTTAGATCATGTAAATATTAATATGTAAATATGTAAATACAGTATATAGATATATGTAAATATGTAAATACACACAGTAGCAGTATTTATACTCTCTCGAAATATAATATTGAGATTGAGATTATAAACACACAGACACAGTTAACACACAGTGAGATTATCTATTTAGTTCCTAAGTATCCGTTTTTCTAAATAAAAAAATGTGTGTGGGCAACAAATAGCCAAAAACAGCAAAACCCAGCGCAAACTATAAAACCTCTCTCTCGAACTTCAGAAACTGCTGGGAAAAAAACAAATATTCCAATAAAAATACTATGGGAAGAAAAACATTTTTATAACATAAAGAAATATTGTAACATGAAACTCATCATATAAATGGATATAAGGATAGAAAAGATGTCAAAAAATTGGACTCTCGCTGAACTTAATACACAATCCTCTATTATGAGATCATATCCACTAAGACCAGATCAACTAAGATTTCCAATTGTAAAAGGTCCAAGTAGTATGAAAAAAATATTTTCACCGATAAAGGGCTTTTGTAAAAGTAGACTCTATCAAAGTTTATCTCATGAAGTAAATGGAAGTTTTTATCGTAGTGCGAGTAGTTCTTTGTTGGCCGCTTCAAAACCATGGGTTCATGGGCACAAAAATGATTTTACTAATGGTTTTGATGGAAGTGGTATGTTTAAAGATACTAGAATTGACTCTTTGCTAAAAGAGCGGGAAAGACAGAAGTTAGAAGCTGAGAGTAGAGTAAGAAGAGCTGAAGAAAAGGAAAAGTTTGCAGCTATGCAATTGCAAATGTTAAAAGAAAAGAGACAACGTCGAAACGACCGACGTGAAAGGAGACGAATGAGATTTGAAAGGAAGGTAAATGCTGCAGTATTGATCCAAGGACAAGTACGTATTGTTTTTGCCAAAGCTAGAGTACAAAAAAGAAGAAATATAAGAAATGGCAAGTTAGTAGCTAGAGTACAAAGATTAGTAAGAAGAATCAATGAATGTCGCAGTGATAAAATATTATTAAACCAATTAAGAAGAAAAAGGAAGGCCACTATGATTCAATGTTTTGCTCGGCAGAAATTCGCAAGAAAAAGAAGGCAAATTAAGCAAAGTATAAGAGATGAACAAAATGCAGAGATGTATGAAATTTATCGTAATGTAAGAGCTACGGATATACAAAGATTACTAAGAGGTAGAGCAGGTAGAAAGCGTGCTGCTAAAATCAAAAAAAAGAAAGGCAAGAGTAAGAGATCTAGTAAAAAACGCCGTTAATTTGTGTAGTGAAAACGTTTCACAAGTATAATATGAAACTTTCTATACCTTGGTACAAAACAATTATTTCGATAATGTCTCACACACTCAGTCAACAGACTTGCATGAAGCTAGAGATACTGTAGATTATGTAAAGTAAAGCACACTACTGTAGTCAGAAAATAATTTAAAATAAAAGAAATTAATTGCCTGTTTTTTTAAAGAAATGAACCTTCTTGGGCTGGATTTTCTTACAACTACATTGATATCAAAAGGCTACGACAACTTTTATTCACCAAGTAGTTGTTTTGTGTCGAAACAGAGTGAATATGTGAAGATGATTTTTTTGTCCTTCCTCTTGCTGTTTCTTCTTCTTAATTTTAATGTGCACCTAATGCGGATATAACACTTTGTGCTTCCGCCAACATTGATTCCATCATTGTCATTCTATCATGTGCAATGTGTAATTCATTCTGCAATCTTTCAATTTCATTTCGTTGTTCAACTACCTCTCTTAAATCAGCTCTACCTGAATTCATCATCATTGCTGCTCTTTCATTGGCAACTTCTTCTAATAGTTCTTCTCTCTCGTTTTCGTACTCCATTCTTATAATTGTTAACGCTTCGTTCATATCTTGTTCATTTTGCCTTAATGTTTCTGCTAAATGTTTATCGCGGCTAACGGCTGCATCCATTGCTTCTTCGCTTCTTTTTTTTTCTTTTGCTAATTGGTCTTCTAATTTATTAATTCTAAGCTCATGTTCATATTTAACAGACGGACCATCTACAACTACTGCAGCCATACCTCTTAATCTAGCTATTTCTTTTTGAGCAAGATCTGTTTCTTTTTCTAATTGCTCCAACCGCCGTAGTTTAGAAGACATTTGTTGAATTTCACGTTGATATTGTTTGATCAATACTGTTTTATCATCACTTCCTGTTAGATTTTGTTTTGGTATATTTGTAATTGTATTGGCCATTTTACCAAATTCTAATGTATAATTTGTAACTTTACGATGTTTTGAGGCTGGGGTAATACAACATATAATTGTGGTACATGCATTACCACCCAATGATGATTTTAATAATTTTGTTAACATACTGTTACGATATGGGATAAACTTTTGATTTTTTTTTGCTAATGCTACAATGACATCTTTTAATGATGATAAAGATTTATTAATTGATACTGTTTCTCGTTGTTGACTTTCACCAAAATTACTAGCAAATGTTTCACTTCCAGCTAAATCAACTAAATTCAATGTGGAGACACGAACGAAAGAGGTTGAAGAGTCTTGGCTCTCCTTTTTTTCATCTTTGTCGTCTCCGGTTTCGCCACTTTCTGGACTTTCCTTTGGTGTTGATTCAATTGTTATTGAAAAAATTGAATGTGATCGACTTGAGTGCTCGTTTAAGTTTGAAACACCCATTTTTTTCGAACTCTCACCTAATTTTCGAACTTCATCTAACTCATCAGCATCTTTTGCGCAAGTTTCAGTTCTTTTAGATGCGTGAAATTGGTCGCCAACATAATTTAAATCTAACTTTTTTCTGTTATTTAATAAATCATGTATTTTTTCATTGTACAGTTCAATATATGCTCCACGAACTAAGAATTCTCTGCTCGAAGTATCACCAATCATTTTATATATGTGTTCAATAACACGACCGGTGATACCATTATCTTCCGGTACTCCAGTCATTGTATGTGTTTTTCCTGAACCAGTTTGACCATACATGAAGATTGTACCATTATAACCTTCTAATAATCTTTCCACTGCCTTTTTTCCTACTTCTTGAAATATTTCTTCATTGGTACTAGTTTCAGTGTAAACTGAATCAAATAGAACACCTGCATCTTTACCTCTTTCCGCTACCAATGCGCTTTGATTATTAACTCCTTCAGGGATCATTTTTGTAAACACTGATTCTTCCTTCTCCTCCTTCTCTTTTTGTGATAGTGGGCGTATTCGTATAGATACATTTATTCTCTCACCTGCTGACATTTTTCAGTAGAAGAGAGAGAAGAGAGAGATATATATATATTAATATATATATGTGTCACTTTCAAGTGCTTCATTTTTGAGAAATTTGAGACAAGTGTATAAATAAACCGAGCGCTTATAACGGATTTAAAAAAAGTCCTTTGAGAGTCGCAAGTGCTTAAAAGTGGAGTGCTTAAACTAAGGTTAAAAAGGTTAAGGTTAAGTTAGGGTTAAGGTACCTAGTTCCTAACACTGCTGTATTAAATCTTAAATCCAGGTTGCCAAGCAGGTTGCCTTGCCTTTTGCCTTTTTTGCTTGCCTTTTTCTGAATACCTGTACCAGGTATATTAAAAAATTACATGGTACCAGTACAAGGTACAGTACCAGTGTACCAGTATTATAATACTATATATATATATAATTCCTATATATACCTGAGATAGGCCGGAATAGGGAATAGGAATTTAGGAATACACAGTACCAGGTACCTGGTATCGATATGAAGAAAATACAAGATTTTAATTTAAAATTTAAAAAACCTTAATAAATTGAAATAAACTAATACCAGGTTTAGGAACGGGAACTACCGAACTACGTAAGACGAGGAATTACTGGTTTACCACGCGTTAGCTGAAAGGTCTGCCCAACAGGTATCCAGCGTGTGTTATCTGCTTTTTTTAAACTGCTACTAAATATAAAAAGTAACACCACTTTTTTATCACAAAAATCGCGAGTTCACTATACAAAATCAAATGTAACTTTTGTTTCCAGAAATGATACAACAATTGAAACAATTTCATCGATATCAACGTAAATTCTCCTCACAGTCAACTCTTGAGGTTGTTCTGAAATCTTACGCTGGTGTTGGCAATAAAGTTGACCCCACAATATTTGAAACACGTTCTGTGCCGCAAGATGAAGATTCATTTTTCCAACCAATAGAGAAAGGGCACATTAAGTTGAAAACAATAGCACTTAGTGTTGACCCTTTCATGCGATGCATGTTGGATCCAGATCATCCACAGCTTGGTGAATATTTGGAACCATTAAAATTAAATGAGCCTCTTCACGGTGGTGGAATTGGTCATGTCATTGAATCAGATCACAAAGATTTTCCTGTTAATTCCATTGTTGTTGCGCCTTTTCTTGGTTATCCTTGGCAAACAAACTGTGTGCTCAATGCTGCAGATTCTCAGCTGAATCTACGCCTAGCAACTTTAAAACATCGTCCAACATTGGACCTTGGTACGTTAGGCCTACCAGGTGCTACATCTTGGTTTTGTATGTTAAAAGCTGGAAAACCAAAGCCAAACGATACTGTTGTTATTTCAGGTGCTGCTGGGGCATGTGGTAGCTTGGCAGGACAATTAGCAAAAAAAGTAGCCGGAAGTAAAAATGTTGTTGGTATTTGTGGTACAGATGAAAAATGCCAACTATTAACAACATATCTTGGTTTTGATCATGCTGTCAACTACAATAGTCGAACATTTCACGAAGATTTAATCAACGCAACAAAAAATCAAGGAATCGATGTTTATATGGATAATGTTGGGGGTGATGTTTCTGAATCAGTTTTAACAATGGTAAATGAAAATGCAAGAGTACCCATTTGTGGACAAATTTCAGAGTATGATAATGACATAAAATATTCGGATCTGATTTCTGAAATGGGTGTACAATCTGCATCAACTAGAAAGCTTTTAAAAGATAAAAATGTAAATAGATTCAGATTTTTAGTTTTGGATTACGCTCATGATTTTGAAAAAGCTGCGCAAGAATTGGCAGCATTAGTAATACACAATATTATCTTAGTACCAGAAACTGTTGACATTGGTTTTGATGTAGGAAATGCTTTTTGTGATATGATGACTGGTGCAAATGTTGGTAAAGCACTGGTTCTGGTTCACCCTGATTATAATATCGGAGGTAGTCACTGGGTCGCAGAGGGAACCAAGGAAATGATAATTAAAGTTAAAGATAGTAATAATAATGTTAGCCGTGTTTGGAGATGGTAAATATTAAAGTATAATGTATTAGCTAAATTGGAATAAATTTGAATTTTATTATAAATATAATAACTAAATTGAAAAAAGGGATAAGCTAAAGTTTACATAAAATAGGACCTACCAGTGAGGTATAATTTGCCAAGCTAAAAGGCTTGGCAAAATGTTGATGGTACCTGTGGTATAGATGTCATTATTGTTATCTATGATACTGTATAAACTTTACCAGGTAGCTTTTCCTGTATTACTTTACTACTTACTACCAGTACAGCTTCAATTTACACTGGTGGGCATTTGGTAGATAACTTTAGTCCAAGGGTATAAAAAAATAGGAAATAAATAAATAATACCGCCTATTCTGGCATTTATAAATTTTATTTTTATTTTTTGTTGTATTTTAATTGAATGAGTTTATTTTGTAAATTATATGTACCCTTGATTAAAGTTATCCACCACATGAAAATCTAAAAATTTCAGACAAACAAGAAGGGAAAACAACTATCATACACATATCGTGAACACATCAACTTCTACGTACACTTTTTGCACCTGGATGACCCGGCACCCTTCCTCCATTGATTGTGACTGTATGAATTTTTTGGTGCGTTCACACAACATGTTTTACATTGCCGTGTTGGTCCTGCTCCTTGAGGCATTGCCTTTGTTGTTGTTGCACATTTGTTACTTTTACCTGGGTCTGCCAATAAGCTTGCAATTTGAGACATTGTCATGATTTCATTTCTCACAAACATAATCGGTGGTGAAATCATAACAAAAGAAACATTCACCTCATTCCTTGTGAAACCTTCTCCATAAGATTGACAAATTTTATGAACTGTGGGTGGATTGGCACTGTTGACAAGTTGATTCAAGACATCGTTGTTATTGCCAGTGTCGTACTGTGTGAGGGTTTTGGTACTACGATGGCCTACTGTCCAACCAAATAATTGTCCTAATCCTAATACTTTTTCAATTTCATCACTGGTCACCTCATTGTGTTTACTACCGGTGGTACCATGCCCATTTTGTTTTGCACGTTTTGCTCTGTTTGCTGTTTGTGTCAAATCTTTGATGTATTCGTCTCGTTCGTTTCCATTGCCTAACCATATGAGTTTTCCACCATTTTTTCCAACATGTACAGCTACGGACACACCCGTTGTTGTGCCGTTTGATTGATCTTGGTCAAACACGATTTTTCCATCATCAGCTGCTTGTTCTGGAGCATGATAATCTTCGTCGTATTCGAACAAAGAACCAGCCACCCAAGCTGCTTCTGATGTTGGACATGTGATACGATGGCATTTAGAATATTCGCTCTTTTGATAAGCACTTACAAGTGCTGGATTGAAATGTTTTTCAGCACATTCAGAAAAACAATAATGTTCTCCTGTGGTATATGAAAAACCAGACCAATCACATCCAAACACCCGTTTCAATGTTTTACATATGGAATAGATTCCTTCTTTTGGTTGAATTATGATTACATTGCCTCGATCAAAGAAATCACGTAGTATACCATGCAATTCCAACATTGATTTGTCGTAATCGTATGGATTTTGGGATAATGGTGCAATTAAATCATCGGAAATGCTGACGAGATTAGAATCGGGTTGCCTTAGCTTGACAGACAAACTTTCGTAAACGCCTTCGGTATAAAATTCATCTGGTTCTTCTCCCACCATTTTCACATAGCAACTATTGCAGAGGCAAAGTTGAATGCCCGTGCTGTAAGCCGAGTGTATTGGGACACCTTGTGTAAATTCGGCTGAATTGCAAGCTAAACACTGTGGCAAATTTGGTACACCACGTTGTAAACATTGGACATAAAGCGAATTTAATTCTTCAGACATGACGAAACAACAAATTGGCATTGGCCCTTGTGGAAACTCTAAAATTGTTTCTTCTCCGCGTACTTCTTCTTTTTGCCATTGCACCATTAAGTTGTTGCGTAATTCCATTGCAGTGGTGCGTGTGTTTACACTAGTCATCCCAAGTAAATAATCTTCTGTGACAACTTCAGGTATACACAGGTTAAGGTATAATGGTACTATGGTACGCACGTTCTCTTCAGAATATCTGAATCTTTTTTAATCTTTTTCTTTTTCATACTTGGTAGATACCGGTATCTTTTTTACTCGTAGAAGGTGAGTAGAAATTTCGATCTAATCTTTTTTCTCAGTGTCGTTTTCATTATGATAGAGAGAAATTTCTCTCTCTACTCTCTATCGATACTCTCTCTACGAGGTAGTTCCTATCATAGTTTTCATAGTAAAAAAATATGTGGCCACTTAAAAGTAACAATCCCGGGGTGTTATAATGTTTATGACCTCAAACCAGCAAGTTAAAGTTAAAGTATAAAATATTATACCAGTAAGGTCAATTAAGTCAGGTAATTTATAACTTGGTAGGAAATACACTTAAACACATCTTAATCTACAGGTGATTTTTCAAGTAAATCACCCTTTGGAAAACTCTAAAAGAAATAAGAAATAAAATGATTCGGCCATTAATTTCTCATGCACGTAGTAGTATTGGACAACCCTATCAACATTTGCCAAAGGTGGAACTTCATCGTCATCTTGAGGGTGCAGTACGTCTGACTACAGTGTTAGATGAAGCGATCAAGCATAATGTCAAATTGCCACATGGTCCTACAGGTGATATGACTTCCCCTTCAAAATTGACACTTGAAGGTATCAGACCACATATTCAAACATTAACACCATTTCCTAATCTTGAAACACTTCTCAATATATTTGATTACACTCAAGCAACGTTCGCTCATATTGATGTATTTCATCGAATAGCGAAAGAAGCTGTTATTGATGCACATGAAGAAGGAATACGATGTCTGGAGCTAAGGTATGCTCCAAGTTTTGCATCAATGCCACCAAACCAACATCATGCTTTTGAGGATGTATTGGACGCAATTGAAGATGGAATTGATGATGCTCAATTAATGCTTGGTGGTAAAGATGCTATCGGGGTTGGATTATTATGTATTGGGGTTGGTGCTATGGGTGAAGATGCAATGAAAACAACAACTGATTTTTTTCTTGATAATCATGATAGGTTTGTTGGATTTGATATGGCGGGTGCTGAAACAAATGTTTTAGAGCATCTTGAATGCTTTCAAAGAGTAAAAGACGCGGGTGGTAATATTACGTGTCATGCTTCAGAAGATTTAAAAGTTGGTGTTCCAGAAAATGCACTGAATGCTGTAGAAATATTGGGTGCAGATAGAATTGGCCATGGGATACAAATTATACACGATGAAAATGTTATGAATGTTATGAGAGATAGAAATATAATGTTAGAAATCTCAGTAAGTTCAAATTGGTTAACAAATGCTGTTCCAAGTATTGAATGTCATCCCGTGAAAAAATTATGGGAACATGGAATACCGGTGTGTCCTAATACAGATGATCCAGGTATTATGGGAATTGATTTAAACCATGAATTTCATTTGTGGAGAAGTGTATTAGGCTTTGATGAAAAAGATATGAATGCAATGACTTTGCAAGCATTAAATAGAAGTTTTTTAGAAATATCATACAA
>JACLAC010026010.1_pt1 | contig 11040 bp, 7 predicted proteins | sample 8027881 | NCBI WGS metagenome assembly JACLAC01 (sample SAMN15725517, study PRJNA655200) | protist metagenome | isolation source: fluorescence activated cell sorting (FACS) single amplified genomes of... | place: Spain: Blaines Bay Microbial Observatory, Mediterranean Sea | collected 2016-01-19 | reverse complement strand
ACGATGATCCATGTACTTTAATTAATATTTCTGTTGTTTCCTACCTCTATATCTCTATTTATATGTTTATCAAAAACAAAAACAAGAAATAAAACAAGAAAAATTGAATTTATATCTCCATCTATTTCTGTTGTTTCCTTGAGAAGAACATGTATATTCTCAATAAATATATATAAAATAAAAAAAAAATAATAAAATTATTATTGGCAAAAATTAATAATAAAAAAATAATAACGGTTGTGCTAATACGCAGTCAGTGCTATACCCTCTAAAACATGCCAAAACTGTACAAAACATGCACAAAACTGTACACTTAAGATTATTCACTATACCACCAGTAGGGGAAATATTCATCATTTTTTCTATATTTTCGGATATTTGCTATTTTTTCCAAAATATATGAAAAATAAAATTGGCATTTTAGAAAACGATATTTACATGTTTAGTACAGTTTTGGCACTTAGCACTGCATACCACCATGGTGGTAAATGTTGTTTTTATAGGCATGAAATAATCTGTCATATTTTCTGTAGATCAAAAAATCCGCAATTCTAATAAGTATAAATTTATAGGATACCAATTTATGTACATTTAATACAGGTAGATATTTGGATAATATCAATAAAATCGGATATTCTAGGATATTTTATCCAAATTAACATTGGCCATTTTTGGATTTTATGAATAATCTCAAAATATTAATATACGTATTATCAAAATGATGGTTAAAATCTAAGTTGTAATGTTGTAATAATTTTACTTCCCCCGGTGATACATAAATATAATATCATACGAGTACGTACATTCTTAATATTACTAAAATATGTTTTATTGATTGGGATGCTACAAAAGGTGGCCTAAGGAAGGAAAAGCTAATATATGAGAGTCCGTTTTCAGTAAATATCCAAGTATGTTGTTTGTCAACATCTTTATTAATAACACATTTTTTATATAATTTTTTTTAAAAACCTAAATACTTCGTATATTCGTATGCTATTTTTTTCGCACATTCAATGGAGTGGGCGGAGTACCCCCTGTAATTGCATTCATGCGTCGCATAATTTGTTTGTTTCCTTGCCTTTCAGCATTTGCATTAAAGATATCGACTGGATTGACCCTTTTTGCTGTATTATTTTTCTTTCTCTTCTTTTTTTTATTTGAACTTAAGTTTATACTTTGCGATCGTTCGTCTGGTTCAAATGTGAATGGACCAAAATCATCCATCGCATTTGTTTCATTTTCTGGCGTTTGGTTGGCATCATCTTCATATACTAACATTGAATTTGAATTATATGACGATGGTTGGTAATTTTTCAATGGTGTCAAGACTACATTTGCTCTTTCATTTCTTCTTCTAATTTTTTTCCGAGATGATGATGAATTTTTCTGACTAGTTTCAAAATTTTGATATTTTTCTTGATTGAGTCGTTTCTCTTTCAACACGTTTCATTGGAATTTTTCGTTTTCTTCCAGCATTTTTTAATAAAGCAGCAGATGGTGCAGGTGTTTTAATACGATGTTGTCGTCTATGCATCGTTTTTGTCGTTGTTGTTGTTATACGTTATCTATTATGGATAATATGCTATCTATTATTGATAATATATGATATAATCTGTGAGATATATATATATAATTTATATATATGTTATTATAATTATTATTATTGATAATATGCTATCTATTATTGATAATATAGTCTTCTCTGCGTGATATATAGATATAAATATTATTTATCCACAATGTATAATCGCATCGTCCTCCTCATTGCCTATATGTACATCGGTCCCATCAATACATGTATTTATATGTCCAATTTTTAAGCAAAAGTGCGCAAAGATGTACCGGACCTATCCTATTAGACTCTCTTCGAAAGGAGGTTAAGGTGTAAAATGATGATGTTGATATGCACCCTTAAACTTGTTTATAATATTAAGAAAGACACAGCATTAATATGAAAACCAAATCCTCGGTGAAAATTTCCTTCAGAGTCGCAGTGCTATATACCCCCTAAACCGTGTCAAAGTACACTATTCACTTTGCGCATGTAACCTTTATTGCTTTTTTGGTTTTTTGTCCAAAAACACAAAACACAGAGAGGCAACAGCAAAGAGCGAGAAATGTGCAAATGCAAAATCCTCCACACAGCTGGACAGATATCCGTTCAAAAAAAAACTAACATTTTTTTTACATGCATTTGTTTTTTTTCTTCGAGACAACAAATAATTATCTATCCTAAACCTGCCTTTAAGAAAAAAGCTAACAGGCGTATATAAGCGGTAAAGATGTATTTAGTAATCGTCTATTTAACCTATCTATATAGCAAGTATTTTAAATCATAGACTACTATGTGTCATATTTACTGACTCTGTATATGAGGTATTGGTATCACAATGACATCCTATAAGTTCCTTACTATTTTATCAATATGTTCAAATCAAAGAATACGCGGTATGCCCTTCGAAGTACTGAAAATGTGCCCCTATCAAAATCAATCCATAAGGTTTTTATTATGACAAAAATCAACAAAACGCATATAGGAGATTAGCAAAAAATAGTCTAGCACATCTGTACTGTAGTGGTGGCGTGGGTGTGTAAAAAATGTTTTTTTTAGAGATTCAGATCATATATATATGTACATATATATATTCTAGATAGAATTATCGAAAGTGGTGTGCACAAATAGTCATTCATTATATCTTATCATACATATATATATTTGCATCTTGTTTTGTACGTCTAGTGTGTGTGTGAATCAGTGTGTGTGAATCAGTGTGTGATGGATGAGGAGATAATAATATCAAGGAAAAAATTGGAAGCGACGACTATTATGAATGATAATAACGTGAATGGTGATAATAATAATAATAATAATAATATTAATGGTGTAATTGATGAATTTGATTTATCGGAAGCAGATAGTGAAATAGAAGATGATGTGATTGTCAAAAAAAAACAAACTGATAATAATACAACAACAAATACAACAACATTACAAATACAAACGATGTTATCAAAAGATGATGATAGAGATTTAACATTTGAATCAATAGATATATCAGATGATGAAGAAGATGAAAATAAAAAAGCTACAGTAGATGCAATAAAACGCATAGCACTATGGGTAATCAAAGTAATCTTCCAGTGAACGTATCCCCTGAAAGTAGAAATATTTTTCCACAAAACACAAATGATTTGATAGTACCGCCATGGAAAAACATATTCATGGCATATATTGGTGGTTTTTGGGAGAAATGCAAAGAAGATTTGATCGTTTATCGAACTGTGAATCTAGACGATTCCCCAAGTTTGGTTTTATGGGATTTTTTGAAAGGTCATAATTTTGTCATGCCAGAAGAATGGAATAATCAAAGTAAATTATTTAACAGAAATCTTACTAGTAAATAAGATAGTAAAAGAAGGGAGGAGAAATGTATATTTTTTTGTCTTCAGAGTAAATGCGTAAAAAATATACACAGAGTAAAAGAATATACGAAGTACATATTATACTACACATGCATATTATACTATACACATGCATATTCATTTCTAGCTTTTATCAATAACCGATTTAAATTGTGTGTAAAAAATTTTATGCATATCTCGTCAAATAATATTATTTTAATATTAATTATTAATGCAGAGGTGCATTAGAGCTTTACTATAGTAGGAATAACATATTATTCTCTTGCGATTGAGTATTGAGCATATTACTTAACACGAGAAGGTTGTAAAAATATTATAACTTCGTAGATTTTAACCATCATTATATTAAAAAATTAATAATTTTTTTATTTCAAAAAAATATTACTTTTAAATTATTAAAAATATGCATATAATATATATATCATACGAAGTATCTCATATCTCGTAATATTCAACACATAATGGTCATATGATCTCTCGGTCTTTAAAAAGGACAAACGCCGAGATACGTACGTAGTACGTAATGATACGTAGAAAAACATCTCTCTAATCCCCTTATTTCTTTTTCTTCTTAGATGACGACTTCGATTTCTTCTTCTTACTTTTACTGCCACCTTTCTTTTGTGTACTAGTACCCTTTTTCAATTTGCTATTTAAAGAGAGTTTCTCATGATGAAAATATTTTATATTTTTATTTGGATAGGAAGCACGTAATTTTTTAACAAACGAAAATGACACCTTTGGACATCCATTTATATTCAATTGATACAAATAATTTTTCGAGATAATGGAAGTAACAGTACCCTCAGAAATTAACGAATGGCCTTCGACTTCAAGATGTTCCATATTTTTACATTCGTCGATAAGATTACATATATCATTTGATTTAATGTTATTGCATGATGATAAAGATACATGTTGTATGGAATCTATGCTCCATGTAATTAGTGCCTCTGTCACACGTTTATCCAATTGAGAGCATCCGCTTAAATCAATGCTACATAAATCACCACAACTACGAACAAGCGATTCAATTGAGCCCGGTGTTAACTTGGGTTGATCGCAAGTCATCATTTTTATTACTTGTATTCTTGGGCATATTGCTGCAAACCATGCCATCGAATCATCTGTAACATTGCGACATCCTGATAGATTAATAAACTTTAATTTTGCACGTGGTTCGGGAGCTTTTTTCCTTACACCTTCAGCTAGACTGGCCAAAGTTTCTTGCGCCTCTAAGCGCACTTGATTTATTGCTACATCTAAATCTTCTAATTCTTTTTGTGTTTTCATGACTCTGTTTTCAGCTATTTTTAATTTTCTATTTAAATTTTGCAATTGTTTCAGCTCTTGTGGCGTCATCCCTTCCCGTCCATCGGCTGCTGGTTTTGCCTTTAGCTCATGAATTTCCATATGAAACATAGATGACTTATGGGTGTGTTTTGCGATTAAATCTTTAATTTCTTGCTTATCTATTTCATATTTTTCTTCAGCTTCCCCTAATGCCGTTGTCTGTTCCAATTGTTCTTTCGTTATGACCCATTCGCCAGTTCTAACCCACGAATTATACTCATGCCACATTTCTGATAGATCTTCTGGGTCTGCATCTGCTAGACCAGGTGCGGACCAGCTATTTAACTGATCATCACTAAGTGTTTCACAATATGACATGTCCACTTCTTGTAACGATGGTGATAAGGAGGATAATGTCATTAAGAATTTTGAACCAAGATCTTCATATTTGTTAACATGACTAACATAGGAGTTGACTTCTGATTTTAATTGTGTCATATTCTTTTCAATTCTTTCCCTGGCATACAAAGGATTAGCCTGGTCTTCCTCATCGTCTTCCTCATCATTATTTTTTTGTTGTTCTTTCGTTTCTGGTTTATGAAATTCATTTTCATATCTTTGAAATGAAGCTTCTAGGAATGCATTAAACTTTTCATTTCCCAGAATAGTTACCAATGCATGTGTCAATTCGTCAAAATATTTCATGTTTTTCATATCACTAAAGTCTTTCATGTAACCACGTATTATATAATTTTCTCCATAATCATTCATTTCTAAAGGTGTTTTCTCAAAAGCTTTAAATAATGTTGATAAATCAATTTCATGGTCTTCATCTGCATTAATTTTATTTAATATAAACGTAAGAAAATTATAATCCTTGTTACGTTTCTTATTTTTTTTTGTATTTTTTTTCATATTTTTCATTTCATTTACAAAGAAATCGTTAATTGCCATAAATAGTGCTAATACATCTAATTCATATTCTGGTATCTTTGTTATTATTGCCATAAATAATAAATATAATGTTTTCACAGGTTCATAATGTATTATAAAACTGTGTAAACATGTTTTAGCAGCGTTTAAAAGATGTTTCCATGATAATGCTGAACTTTGTGAGCCGTAGCCTTGATCACGATCAAATATTTGTTTGCATCCATGTATTTTTAACGTTTGCAATTGTGCCCAGTTTGGAGTGGATTTGATTAAGCTAATAGCGGAAATCTTGGTACAGCCACTTAAATCAACTTCTAGAAGTCGTGGACATCCTTCCCCTAAAGCTATAATACCAGCATCATTTAATTGCTTCAAATTTCTAAAACTAATTTTTCTTAAATTTGGACATTTTAATCCAACTTTTGGTAGCGTGCTGATAGAACACCAATGTAGGTCAGACATGTCCAACAACCTCATTTCCGAAGTCAATTCTCTAATAATTGAGTTATCATCACGATATTGACGTAAACTAGACATTGTGTCTTTACTATTAGTCTGTACTAATTCTTCGGGACCAGTTGACTTTAAAGGAAGAAAGAATTTAGAATGCCCTATTTTAGAATTATTATCAAAGCCACTATAATTGTATGGTGTCATAGTATTTGCTCTTGAATATCTAGGTACAAAAGAACTCTCTTGGCGTTTTCCTTCCGTAATAACTCGTCGCTTTAAAGTATTATGCTTGATATTCTCTCTATCATATGAAAACGACGTTAATGTTCTAACATTATGAAACTTACTTGCTGTCGTTTCATCTCGAAGTGCTCTTCGTCTCATTTTTTATTTTTTATTTTATTGTTCGGATTATAATAGCAATAATACGTTGAAAAGATTTGTTACCTATGATACTATATATATGAAAACACACCGCAAAAAGTACCAGTGGGGTTATATATAACAAAAATTGTAACTTTCTATCCTTTAATTTTTCTTTTTATATAAACATTTAATTATTATGCTGTGTATGATAATATTAAATACTACTACTAATAATAATAATAATATATAACTAATAATAATAATAATACTGAAAACAACTTTTTTTCTAGAAGAATTTAAGCCAGTCCAGCAGTACACAGGTACTTTATCTGCGGAGGAAATTCTGTTGTAACCCTAAGAGCTAACTCTGAACGTACCCCATATTCTCAGTCATGCGTCACTGAGATATACAATTAGCATCCAATAGCACTATAGCAATCTGAAAATGTCCCGTGACAATTCCAATGGTATATCCATACTAAGATATAAATACACACATATATATATATGTAAAAACATGCAGATGCAAGTACATTAATGGAGGTTGATTGGTTTATAAAGGCAATACTTTACAAATTAGATCAACAGCCCGCGCAGCGCAAGTTGGCACGTGTTATTTATATATATTACCATGTTTTAAAGTAGATTTTATGAGAATTTGAGAACTTGAAGCTTCCGTGGCGGGCCTGCGGCGCCATAAGACATAAAATGACAGTTGCAATACATATACACATACATTAACAACACACTTCCTTTGCCCCTCTTCGTTTTAATGCTATTCCCATGTATTCATCAATGTCTTATATCTCTGTCAAAAATAAATATTTTTCAAAACTTTTTTTTTCGTTACTCAGAGACACGGTGTCTCTGAGTATCTTGAAATTTTCAAGTCAAAAAAATGAGGGGAAAGTGGTGAAAAAGTAGAGTTACGAAATAGGGCAAAACTCCGCAGATAAAGTACCTGTGTAAGAGAAAAAGAATCAACACTTTTTATCATTAGGTGCTTACCTCGTAGTACTTACCTGGTCTTGTATGGCCGTTATTAACAGTGTTGCCTTATTATTAGATGGCTAAAAAAGTATTCCGAATAAAAAAGACTGTAGACTGTAGCTATTATTAGTCTAGCGTACACAGTTAGAACAGTAGTATCGTCATGTATCTCCAGATTTAAGGGAATGGTAAAGTTGATCTGTTTTATTTCTGTGTCCCGGTCAAAATCGGGTTTTTTTGTTGAATGAGACCCCAGACAAATTTTAATTACTGGCAATAGCTATTGACAGAACCCTATTTCTAACTATATCTGGAAAAGAGTTTGTGCTATGATAGTGCTAATATCGGATATTTATATTGACACATATCTATTAGTTTTGTAATTTCGGTCAACTGGCAATAGCTTTTTGCACAAAATATGGTATTTCAGTGCTGTGTAATGCAAAATTTATCTGGGAGACGTTAAATGCACAACAACAAAAAATGAAAAAAAAAAAAAAATGAATTTAAAAGTCAAAACGAACGATAGATGCAATAGAAATGTATCAATCTTACATATATATATATAGAGAGAGAGAGAGAGATCATTTATATATATATATATATGTGATATATAGATTGAAAAATAGTGATACAATATATACATCAGATATATATAGATATATAGATATTATACAACAAAAAAGGTAATACAAAATAACAAACAAACAAAATAGTAGTGTAGTAATAATAATAATAGTAAAAATGGATATATTGTATAAAGGATGTCCAAACGCAAATAATTTAACCCATTGTGAACCAGTTTCATGTAATAAATTTAATGAAGTCTTGTATTCTGATAAGCTTGTCGTAACCGTCCAAGGTACCTTTGCATTTATTTTTTTCTTAATATTTATTTTTTGTATAGCTCAAACAATTTCAGATATAAAACGATCAAATATTAAATCTAGACGTGAATTAAAATTGTTTTACTCCAAAACTCCAACTATTATTTTATCTTTAGTTGGAATTGGAGCTTTATCACGGTGTATTTATTTTATTGAAAAAAGTTTTGACCATTACACTTTACGAGTTTGGGATGATGATGAGGGATGTTGCATTGCATCGGGTGGTCGTATTGGCACAACTGTCACTACCCAAATGTTAAAAATGGTGCGTGACATTGCCTTTTCATGTTCGTTTATGTTATTAGTCCAATCATGGATTGCAGTGCAATTGGCACTATTACCTAAAAATAAGCGTCAAGGGGGAAAATATTCAAAACGTAGATTTGTATTAGTGATTTTAACGTATTGTCTATTGCGTGTTTTAGAGTGTGTATTTAGAATCGTCCATACCTTGACAAAAAAGCAATACAAATGGGTTTATTATTTATCTTTCATTTTTCGTGGTTTAACAATGGTATTGTATGCATTGGTTTTTGCATATGCATTGCCATTTGGATTTGGAATGCTTAAACGTTTAAATCTTGCATTGCAAAAAACAAGCAGTTATACAGATACAAGTATTGGTCCTAATAATCATAATAATTCTCAAAATATGAATCGTAAAAAAAAAAAGGAGACACCTATCAAACGGTCATTCATGGTTTTAAGGCGATTTGTCATGTTGATGACATTTATATGCATCATCTTTTGGTTGACACACCTTGCTGTGACACTTTTAAAAGAAGGCCATGAAAATATGGAATATTGTTCACCACACACGTATGTATATGTTAAAACACCAGAAAAAATATTAGAATGTATAATGGTTGTATGTTTAATTGTCACCTTAAGCAATCGTAATAAAGCAAAACGAGCTGCATCGAAGTATTCGCGAAAAACTGCTAATAAAAAATATCTTCAAAGTCATAATAGCAGTGATGCTAGTGGTAGAGTACGAACATCTTTTTCTAGTTTAGCTGGAAATGATGGAATTACATTTGTTTCCGAATATAGTACTGCTGCAGAACTTACCTCTGAAGAGGTTGATATGAATATAGAACTTATTGAAGTCGAAGAAGACGGGGAGAAGGAGGAGGATGACGACGACGATGATAAACAAATTTTAACAAGTAGTAATTCTCTCAATTCTATTAGTAATTCTAATATTGAAAAAAATAAAAGAACGAATCGTTTGCAATATAGCAATTCATGGGTAGAAAACGAGTCAAATGAAAAGGTATGATGGATAATTTGATTGAATTGATGAAAATGAGGATATTTTGAGTATTTTTAATATGAGAAAAGGTGTGAGTGGATTTTATATCACACATGTACGAAGCGTAAATATTAAAAAATATACACCTCGTAATATATAATATAAAATATTTTTTATATGTGCACATATATAATTTAATTAATGCGCACATATATAATTAAAATATGATTTGCGTGTCATATACGACCCTCGTGTGTCGTGTGTATTTTTTTTAATACGAGTACGTACTTCGTATATCATATACGAACTCGAGCTCCGTATGATATTTAAGTACGAACACCTGTGTAAATATTAGCGCACTTCGTTCTTTTTTTAAATGTTATTAAACAACACACACACACACACATTATAACTTCTCTCTCTCTCTCTCTCTCTCTCTCTCTCTCTCTCTCTCTCTCTAATACCCCATACAGATTGGATCGCCTTGTTTTGTAATTTTAGGTATATTACATTTTAATCCAAACACTTTTGCTAAAAGTATTTTGAAAATTTTATTAACGTTCACTGAATGCGATGCAGAGCTAAATATAAGTGGAGCTTTCATTGCTTTTGCATATCGTTTTGCCTGTTTAGTCACCTCTTTTTGATCTTTTTCACTTAACTTTAAGTATAAATCATATTTCGTCCCAACTAAAATTGCAAATGCATCTTTATTTAAACCACGTACCTGACGATACCATTCTTTCACACTTGACAATGTTGATTTATTGGATAAATCAAACATAAATAAGATAGCAACTGCATCGTTGCATACCAACGGGAGCATCGTAGCAAATTCACGTTGGCCACCTAAATCCCAAATACTAAACGTTACTTCTGTGCTTTTCAACGTAATAGATTTTTCCATAAAGTTAACACCTAATGTTTCTATATAATCTTCCTCAAATTGTCCTTCTACGTATTTAACCATTAAAGTAGTTTTACCAATTTGTGCATCACCAACCATTCCAACTTTAACTACAACATTTCGTTTTGGCTTTTTTTCTGCAACTACTGCAGTATTATTATTCTTGTTATTCGTGCTATTACTATTATTTTTATTATTATTATTATTATTATTATTATTATTATTATTACTACTATCATCATTACTTTTTTTCTTATTGTCTTCACTACTTAATTTTTGTTGTTTTAAACTATCTGTAATTGTATCTACATTTTCATTTGTTGTTGTTGTTGTTGTAGAAGCTGGTTTGCTTTTATCATTTGTTGATGCAAGACTTGCCATGATAATATTAGATATATTAGTATATTTTAATTATTTTTTAAATTATTATTATTTCTACACTTTGTATATATATACACACACACACTATAGTATAAATATACCTGTTCGAGATTTTCAATGGTGAGACGTATATGACTATAATTATACAATTA
>JACLAC010009404.1_pt1 | contig 11040 bp, 6 predicted proteins | sample 8027881 | NCBI WGS metagenome assembly JACLAC01 (sample SAMN15725517, study PRJNA655200) | protist metagenome | isolation source: fluorescence activated cell sorting (FACS) single amplified genomes of... | place: Spain: Blaines Bay Microbial Observatory, Mediterranean Sea | collected 2016-01-19 | reverse complement strand
CTGGTGGGGTGGTGTCATTGCCGGTCTTCCCTTCGCGCCTGCCGTCGGGTGCTGTGAGAGGGTCTTTGCGGTATTCCGCGCAGGGCATCGATTGCCGGCGCTTGTGTTTAGTTGTGCCGGCGGCTCTACTCAGGCAGGTCGTCGCTTGCCGCAGGTCGACACGGCACTGGCCGGCACTGGCAGGGTGTTGCTCGTGGTGGTCGTTGGGCCGGGTGTCTCGGCCAGGTTCGCCGCGGGGACTCCTACTGCTGATGCCCGCGGTGGCGGGTCGGGGTGGATCGTCTCGGCTGTAACACGTCCCGTCAATAGTCAACCAAAAAAAAACGCAAGCAAATGTGTTCCGGGGTGTACAGTATTATGTATGGTCTATCTACCATCACCATTTTTCACGCTCATGTCTGCACCGCCCGAACACCAAACACCTTTTGCCAGGCCATGGCCGCACCCGCCTTACTTACCGCTGCTTTTGCTGCTCCCGGCCCTGCTTTTCTTTGGCTTGCCAGGCCGCAGTCTTGACCTCGCGCAGGTAGCGGATCACCTCCCTGTGGCCCTTGGCCGAGGCCACCCGAAATGCGTCGGGTCCGCCGGCCGTCGCACTTATCCTAATATCGGCGCCTCCCTGCTCGACGAGACTCCTGACCATATTGACATTACCCACCTCCGCCGCGGCCAGGAGCGGCGTCTGGCCGTCCGACTTGGCCTTGTTGGCGTCGGCCCCCTTGGCCAGGAGCCGCGTGACGATGCCCTCGTGAGTACGCTTGCCGCCCTTGCAGGCTAACAAAAGCGGCGTGTAGGCGTCCGGGGGGCCACTGCTCACGTTCGGATTTGCCCCAGCCTGGAGGAGCATCTCCACGATCTTCGCGTGGCCCCGGAGGCAGGGCACGTAGAGCGGGGTCGTGCCGACCGCCGAGACCGCCTCCAGCGCGGCGCCGGCACGAATCAGGCGCTTGCACGCGGTGCGATGGCCGTTGGCCGACGCGATGTGCAGTGGGGTCAGGCCTTGCAGGGTTGCGGCGTCCTTTTCTGCCCCAGAGGCCAGCAGCGCGCCCACCACCTCGCCGTGCCCGTTCTGCGAGGCGGCATACAGTGGGGTGCACCCGCGGCCGTCGCAGAGATTGACGTCGGCGCCGGCGGCGAGCAGGGCCGCCGTCACCTCCGCTGACCCGTGCTGGGCCGCCATGATCAGGGGGGTGGCGCCGTCGGCCCGACGCTGGTCCAGGCTCGCGCCCGAGGCCAGGAGGCGCTGGACCGTGCCCAGATGGCCGTTCTGGGCGGCGATGAGCAGTGGGCTGGCGGCATCGACGCCTTCGAGGTCGACTGCGGCCCCGTGCGACAGCAGGCAGTCGACGACCTCGGCGTGGCCCTCGAAGGCCGCCAGCCAGAGCGCGGCCGGCGAGAGGCCGTCGTCGCCGTCGGCCATGCCGCCGGCGCCATTTCCACCCTCCGTACCTGCGGCCCCTGACCCAAGCTGCTGCCGGTGGTCCACGTTGGCACCGCTCGGCTTCCGGAGGAGCAGCTGCTTCACGACCTTAAAGTTGCCCGCGTCGGCGGCCTCGCACAGCCTGCCGGCCCAGGTCGTCGGCCGCGCGACCTGCCCCGGGCCCCGGCCACCACTACCACTACTGCTTCCGTAGCGGGAGAGGTTGGCAGTGCTGTACCTCCTCTTGGTGGGCGAAGGGCCGGCCCTGGTAACGCCGAGGGGGCTGCTGGTAGTGGTGTTCATGGTGGTGGCGTTGGGATTGATGTTGATGTTGGTGGTGTCTTCGTTGGAGGCTGCGGCAGCAGCGGCGCCGAGCACGGTCGCCGGAGTGGCCGCAGCAGCAGCAGCGGCTCCAGGCGAGGAAGAAAAGCGAGAGTCGGAAGCGGGCGTGGCGACCAGTGACGTGGTAATGGTGGAGGCGGGCGCGGGTGCGACAGATTCCGCCAGTTCTCGTCCCGGCGGCGTTACGGGCCCGCCGACACCAGGTGTCGGCGCGCCCGGGCTCGCGACCGAGGAAAAGGCCTGCTCTGCAGCCCTGCGCTCCGCCATCCGGCGCGAGGTTTCGGCGAACCTGGACTTGAGTGTGGCCTGCCGCTCGCGGGGATCGCGTCCCTCGGAGCACAGCGAGGTGCACGTGCGGCAGGGTGCCGACTGGTCTGCGCCCATAGGAATGGGGGCCCGGAACACAGGGTGGGCGAGCCGAGCGAACCTGCCTGCCTGTCTGCCTGCCTGACAAATATAGTTTCGGTAAATGAGCCGTTCATATCAATATCATTTCAGTTTTGCACCATGAGGGAGCGCCTCCGCAATCCACGGCCCTGCCACGCCATCCCCTCCCTCCTCCTCCTCCTCCTCCTCCTCCTTGTCCCATGCTCCTCTTCCTCCGTACCAGGCGAGATGGACTTGGAGCTCGACTCTCTGCTGGCCGAGCTCTCATCCGAGGGGAGCGCACAAGCGGCATCGGCGTCTGCCTCTGGGGCCGAGGGCGGGGCTGCGCCGGCGCTTGGGGAGCCGAACGCGGTCCGGCGGCTCTTTCGCGACAGCGCCTTGGGCTGGACCCACGTCAGATGGAATAACGACACGGCGCTGGACGACGACGACAAGAAGATGGAGGACCTCATAGCCTGGGTTAAAGCTGCTGGTGGGCGTCTGCGGTACGTCTTATTGCGGCGGGCGAGCTCGTCGGACGAGAGGGGCGAGCTCGTCGGACGAGAGGGGGGCAGAGGCACACGCGGAGGGAGCTCTACTGCAGAAGGGAAGAGCTGGTTGGCCTAACTGTAGCTCTCTCCCGGCCTTTCTTTCATATAGCTGCTAAGTGCGTTGGCTTTGGTTTGTTTGTTTGTTTTATTTGTGTGGCTAAACTGTATTGTGTGTTATTGTGCTTTGTCCCCCTCCCCTCCGTGTCCAAACCATGCCGCCGGGCCTCCACCATGCAGTGGCGTCCGACCGGCGACCTTTTCCAACCCTTACTACACTCTCGGCGCCGCGGGCGAGCCGCTGCGGCTCCGGGGCATGGCGGCGACTCGGCACGCCCCAGCCGGGCTGATCGCGGTGGAGGTGCCGTCGAAGCTGCTCATCTCGATCGGCCGGGTCTGCTACGACGAGCAGTCGCCGTTCTCCGCGCTGCTCCGAGAACACGGCAACCAGCTGCCCAAGCTCCTCGAGGCATCCAACGATTTCATCATCGCTCTCTATGTCCATTCGGAAAAGCTACGGGGGGCGGCGTCGCCGCTGGCGCCGTACCTGGCCACGCTGCCCATGGAAGCACCTCAGAACCCGCTCTTTTGGCCCGAGGAGACGTTGAAAGACATGCCGATCCACTTCCGGTCGATGGTCGAGTCGAACACGCACGTGCTCCTGGAGGACTGCGAGGAGGTGGTCGGCGAGCTCGACTCCCTGCTTGCGGCCCTGCCTGCTGAGCACGCGTACCGCCAGCTTTTCTCAGCAGACGTCTTGGACGACAACCGCGGGAGCGGGACCAAGAGCATCGACTGCCCGTCCTTTATCCAGTTCGCGCAGAACCTCAAGTCGCGGTTCTTCGGTGTGGAGCTGTCGACCGGGGACCGCGCGAGCGTGCTGTCTCCGCTGGCAGACCTCGTAAACCACTGGACGCTTACCCAGTCCGACGTGCCCATGTGGCAGCTGACCGAGGACGAGCCGCTCTGGCTCGAGTTCCTGCGCAACGACACTCTGAGCGTGGACGAGGATGATGGCGATGATAGCGGCGGCGGCAACGGACAAGACAAGCAGGAGGTGGGGGGGGCGCCGGAAGGCCACCTCGCCGAGGTCGAGGTTGGTGCTGAAGGCAGCCAGCAGGGACGCGAAGCGGCGGAGGCGGGGTGGGACGGCGATGACACGGTGATTGGCCGCCCTACCTTGGGCTACCACCCACTCAGCGTCTGCGACGCCTCGAAGCGGTCCCTGCTACTCCAGACGCGCTTCCTGCTGCGCCTGCCGCAGCCCCTTGCGCCCTACGACCAGTTCTTCATCTCCTACGGCATGAACCGCACGAACCAGGCCTTCCTGACCGCATACGGCTTTGTCGAAGAGGACACGCCCTACGACGGCGTGACCATGCCTTTCGACGGCGGCAAGACCTTCATCGAGTACCTCAGGGACCAAGGCTTGACCGTCGCGACGCCCAAGAAGCCCTTTAAATCCGTGGTCGGCCTTGGCGTCCGCAGCGGCGGCGGCGGCGGCGTCGCGGTCAAGTACAAAGATGGCGATGATGGAGGAAACAATCAAAACAGCAGTAACGGCGGCTCGAACAGCAATGGCGGCGGCGATGATGACGACGACGACGACGATGACGACGACGATGACGACGACGATATCGCTAAAATGCTCCAGTCGGAGCTCAAGGAGTTTATGGACGACGAGGACACCCTGTTTGAAGTGACCATGCAGCCGCACCGCGTGCCGTCGCTGCTTCTCCGGAACTGCCGCCAGTGGGTCATGACCCCTGCGGAGAGCGCCGACCCCGCCTGCGCACGAGCTGTGGCAGAAGGCCACGCCTTGAGCGAGGCCGGGGAGAAGCACGCTCTGCGCTGCGTCATACAGAGCCTGCACGTGGCCCAGCTCGTGTACGAAAAGGACGGGTCCGACAACGCCCAGTACGTCGAGGAGCGGATCAAGATCGCGATGCGTGGTGAGCACTGGTACGACGACGAAGGCGACGCGCTCGACGAGCCCATGTCCGCCACCGACCGGGTTGCGACGCTCTATCGCCTGGAGCACAAGGCGGTGATCATGGAGGTGGTGGCCCTCACCGCCGCGTACCTGCGCTGCCTTGAAGGAGGGGAGAAGCGTCCCGGCGGCGGGGCAGCAGACGACCCGAGCGGGGCGCGCAGCGTGACCACCAAGAGGTGCCCTGCCATGCTGCGCCACTTTCGCCGGATCGCCCCATTGAGCGGCAACTGCGCGGCCCTGCTGAATGCCGACTCCAACAACAACAACAACAACAACAACAACAACGGCGGTGACGACGACCAAAACGACGACCGTCCGAAGGCCGGGCCTGCGACGACCGCATACGACTACGATCCTAGTGCACCTCTCATGGGCTCGCGTCACGGCCAGCTCGACGAATGGGCCTGGAGGAACGCCGAGTTTTTCCGCCTCTGCGACCCCACCTCCGACGGCCACAATGTGTCCCTGTGGTCGACCTGCCACCACTTTGAGCGCAACTTGCGCACCCAGCTCGAACGGTACGGCACCCTGATCGACATGGTGGCCAGCAATGAGCGCCGCGAACTTCTTGGGAATGAGACGTCGTCGTCACCGTCGTCACCATCGTCGCCATCGTCGCCATCGTCGCCTTCGCCGCCGTCCCATGGCGCGTTGTCGTCGTCACCATCTCTCGACGACGACCACCCGCTTGGGCGCTTCGCCTGGCTCGCGACCTACTCCGACTCGATGAGGATCCTGCAGAGCGACCCGCTGCGGCCGCGGTCGCCGCACGAGGCGGCCACGGCGCTCTTCGAAGGGGAGGCTGCGGCCCTACAGGCTGTCCGATGGCGCCAATACTTTGAGCGGCACATGGTGGAATTGCAGGATCGACGTCAAAAGGACCAGGACGAGGAACGAGGAAAGGAGCGGGCCCACCAGGACAACGGCGGCGACGATAACGGCGACGAAGGCTCGTTGAAGGAAGATAGAGGAGGCCCGCCCAAGCTGCAAGGACCCCCGCTGCCGCAGGTTACCTCGTCCGTTGCAACGAGTCTCATGGGCACGGAGCAGAGTGTCATGACGGTGACGGCGCTGGCAATGGACGTTGTGCACTGCGCCGTCGAGGCGGGGGCCGCGTCTTCCTCGGCCGCTGCTGGCGGTGGGGGCGACGGCGTGCTCGTAGATGAGGATGATGAAGTTCTTCGCGCGAACCGACGCGGCGAGCAGCTGACAGGCTGCTTTGCGCGCTTCTCCGCCCAGGCCGCCGAGTCATCGGAGGCAACCATGTCGGCGGTGTGGGGAGACCGTGGCCGGGGCACTTCTTCGTCGTCGTCATTGTCAGCGTCCTCCTCCTCCTCCTCTTCCTCCTCCTCCTCCGTTTACCGCATGGATGCGGCCACGTTGGCCGTCGCTCTCGGGGATGAGGTCTTGCTCGAGCAGATCCTGGCGCAGCGCTCGAGCTTTTCCACTGCAGCCGGCAATTCTTCGTCTCCTTTGCCCCGGCTGGGTGAGTCATCGGGACTTTGGCGCATGACGGGTGGCGGTGCGACTGGCAGTCGTGGAGAGCGCGTCCTGAGCGTCCTCCACGCGGCACTCTTGCCGGTCCTCGGCCACGCGAGCTGCGCGACGGGCTCGATAGACTCCTCTTTGCGCGGCAACCAGAACGATGACGGCGACGATGGCAACAGCAACAACAACGATACCGGCGAGCTCGATCCAAATGGCAATTTCTTCGCAACCATGATGCGTCGCCTGGCGGCCTCCCTCGTCGAGGCCGCGACGTCGACTGGGGCCGCCACGACGGCCGGCTACGTGGCCCTTGCGGTCCAGAGCGAGGCACGCCCTAGCATGGAAATCATCGACGCGCTTCTTGGCTTTGACCCAAGCAGCGAGACGTTGCCTCTGCTCATGGCTACGGTGGAACCGCCGCACGTGATGACGGCGAGCGGCGAACTAGCAACTGCTGCCGCAGGAGGAGAGGAGATTGCGGCACAGATGCAGCCGCTCGAGACGACGCCTATCCAGCTTGCGGTCCGGGCGCGCCACCTTCCAACGGCAAGCCTGTTTATCAGAAGCGCTGTTGCCGCCGTCAAACGCGAAGACTGCGACACACAGCACTCCAATGTGTTTTGCGTCGATCACGTCCTGCCCCTCGTCAGTACGTTTGGTGGTGGTGGTGATGGTGGCGGCGGCCGCGGCATCGTAGCGGTGGTAGTTTTGAAACTGGATGCACTTAGTTGATGGACGTTTTTCGTTGGCCTTTTGGATGCTGTTGTTATTACGTATACTGTTGCTGTGATTCTTCGAGAGCGTTCTGACCCTTTGGCTCGTTCTCTCCCTGTATCACATATTGTGTTAACTGTTGACCTCTTGCCTTGCGATGTTCCGCGGACAGCATCCATTGAGCCGTGGTTGAAGTCTCTGAAGACGACGACAATTACGGAGGACGACGAGGGAAAGCAAGCCGCCGACGCACAGAAGTTGGAGGAGCTTGTCGGCGAAGTTTTGCTTACCTGCCAGCCAGTGATGCAAGCATCTATCGACGAACAGGTCAACCAGGCGGCAACGAGGGCGTAGGGAAAGGGGGAGAGAACAGGGAAGGCACTGCTGCCAGCATTCCTTCGGAAGCAATGGAGCTGTACTGGTAGGGTGTCACAACCCGCCGGTAATGAGATGGAGGATGTACGCGCTTGGGTGCGCGGCGGCTTATTTTTTATGTGTTATTCAAGAAATTGGAACGATTATTTTGATGATCACCAAAAACAACACACACACACACACACACACACACACACACACACACTGTGCGGGCTGTACTAATTCATGTGCTTGCTTATTCTACGCTATGTTACTTGCCCCTGTCGCCGCGATATTCTTCCGCCGCACCTCCACGAACCGAGCTACCACGTCCGCTGCCACGTATTTCATTGCAGCGTCGTCCACTTCCACATCGAGATGCCCGTGCGAGTCCGCCGCGGCCGTCAGTGCCCCCACCGCCTCCGCCGACAGCGCCTCGCTCCCGCGCAAGTCGATCTCACGCAAGGGTGTCGCCAAACCCAGCCATTTTGCCAGCGCGATGATATCGTCCGAGCCTAGATTCGTCGATGAGAGCCCGATCCTCTCCAGCTTACAGCTGCCAATCCCCGAACCCGTCAGACACCGCTCGAACAACATCGCCCCGCCGATGCCGATCGGGTTACCACCGAGATCCACGCTTTGAATTGCCTGCCCGACCGCGGACTCCTTGTTGGTGATCAACTTGCGAAGTAAATCCTTTACACCCGAGTCAGTCAGCATGTTGTCACACAGGCTCAGTGTCGTGACCTGTCCCGCTCGCACGGCTTGGCTGAGGCGCATGGCAAGGAAGCCGATGTCCGAGTCGTGGATCTGCTTGCTGTCGAGGTAGCAGGTGGATGTGCTGCTGCTCCAGTTCTGCGACTTGCTTTGTACGATAACCGACTTGTCCTGGCTGGACACCATGACGGACCCGCCGATGCTCGAGCCCGCTGTCGGCTTTAGCAAAGACTTTGTAGAAAATGACTTTGCCAACAAAGACTTGCGCGATGACTGCCGACCTGCCTGCTTGAGCACCATTGATGCTGTGGCATTCAAGTTCCCAGCCAGTCGATCCACTTCATTCTTGACCGCAAATGTCGAGTAGGCCGTCTGGACCACGCGCTCGATATCTCGCACGACCCCTCGGTCATCTTCGACAGTCAAGTCACCGGAGCTGGGCAAGTAGGTCGTGGCAAACTGTGCCCCGCTACTGTGCGCAAACAGAGGCACGAGCCGCTCACATGAATCGCTCGCCGACCCTCGGAAGCAATTAATCAAAGAAGAGAAGCCCGATCGAACGCTCCGCCCGGTGATCATTTCACTCTCGGGGATCTCTTCCGTTTCAGCGACGGGTCGGTGGTGCCCGTACGCAAAGCACGTCACGGGTCGCTGCATAATTTCCACCAGGCATGAGAAGACGTAGACCTCGAGGCGGCACCAGGCGCGATTCCCGAAATTCGCCAAGTGCATCGGATGGGTCGCCCCAACAAATGCACGAACTCCGGCATTGTCTGGAAAGACGGGGATGAGGAGGTAGTCAGATTTGGCGGCGTATGCGATAAGTGAGTCTATTCCGTTTTGCTTGTCTTCCTCGTTTTCCTGGTCGATGCACGCATCTGGCGGGAGAGAAAGACGCGAAGAAGAAAGACGATGGAGGGGGAGTCACAAGTTAGAGTTTCGAGTGACAGCCGGCTTACTGTTCTCACAGACGCAAAGAGAACAAGGTAGGAGCACAGCACTTGAACTACCGTAGGGTGCCAAGAGAAACTTACAGTCAATCCACACTGCGACGCGGTTGGCATCCAACTTGTCGTGATGAATCAATGAGTCGATTCCGCGGCAGATGATGCCGTGCTTCAAGTGGCGCTTCTGGTCGTCCGGGTGGTTCCCGCCCCACCAGCGATGGGAAACAAAGACTACTGTCCATCCGTCCTCACGAGGCTGAGAAATGGATGATGCAGAGCCCATGGCAACTCTACTGCTGCTGGCACCGTCTTCATCAAGAGTTGTGTTGCTCCGAGGAATGGCACCGTGGGCCCGAAAGTCAGCCAATGGGACCACGACCATGGGAGCGAGTTGTTTGCTGATGATCTCGTTGACTGTGGCTTGCGGATCAAGTTCACGTTCGGCTGCGTACGTGATCGAGTACCGTCGGCTGTCTCTCCTTTTGGGGCCGGCGCTCTTGGTCTCATCAGACCAGCTTGTTTTGCTTGGGGTCTGGCTTTGATCGTTGCCCACCTCGTTGTCGACATTCCCAATGGTAGCACTGGTGGCTGTTGCCGTGTAGAGCTGGGATCGCTCGCCTGGGGTTTGCCTGGATGAGGACGGGGCGATCGATGACGAAGTTGATGAGGTATTTCGCGAAAAGCCGCGAGTGATCAGCGTGGCATCCCGGACGTAATCTATCACGGTTGCCAGTTGCCCTACCCACGAGCCGAGGATGCCGACGACTCCAAACATGTGCACCCAGAGTGCAAATATTGGTCGAACATCTCGGTAACCAGACGACAACGCGTAAACCACATCCACGACGATAAACGTGTACATGATGGCTTGCATACGACGAGATGTCGAAATAATCTTCTGCAGTTGTGATGACTTGCGCCGGCCTTGGCCAGAAGTGCTCATCGCTTGTTCAAGTTCTCTTGCTCCGACGGCATAAATGACCGCGATGATGATGATGAAGATAATTGAAATAGCTCCTCCAATAAAATAGTCCTTCAAAATGCCCATGGTAATAACCAGAAACACAAAAATGACGAGGACGAAGGCGGCCACGAACCGTCGAGGCCCTCGAGAAATATTTGTGCCCGTCTTCCGCAGGGTCTTAGAGGATCTTGCCACGTCGAGCCACATGAGAGCTACATTGAGGAAGGCGGTGCACCCAAAGCAAGCCATGAAAGTCAACCCAACAGGAACGCCGATGTTGTCAAGGTACCACCATGATTTGGCAGCGTACATGATTGGGTATGATGCGCAAAACATGAGCCCGAAAAACGTGCCGGCGGTGGCACTTATCAGTGTAGTCCCTGTTGTAGTGAGGAGCGAGGCACCTGCAGCCTTCAGTCCTAGAATTAGGTAGACCTCGAAGCCCAGCATCGCAAAGAACATCAGAGATTCTAACGAAGTAGTGACCACCACAAAGTACGCCTTCGAATTCCATTTTTGGCAAGCATCCGGGGCATTCATGCACTCGGCGGTGAAGCAGTACGGGTCGTGGATACCGTTGGCATCGGACACGCTTTGCGGCTGTTCAAATCCGTAAAGCTGGTAGCACCCACAGACTGGTGTTTTGACCTGGATTCCAGATGGAGTCGGCGTCGACTGCCAGTGGGATGAGCTCGGTGCTTCCAGCGTGAGCGCGTTCCCTCCATAAAAGCATCCCACCATGCCTGCCCCCAACATGCCTGGAATCATCTCCATGCAATCGTCACCGCGGGCCTCCAGTGAGCATGAGTAGTAGGAGTGGTTGCCTACAGTGAACTTCCCGCTGATGGAGCCTCCCTTAAATCTATGATTCCCGCTCCAGAGGCGCGTGAAATTACCTACGCCGGACGCAGGAAAGTGTACCAGATAGTCAACCCAGGAGGGCTTGCCATAGGCCATCGGCGCCATGCTGACTAATAGCTGGGTGATGACACCCACGTGGGAGGACACCTTCATAGCTAGCTTTTCACAGGGAACTACGGTACGTGTAGTTCAAGGTTGATCGTGCCTTTGGTGCACGGAGAAAAAGCGTCGACCTTCAGCGGCTCCGGGCCGGGTCGAATGGCTCCGGTGTGTGTACTGGTAGCTTGGGGCTGCTCTGTTGCTCGTTCGCTCCAAGCTGACCTCGA
>JACLAC010001038.1_pt1 | contig 11040 bp, 4 predicted proteins | sample 8027881 | NCBI WGS metagenome assembly JACLAC01 (sample SAMN15725517, study PRJNA655200) | protist metagenome | isolation source: fluorescence activated cell sorting (FACS) single amplified genomes of... | place: Spain: Blaines Bay Microbial Observatory, Mediterranean Sea | collected 2016-01-19 | reverse complement strand
TTTTTTCTTTTTTTCTTCGTTGTTCGTTATTTTTCATTTCTGTTTACCCCATCCCATTTGTACTTAGATTACCACCCGTTTTTAGATATAACGTCTTGTCTGTCTTTGTAGACAGAAAACGTAACAGATTTAGTCCAGGAGAATGCACGCGATAGGTTTTTTGATATTTTGCTCGGACAGAGGGAACCAACGTTCTTGTCTTTTTTACTTCGTGCATACATAGTATATGACTCCCCGCGTTGTTCCACGACGTATCTTTTTCACGCTCCGCTGCCTTGCTATCATGGCGGCGCTAACAACTGAACCGGCCCTGTGCGATTGCAAAAAGCCTGTTCGGACCCACGTGTCTAGCGATGGGCAAAAGTATGAGTACCATCCATGCAAGAAACAGTGGGTTGTTCTGGCCACAGAGTTGTCGCCTGGGGGCGAGAACGCAGAGGCCACCAAAGTCTTGTCTCTGCCGGGACGGCTGTTCAACTTCAATTTCTCCTCCGGCGAGTTCAAAATAAACGATTTGCCACTCCGCATCTCGGCGCCCGGCAGTTTCAGAAATGCAGAAGATCAAGAGGACGCAGACACCGGGCTCACGATATGGGACGGGTCCGTTCTGTTGGCAAAGTACTTGGAGCATTTGTCGCGTTCTCCCAACGGCAACAGCTTGAAGGGAAGCCGGGTGGTGGAACTTGGGAGCGGCGTCGGGCTGGTTGGAATCAGTTGTGGCGCGCTAGGGGCGAATGTTTTTCTCACTGATTTGCCCTATTGCATCCCCACGCTGGAAAAGAACATACAACGAACCATTGCGCAAACAGAGTGGGGCGAAGCGCAAGCTAAGGATGGCCTCGCAGATGCCCAAACCATCCCTGGGAGCATGGCGGCTGCGCCGTTGGATTGGACGGACTTTGCAAACAACACTGTTTTGACGACAAAGATTGATTGGGTTGTGGGGGCAGACATTGTTTGGCTCGAACCGTTGATTCCCCCCTTGGTTCGCCTGCTTCATGCAATTGCAGTGCAAAACAAGGGGTGCAAATTTTTGATAGCGTACCAAAGCCGAAGCAAACGGGCCGATGAAATCCTGTACGACGAACTGCGTGCCAAATCATTTCACGTCGGGACGGTCGATCGGGAAAGAATGCCCGAGGGTTATCGTACAGACCGTTTGGATATTTTGGAGTTGAAACACGATCCCTCGCGATAAGCGCGTGTGAAGAAAGTGAAAGGCTGTGCGCGCACGGGAGATATTTACCCTATACATGTAGATAATGTTATAAATAAAATTGTGTACATATATGCTGCTCGTATTACGCGAACAAAAACCACCCGCACGTGCTCACCTCGTGCTTAACATTAGGCGAAACCCATCGGCTAAACGATTCCGCAGTTCCCTATCGGGGCACTCCAAATCCAAGTTCCTCCCACCACTCGACGACTGCAGAGTCAGGTACAAATCAGAGTTTTTCGACGTGCCCGCTTTTCGGAGAACGTCCGATTTGATGCCCACGGAGACCCCGATGACATCTTTCATTCTCAGAGACGATTCCAATTTTACCGTAGATTTATTTTTCTTGCCTTTTTGCCAGTACAGCACATTTCGTCCCTGGTCCAGCCAGATGGTACGGGGCTGGGCTTTGTACGAAATGCGGTACCCGTCCGAGGACGGAAACTTCTTCACCGCAATACCCGACACCAACTCAAAGATAAACTTCTCGAGCTTCTCTTTGCCCTGTGGCTTCTCGCCTTCTTCTTCGTTCCCTGACTTTTTTTTTTTGTTCATACGCTCCAGGTACAACGCTGCCGGCCCTTTTTTCGCTGCCCCGTCGTCTTCCTCCTCCTCCTCTTCGCTTTCCTCCTCCTCTTCGCTCCCTTCTTCATCCTCTTCTTCGTCTGGGGTGACGTACCCAGAAGGCCTTTCCCAAACCGTTTCCTCCGTGTCCCAATTCCAATAGTATTCACGCCCATTGTGTTCCATTTTCTCCCACCCATGCTTCTCTTCTGCAACCGAATCCTCGTCGGAATCCTCTTCGGAGTCCTCCTCGGAATCTTCGTCCGAGTCTTCGTTGTCCTCCGACTCCTCGCCACCGGCGCCTTCTTTCTCGTCAGAGTTGCTTAGGGGCGACATGGCCTGGACGGGATCTTCGGTGACGCTTCGAACGTTCGCAGGTTTTGGCGTTTCTACCTTTACCTCTTCCTCTTCCACATCTGACTGGTCCCACGTGTTTTCCAATGCATTTGGGGACTGTTTACTAGAAACGTTCCCACCGAACGATCCACTTTCGTCCGGTTCACCGTCTATCTTAAAATACGATTCCATCTCTTCGGCCTCTTCACGCTCGCGGCGCTCATCTATCGGGGTCGATCTTGGGCGGCGCGATACTGGCGGCGACACATCGTCCGTCTCAATTACAGACGATGGCTTGCCAAGACTCTCTTTCGCTTTTTTCGGGGTGTCCTCCGCGTCGCTGTCTTTGTCGAAATCGTTCTCTTCGTCGTCATCAAAGTCCTCGTCCGAGCTTAAAATCTGGCTTGCGGAGAGTTTCGTGTTCTTCAACCTTAGCTTGGTAACGACATCTTTCGCTTTTTTCAAGGACTCCTTCATTTTAGCATGCTCTTGCTTGTTTATTTTGTCTTCGATTTCAAGACGCGATATTTCTTTTTGGAACTTGTCCACCTTCCCGGAATACTCGGTCTCTTTGGCTTCCATCTCCTTTTGTAGTTTACTGACTTCCTCTTTGGACTTTTTTACCTCCGCCGTTGCCATTTGCAGCTCGATCTCGGTACCGCCACGATTGAGCTGGTTTTGCATTTCATCGCACTTGTCTTGGAGAGACTCTTTCTCCTGCAAACACGTCTGGTAAAGGCCAGCCTGTTCCTTGACCTTGTTTTCCGCGGCAACCAGCAAGTTCTTGTAACGATCTAGCTGCTTCGTGGAATCGCTGCTACGGTTTCGGGTCTCTTTCAACTCCTCTGCTTGGCGCTCCGTCTCCCCCTCCAAATCCCGCATGTTCTGGTTCTGTGTCTCCATGGACTCTTTCGCTTCCACCAGGTGTTGCTCTAGCATCTTGATCCTTTCCTTCCCCAATTCTACCTTTTCATTCGCCACCTGCAGGTTTGACCGTGCCTCATCAAGCTGAGAGTCTACCTCTGCTTCCCGCTGCTGCACTTCTGCCCTAGACTCTTCCAGGACGTTCTCTTTTTCGCCCAAAGTTCGCATTGCTTCTTCTTTCGCCTCCATAGCCCGCTTTATCTCCGTTTCCAGGGTCTCCTTTTGATCTTGCACGTCAAACAACTCCGCCTTCGTCTTTTTCAGCGATTCGTCCAAGGTTGCCCGGCGCTTCTTCGCTTTGTCCAGGTCTTCCCGTAGTTCCTCGGCTTCCTCGCTTTTATAGCTTAACTTTTGAGTCACCTCAGCCAGCTCGATTCGCAGGTGTTGGATTTCCGTGCTTAAGACTGCGTCATCCCCTTTGTTGCCGTTGCCATCACTGACTGGATTTTCTAATATATTCTTCAAATTTTGGCACTCCTCCTCCTTCAAATCGAACTTCTTCTTCAACACGGCTTTTTCTCTATGCAAAGCGTTCATCTTGTCCTCCAACTCACTATTTAATTCCAACTCGTCGGCTTGGTCTTTTACCTTTGTGTTCAATGTCTTCATGTCGGCGAGCAGCTTGCTCACTTGCGCTTTCAAGTTGATGTTCTCCTCTTTAACAACCGCCACAGCGGTCCCATTGTCGTTCTGCGCGGCGTTAGTGTTCTCGTCCCTTCCGCCAATATTTACACCGCCGTGCATGAGCGAGTTCTCAAAGTTTTTCTTCTCAATTACTTTCCGGAGTCGCTTCAGTTCCACGTCGCTTTTCTTTATCAATTTGCGTTTGCTATTTAAACGGCGTTCCAAGTCCGTGATGGTCTTGTCTGCGTGCTCTAATGTCGTAGAAAGTTCTTGGTCCGCTTCCCTCTTGTAACGCTCAAACTGCTTCTGAATTTCTTGAATTTCTTTCGTTCGGTTCTGTACCACGCTGAGTGCATCGGTCAGCTGGCCCTGCATATCAACTTCTTTCTGCAAGTTTTCGTTCCTTAGGCTTGCCATGTCGGCTTCCAACCGTATGCATTTCTGAACGACCTCGGCATTGTCTACCTTCGACGTGGCCTCAAACTTTAAGGAGTCAAGTTTTGCATTTTTCTCTTTCACCAACTGCCTCATCTGCTCAAGTGTGTTTTGTACTTTCGCAGTCTCTCCTTTCGAGCGGTCTAACTTGGACCGCAGTGCTTCTATTTCTTTTGAGTTTTCCTGGCTTTGGTCCGCCTGGGCTGGAGACCCCGGCATGGGTGATCGGGTCGGTGTGTTTCCAAATGCACGACTGTTGGATTTTTTCACCGGACTCGCCTGGTTCGACTGTGCTTGTTGGTACCGCGTGCTTCGCCTCAACGCAGCAACCTGTTCCCGAATTGCAGCGGAACTGGCAGCGTTTGGTGATGTTGTATGTGCTGCGTGTTGAGCTATCTGCAGGCGTACCGGAGAGCCGGGAGCATCCGGTGCAGGCGGAGGGCCCAATTGAGCAGCAACCTTATTCTCAACAGTCGTCCTATAAGTTTTCCATAAATCTTGGAGACCTCCTTCCGGTCGAGGCGGCAACGGCGGGGCACTTTCCTCCCCCCCGTTTATGTACCGTCCTAACATATTATTGTAGGCAGCCATTGCGCGTTTATTTTGATAAAACGGTTTAACGTTCTAAAAAAAAAGAGGTCAAATAGCCTTTAAATCCTTTCATTAATTTCAAAATCAAACACTAACACAACCCATTTATCTTTCGCTATAAAACAACTACAGTATCGCTTTTACTTTCGTCAGTGTCAGCTTATGTTTGGGTGTGAGGGATATTATTTCATATTGAATAATAAGTGAATAATACCGCCGTGTGTAGTATAATAAAATGTATTTTATTATATTTTCTATTCTTTTTTTATTATTTTTTATTCCTTTGGTGGTACGTACCAGGTGGTATTTAGTAGGTGTCATGTGATTGACTTGCTTCGTTCGAAGTTGGTAAAGGAAGGAAGAATAATTTATTGTATACATAATCATAGCATTGAAATAAAAATATGTAAAAAAAATAATAACGTTCATCATCATCATGCTGTGAAGAAGCTGAGCTGTGAATGTGAGCCAAGAACTGAGCTGTGAGCTGTGAGCTGTGTGAGCTGTGAGCTGTGAGAGCTGTGAGCTGTGAGCTGTGAGAGCTGTGAGCTGTGAGCTGTGAGCTGTGTGGTTTTGGAGGATGTCAAAAATTTCAAAATATTATAATTATACTATACATTATAGTAAGGATAAATTATATTCTATATATATATAATGATTAATACAGATTAATTGTACTAAAGGAAATGATATTATTTTCCAAAATCTCATTTACCAACCAGTTCGCAGCTTAGCCTTTAGTGTTCTCGTTCAATCTTTTGACGTACTTGGCAAATGATTCCATCTCAACTTGGTATGAACAGCAACGACAGTCCCTGACTTTGTACCAACAAACAAAGCACTTCCTTCAGGTGACAGCACCCCAGACGATATTTCCGAAGGTAGCAACACTGTTCCGGCAGCCGTCTCTACAAAATCATCCATCCTGTCGTCCACCAAACAAAGCGTCTGGACGAGCTTGAAATTGTGGAGCCAGTGAGTTTTTACCCAATACTTAGAGATGACGACCACAAAACGGGCGTCATTCGAAAGGAATGCGCCGAGGATCCCGCCGTTAGGAAATCGCTTTCCACATATATGATCCCCTGACAATGAAAACACATGCACGTGGTCGCTGGTCCCTACAATGACCTTGCTCGACGAGGAACAAAACGAAATGTTGGTGATGGTCGATCTTCCAGCGGGCGGCTCGGCGGTCCCAGCAGCATCCGCCTCCCGACTGTCGTCATCGACCAGATCGTCCCATTGGAGGATATTCAGTGATCTTACAAACGAACCGGTCCATACATCATGCAACAGGCACATTCCATCCGCTGCACCGCTTGCGACAATGCCTAGGCCACAACTCAACGCGACGCAAGTTACTCTTGAACGATGGCCATGGATCCATTGAAATGGACCAGTCGAATCGTCGATCAAGTTGACAGGCCGGTTGTTTATCAGCATGTTCAATTTGTCCTTTACGATGTTGTTGTTGCTGTTGTTCTGGAAAAACTGCCATATGCTCACAGTGCCATCCGCGCTGCCAGCAGCAACGTACATGCGGCCTTGGTCGTCACCTTGGGCGCTTTGAGAGGACTTTTCGCCCAGAACGAGCGTGTCGCACGCCAGGCAGGTCACGTGACTCCTGTGCAAATAGACGTTTTGAACAACGGACGAATCGTTTTGAAACGTGTTGGCAATTGATTTCTGCTCCAACTGGGTCACTTTCAGCGTCCAATCCCAGTAGCCAGCGCTGATTAATGCGCGCCCGTCCGGCCCAGCAATAACACGTTTCGACGAAGGTGCAGGGACTCTGCCCAGAGTTTGCACGGGGCTGGCGCTCCCGCGTCCAAAAGTGAAAGGAAACCGCTTCCCGTTCACAACGGACGTTTTTGACACGTCCCATGGCAGCACGATCGATACACCGTCATCGTCCATCACCAGTAGCTGCTTCGTTTTGGACAGGGGCAGCACGACACGAATTTCTCGGTTAAGGACCATGGGTATGCCCACGAAGAGCCCGTCGTCTGGGAATGCGTCAAGAATTGGCGTTCTTCGCGCGTGAGGTCTGTTAAATAGCTTCGACGGCGTTTGTCCAAAATTGGCGATTTGAGCTTCCACAGAGCGACGCTCCACCGGGTCGTCAATCGCATCAATGTCTACTGCACCTTCGTACGTGAGGTGATAGTACACGTTCTGCGCTTTCTCTGCTTCTTCTCCCGTTTGCTTGTAGCCAAAAACGAGGTCAATCCAGTGGTGCAAGTGCATTGACACATACTCTGATTCCAAAGCCTCCCGGTGCAACCGAACGAACTCTTCCGGCGATGATGCCCACGGAGGAAGGTGAACGTGGTTCAATATGGTGCCATCCTGCCGGACCCCCAAGTTTATGTTGTTCGTATTTTGAAACATTTCAGGCAAATAAAACCATTCTGGTATAACCTCCTTCAAGTCTGAGGGATTTTTCATCACATTCGACCACGTCTCAGGTATAGAATGAAACATGCGCTCTGCATGGTCCAGTTCGCCCCCCTGCAGGTCCCTTGAGTATTTAGTGAACGGCTCTATTCGCACTAGGTAGTACAGTACCGATCCTACATTTGAATAATGGGTCCCATACATAAATGGTGGCATAGAAGGGTCGCCTTTTAATGCTTCGTACCTGCTTAAAAAACCCTTCGACCGCTCCGGGTTGAGTGCCCCGATCGGTTTCCGCAAGTCTCGAAATGTGAGCTCAAACTCAAAATTCAGCGTCTCGCTTTCGTAGTCGGCAACGACCCACGGAAACACTGGATACTGCGTCAAATCGTTGTAGGTTCTGCCCGCAATTGTGTTTAGCTTCATCAAATATTCAAAATTAGAGATCTTACGGTCGCGCCACAGAGTCGTCCAATTGGATCGGCTCAAGACATTTTTTGGCGTCAATGCAGCGAGTGTTACACCTAATCCAAACAGACTCGAACTGTCGAGCTGTTTTGGTTTAAATCCCATAAGCTTTTGGAAAAACTTTTCTGCGTCTTTTCGACCACGAACAAAATTGAAGAAGAAACTTCTCCGTTCAGCACCCACAACTACTTCCAACCCACAAGGGCGCAACAAGTACCGTCGGGCGTATATCTCTATGATGTCATCAAGGTGTATGCGTCTTGTCTTTAGGGAGTCTAAGGACGCGCCATTGTGCTTTGAATCTTCCATGACTCGATTGTACTGCTCCGCTACAGCAGTAAGGACGCCCTTTCCTTCACTTCGGGATTTCTTTCTGACGAAACAATCTTTGCATACCCTCACTGGCTCATGAAACCCCAGGCTCGGCAACACGCACTCGTAACTAGAACATTCGTGGCAGAATACACCGCCACAACAACGGCAGTGATGCTTCCCGCTTGAAATTAGACTTGCTTTAAAATCAGAGTTGCATCCAAAGCATACGTTTGCGTGCCCGTCTCCCACCCAACGCTGTCTTAACAGTTTGCGGGCGTCAATTTCTTGCGAGCTTGTGTCTTGCCCCGCCCCGCCAAACCCTTCTCCATAAAAGTACAGTGCCTCCGAGCTCAGCTCTACCCTACCCTGCACGACACACAGCGGAAGTATCAGCTCGGCAATTGCCCCGAAGGTAATCTTTTCCCCAGCATTCTTTTTCCAGGATGACTTTGAAAATGCAATTTCAGCTGCTTTCTCCACTACGTGTTCCTTTGATTTCTTTTCTTTTCCAGATTCCACGGCCGCGGCCTCGGCTTCTTCTGCTTCCACGTCTGACGTTTTCCCCAAGTCCTCCTCTTCCGCTTTCGCAAACTCGTTTTTATCGTCGAGCGCTCCTTTTTTCCTTTTTGTTTTGTTCTGTGATGCTGGGGCCTCTTCCAATTTCAATATGTTATTGTGTGATATCTCATCGATCCTTAGTCTCATCCGGCACTTGTTTTCGTTCAGGCACATTTTCTTGTATCGGAAAATCGCTTGATTTCTATGCACTAGCGAATCGCCAGCGTCGTCTTTTCTCCATGTCCATGGATTGTGAGACACGGAAAGTGACGTCAACAAATCTAGAGCTTGCCGTTGCGAACTTCTGTCTTTCCAACCATTCAGTTTCTTATCGTTCATTAATCGGTTCGTTTCATCGTACTCCGTGGCTGTAAAAATCCGTTTCCATTCTCCCGATTTCAATCTGTCCTTGGCATCATCCTGGACCAGTTCCTCCTCCAAGAGCAATGTCTTGTGGATCTGCAGCAACGAGGTTTGGTAATTTTTTAGACTTTTTCGATAACCACCTATGGTTTCTTCAAATTTCATTTTGGCGTTCAAAAACACAGGCTGGCATATGTGCATCTCCCACTCCTGTGCGATTGTCCCGTTTCGCTGAGAGATTAGGTCCGGCTGCGTTTTCAGCCCGTTGGCTACTTGCTGGGACGACTTCCTTCGTAGAATTTCTTGCGATTCTGTTACCACCGAGACGGTTATTTGAGTTAGTTTTTGCAGGATAGAGTTAATTTCTGGTCTAGGTAGGGCTGTCACTAGATATGATACGCGGGAGCGCAATGAATGCAAAAGTGGTATCATCCACAACAGAATATCATCCTTATGCCGCTGGCGTTCGTGCAGGACGTCTTCGTCCATCATGTCTTCGCTCTCAGTTTTTTCTATCCCATCGCCTCTGAGCACGGCTATCATGTATAACAGCCGTTGCAGCACGCTTACTATGTGCAGCGCGGAATTCAAGAATTCATCTGACTTTTCTTTGGATTCTGACGTTTCGGCTCCTAGCAGGCTGACTGTGAGCATATGGAATACCAGCTGCAGTAATCGCTGGGAAACATCGGGAAATAGCGGCCGGATGATGCCAGAAATTGCGTTCGGTTTTAAGGCCTGTTCGCGGTCATCTACACCTTTCGGTATGATATCGACACCAGATCCAGGGCGCTTGCCCAAACCGTTTGCCAATGCGCCCCACAGCAGCAATGTCGCGCTGACAAGCTCAATTTCGTTGCCCCTGGGCTCTTCGGACAATGTCATTTTTTCTAATTCTGCCTCCTCATTTGCTGCAGAAGCAGTGCCGGCGTTGCCCCATGTATCACCCAGCACGAAATCAGTTACAACTGATAGAAGCAAGATCACTCTATTCCATGTCTTGGCGGCTTCCCGGGCCCCATCCCATCTCAACGCCCCGTCCCGAGGCAGACGTTCGGGGGTAATCAGTTTATATTTTGCTAACTTTTCTGTCCGGTTCAAAATTTGCAGCACAATTCGGCGAAAAAAGCTTTTTTCAAAATGTCCAGGGTGAGCGTTGTTTTTCTGGGACAACTCTTTCAAACAAACGAGAAGGTGCTCCATGACTTCCCAATTATAGCCTATTATGTCTACGATAATAAACACCAACAAGTCGTACAGCAAGTGCGGTATTTTTTGAGTCAACTTGTCCTCCACAAAATGGACGACACGCTCATAGACTACGCCCCGTACTGATTTTACACTAGAGGTAGCCGTGAAGAGTACTTCTGATATCACATCCCAGGCTTCTTTTTCAGATACCGTGGACAGCTTGTCCAGCCACATTGCAACGCTTTGCATTGCCTGCGACGGGTTCAAAATGGAATTTATTAGCGTTCGTTTCGCCGTGGGGCTTAGGGAAGCTTTCTTTTCGCTCTCTCCGGCGGCTGCTTCTTGGGCACCAACTTCTGCGCTGGACATGGCGGCTTTTGCATGGTACACGATTGACACAAAGCGGCGCAAGTGCGTTGGGTGAAGTCTGACTATTGACCTGTTCGCCTTGGACGAATGGAGCAGCACATACAAGTCCCGCAGGACGGTCAATTGCAACTTTAAGGGAGTACTTGCTCTGAATGCGAGCGACAAAATTATATCCAAAACGAGTCGGCGCTCTTCCAATATTACCGCAGACGTCAAAGAATTGAAGTACATCTTACCACTCTTTACGAGATTGTTTTCGCGCTTTCCGGAGCAAAGGAGCTCTATTAAACCAAAATGTACCGATGCTGTGTAAGGGTGCTGCTTCAAACAGAAAAGCATTTCCCCTGCAATGACTGGGGTAATTCTGCCTTTGAAGCCGTAATCCTCCGACGACCCAATCCGAACGTTCTGCATGCTGTTCTTGCGCCGTTTTCCTTCGTCCGACTGTGGTCTACTGTTATTCGTCTGTGTTATCGGGTTGATCCGACGGTGCGCAAAAAGCAAGTGCAGCAGCTTCAGTCCATACTTTCGGACCTGCTCGTCTTCGGATCGCAGCAGCATGAGAAATCGCTTTCCGCCGCTCAAAATCGCAAAGCAGCGCAGAGTGATGGGCAAACGCTCCCCGCGGGCCATAATGCCAACGAGAAGTGCCAAAATATCCTTTGCGTGCACAACCAACCGTC
>JACLAC010005913.1_pt1 | contig 11042 bp, 12 predicted proteins | sample 8027881 | NCBI WGS metagenome assembly JACLAC01 (sample SAMN15725517, study PRJNA655200) | protist metagenome | isolation source: fluorescence activated cell sorting (FACS) single amplified genomes of... | place: Spain: Blaines Bay Microbial Observatory, Mediterranean Sea | collected 2016-01-19 | reverse complement strand
GTGACGATTCAGACTCTTCCTCAACAACCGTAGCTATGGATGGTGATTGTGATGGATTTCTCACAGCTGATGATTGTGATGATGGTGATGCCTCATCAACAGTATTGGCCACAGATGGTGATTGTGATGGTATCTTGACCGCTGATGATTGTGATGATTCAGACTCTACAACGGTGAATGATATGGACTGTGATGGTGTGTTGACCGCCGATGATTGTGATGATTCAGATTCTTCAACGGTGAATGATATGGACTGTGATGGTGTATTGACCGCTGATGATTGCGATGATTTTGATTCCGATTCTAGATCTTTGGAAGAGGATGGTGATTGTGATGGTGTATTGACTGCAGATGATTGTGATGATTTTGACCCAAGCTCTACAATTCTGGAAGAAGATGGTGACTGCGATGGTATCTTGACAGCGGACGATTGCGATGATTTTGACTTGAGCTCTACATCTTTGGAAGAAGATGGCGATTGTGATGGTATTCTTACGATTAATGATTGCGACGATTCAGACCCCACATCGACTTCAATCCTGACCGATGCGGATTGCAATGGTGTGACAGATTTCTATTTGGCAGCCAATGGAGTAACCGTATTGTGTCCTGCTGCTGGTATAGGGGGAAGCGCAGACATCAATGGAGTTGCCTATACCAAAAGAGACAGAACAGGGGTCGATGAGCTCATTGATTCTGAAGATTGGGGCTCTTTGGCAACCACATGTACCACTGGGATCACAGATATGAGCCAGCTGTTCAGTCTTTCTTTTAGCTTTAACCAAGACATCGGTAGCTGGGATGTGAGTCAGGTTACAAATATGAGGCAGATGTTTTATGAAGCCTATGCTTTTAATCAGGATATCGGCAGCTGGGATGTCAGTAATGTTTCTGATATGAGCCTGATGTTTTCTTATGCTGAGGCCTTCAATCAAAACATCGACAGTTGGAATGTGGGTAATGTACTCGACATGGGTGGTATGTTTCAAGTATCAGTGTTCAACCAAGACATTGGTAGCTGGGATGTCAGTAGTGTTACTGACATGAGCGGTATGTTTGGAAATTCTTCTTTCAACCAATATATAGGCGGTTGGAATGTGGGTAATGTTATTGACATGAGCGGTATGTTTTCAGAGGCCTTCAGCTTTAATCAGGATATTGGTACTTGGGATGTGAGTCAGGTCACAGATATGAGCCTGATGTTTTCATATACACAGTCTTTCAATCAAGATTTAAGCAGCTGGTGTGTTTCAAGCTTTTCATCCGAGCCATCAAACTTTGATTTTGGTATCACTGACTGGACAGAGCCACAGCCAGTCTGGGGAACATGTCCTTGAAGCCGACATTGCTGTAGGTGCTCTCTTCTTGTGAGGGATGTTCCCAATTGGCAAAGAATTACTCAGCGTAACGACTTTGGTGCATAAATAATTCTGAACATTGGATTCAGCCTTCACAAGGGGAGCTGATATGAAAGATCACCACAATCGAAGCCGTCATCCAAAGCAGACGCCAAAGTACAGAGTCACCAACTGGAACCAATATGAGAGCACATTCAGAAACAGAGTTTTACGAGCACTGTGGGTTCATCGTTATGGTTTCAGCTTCTGACTTATACTGTGCTTGTAAAGTAAGCTAACGCAAAACCAGATCTATCCTTGCACATGTTATATAAATCTATATCGCTGGAGTTTTAAATGTTTTATATGCTGTCCTTTGCATTAGCAAATACACCTGAGCACAGCTCTTCAGATCTTCTTATCTTACCGCCTGTTGAGCTCCAGACCTCCACTGCAGAGCTCCCATCTGAACCAGAGCCTCAGCTGAACAGCTCTGAAGAAAGCACACCTTCAGACTTTAAGCTTGGATATTCTCACGGATGGTCGAAGGCAAAAGAGGACGAGGAGCTGAAACAATACATCAAGCGGAATGCTTCGATCAGAGGAGCTATTTATGGCGGATTAGATGGATATGTATTTGTGGCCTCTTATGGCTTCTTAGGAATCTTCAGTGCCAGTGCGCACATCATAGCCAACAACATCTACATCTACAGCCCCATTGATCTTCCTCCACTCGCAGAAAATGAGATCACCACCATGAGCGAAGAGGTTCAGAGGGGATATAAAAGAGGATTTAAAACCTACGTACGCCTCTACAAAAGAGGATTAATCGTCTCAACTGGACTTGCTGGATTCACGACATCCAGCATCATTATGCTCAACTCTATATCTGGGCAATAATTGCTTCCTGAACAGTCTCTTTGCTTTGAAGATACCCATCATCCACATTTAATGTACAGTACTTCATTTTACTTAGAAAGGCTTTGGTGTATCAATAACCCTGCTCGTTAGCTTCCTAAGCTCATCGAGTCTGATGTGAAAGAGCACCACAAGAGAACTAGGAATCCAAAGAATAAGCGAATAAAAGTAGGTACAATGATAGAATTAGCAGAAGGAAAATCTCACAGCTCTCTATCTCTGCCTCATTTGCCAATAACGACATCACTTAACCCCTATCAACCACCCCACAAAACCAAAAAATCAACTGTATTCTTCAACCAAGGTCGTTGGTGCAAATTGGTGGAGATGGCGGGCGAACCCTGTAACATCTACAACTTTAACTGTGCCTGGTTAAGCCGATTGTTGTAGATGCTCGTCGATGAGGGGTGGTTTTGAGGGAGAGCAGTGCGAACAGAGCGAGCTTGGGGGTGTTTGAAGGGGGCTGAGGTTACCCCAGTTTTTGAGGTGGATGGGTTTGAGAAGGTGTAAAAAGAGGATTCTGAGGCAAAGGATGTTTCAACATTTATTTGTACATTTCTGTATCTTAAGGGATGTCACTAACTTGTCCATAAGCATCTTTTCCCCAACATTGAACACTACCCCCACTGTCAATCCCACAAGTGTGCTCTCCTCCTGCTGAGACCTCAAGAAAAGAAGCATCTTGAGGATCTGTTTGACCGTGCTCGTTGTTCCCCCAGCATTGTAGTGAACCGCTCTCTTCTAAAGCACAGTTGTGATTTTCTCCAGCAGCTATTTGTACAAAAGTACCACTTGGAGGACTACTTTGACCATAATCATCTCTTCCCCAACATTGGATGTTGCCCGCACTATCTAAAGCACAGTTGTGATAGTAGCCCGTTGAAATTTGAACAAAAGTACCACTTGGAGGACTACTTTGTCCACTTCCATTACTTCCCCAACATTGGATATTGTTACTGCTGTTGATGCCGCAATTGTGGTAGAAGCCGGATGAGATTTGAAGAAAGGTCCCGTTGGGAGAGTTGCTTTGACCGGTATTGTTCATCCCCCAACATTGGACACTACCACCATCCTCGATGGCACAGCTGTGGTAATATCCGGAAGAAATAGCGAAAAAATGACCATTTGGAGTGTTAAGTTGACCATTGGAGCTACTCCCCCAGCATTCGATGGAACCATCCGAAAGTATGCCACAGTTATGGGAGCTACCTGCTGCAATACTTATAAAACCCCTTGCAGAAGGTTCCAATAGGCCGCTATTTCCGCCGATTCCCCAACATTTAACGATGCCATTCTCTTGGAGAAAGCAGCTATGATTTATTCCAACATCAATCTGTGGCTCAAAATAGAACGGTAACTTAAGACTAGAGCCACCACAGTTCATAACGATATGAGCCTCTTCTGGATGTTGGGAAACAAGTGAGCAATCTCCACTGCTTAAGTCTCCCCAATTAATTACACTTCCATCCGAGATTAGGATTTGACCAGATGTGGACTCGGAAGCATCAAGTTGACCGAGAACAATGGAGCTTTCTGTTGTTAGAACATCAGCTCCATTAACCTGAGGTGTACTCTGAAGATTAAGGGTCATCGCCTCAATCATGGTTTGCATTTCAGCACTGGTGAGTGTCGTATCAGAATCCTCACCACAGCTCCAGTCGTTGCCCACAGCATCAAAGACCAGCACCTGTCCTTCATCACAATCAGAGGGCTGTGACACAATTATTCTGCTGTTCACCTGTGAGCCTCCAGCTAGATTTACACTCCCAGCTTCCACAAATCCAAGCACCTCAGACTGACCAAGCTGTGTGTCGGTATCCAGATCCTCAGCACAGTACCATCCTTCTGTGGTTTCATCGTACTTAATGACCTGGTCATGGGTGCAGTTCAGCTCAGCAAGTGAGTCCGCATCAGTGCTTGTGGTCACCAGCACCTCACCATTCAGTGTGGTAGAAGGGGAGAGCTCAATGGTGGTGTTCTGAACAATATTCACAACCTCTTCTTCAGTCATTGTGGAATCAGATTGACAAATCCATGCTCCACCATCCCATCCAACGACCTCACCTTCACTACACATCAGGTCATCCAGTGTCGTTGCTGATTCTGTCAAAATGGGATTTCCCGCCACAGTAGAGCCACCAGCAAGGTCCAGTGCATCATTGGTCACCATGGTCTCAACCTCAACCTCACTGAGCTGTGTGTCGTTGTCACCATCAGCTATATCAGAAGGGATGTTCGTCACAGAAGACCAGTCTACAGTAATAGAAGGTCCTACCCAGTGCCCACCTGAATCAATGACTGGCGTCAGCCCCACAGAGACCTCAGAGGCATTCACAGCTCCACCATCTACGGACTGAGCTATTCCAGCCATCTGGGCATAGGGTGTGGAATTGAGTGCATGTCTTGGCGTCATGGGAGCATTGGAGTCCAATTGCAGCTCCAAGTACAGTGGATAGAGGCTAAGGGTATCTGAATCGAGGGGGTTGTTCTGCTCATCAGCTCCCAATACAGCTGCATAGTATCCGTTGGTGAAGTTGACGGTTTGCATTTCCTCCCACAGACTAGCTCCAGCTGTGGGGTCGTCGTAGACCCTAAAAACCACCATCTGTGAGCCACTGATTGAAGCTCCGTTGGCATCGAGGATTCGTCCTTGCTGTGTCACCTGTAGGGGAACAGCTTGAGCACTGTGGGAGAAGAGTGAGAGTAGGGTGAGCATCTGTGGTTCCTGTAAAGGGGGATGCTGTTTTGTATCAAGTGGAGGATGAGATGTCTATCCAGTGAAAAATGGCTACAGTTCAACGAAAAGCTGTTTTTGACTTGTATCTCAAATTGAGATAATATATTCCTATGCACATCATCACTCAAAAAAGAATATGGGAAGCACAGCGGCGGTATCCACAGTGTAAATCTGCTCTAGAGCAATGGTATCGCATTGTTAAAAAGAACAATTTCTCCTCTTTTTCCGACATGCAGAGGCTTTTACCTTCCACAGATAAGGTGGGAAAGTACTACATCTTTGATATTGGAGGTCACAAATTGAGGTTGATTGCTGTTTGTCATTTTCAATACAACAAACTGTACATAAGGGAGATTTTGACGCACAGTGAATATGACAAGAACACATGGAACAAAAGCTAACACTCATTTGAAGGTGAAAAGATGTCACAGATACAGCTACAGAAGACACTAGAATATTGGAAAGAGCTAGCGCCCATTATCTCTGTTCCTCAAAATGATGAGGATTACGATAGGCTTGTAGCTCTTTTGGATGAATTGTTGGAGATTGATTCAGGCGATTCTCATGTTGAATCACTGACACAGCTGGTGTCGGAAATGATTCGATTTTACGATGAAGCACACTATCCAATAGACGAAGCAAACGGAGTTGATGTCTTGTGCTACCTTATGAAGGAGCATCAGCTCACACAGTCTGATTTACCCGAAATCGGCTCACAAGGGGTTGTCTCAGAGGTATTAAGCGGAAAAAGAACACTCAATGTTCGGCAGATTAAAGCTTTAGCAGTCAGGTTCAATGTTTCACCGCAAACATTTTTATAGCTTTGGAGCGATGTTGATTGTTAAAATAGAGTAGAGGTGTTTGAAGGATGCTGAGGGTGCTCTATCTTTACCCCAGTTTTTGAAATGGATGGCTTTTGGCAAAGAGGTGAGTCTGAGTTTGTTGCCTAAATACGCATTATAGCGTTGAATGTGTCTCACATTTTATTGGGCCAACAAGGCCTTGTGCAATAAATTGTCCGATGGGAGTGCTTAACATACGATAAGATTCGTTATCATCGACTTATGAATATTGAGTTTGAATACGACCTTCATAAAAGTGTGTCCAATAAGAAGAAGCATGGTATCGACTTTGAAGAGGCAAAGTTATTGTGGTCGGATGGCGAACGGATTGAATTTCGGGCAAGATGTGATGATGAGCCAAGATATGCTTTGATTGCACAATACAAATGTAAGGTTTGGATAGCTATTTATACATTAAGAGAAGCTCGTATTCGTCTCATTTCAGTACGCAGGGCAAGGATAAAAGAGAGAGGACTGTATGAAAGCGAAAGATTTTGACAAGACATTTGATAATGGTGATGACATCAGTGACTTGTTGGACTTGTCATCGGCAACTAGGCCAGGTTCTCAGGCAGAGACGGTGGGTGTGGATTTTCCTTTGTGGGTGATTGAAGCTTTGGACCAAGAGGCAGCTCGCAATGGGGTCAGTAGAGAAGCTATCATTACGCTGTGGATATCTCAGCGCATTGAGCGTGAACGTCAAAAGAAAAAGACGGGATAATCGTCGTTTGGGTGTACAGTCCCCAGTCTTGCCCCAGTTTTTGAAGTGAGTGGGTTTGGGATGATGCTTAAACTGAGAATTTTGGGAACAGTGTATCTGGATTATTTATCTGGAAAAATCCACCATAAGAATGACTTGATTTGTCCATTAACATCAGGAGTCATCGAGGTTATGCTCTACAGACAGCTGTGAAGATGAAGATGTTTTGGTCTGTTGTGTTTTTCCTTTTGGGATGTGTGGATTTTGAGAATGACTACTCCAAAGATGGAGATGGTGATGGGTTTACCACCTACGAAGGGGACTGTGATGATGACGATGCTTCGCTGAGCCCACGGGATGGTGATGGTGATGGTGTTTCAAGCTGCGATGGGGATTGCAATGATGAGGACGAGCTCATCAATCCAGAGGCGACAGAGGTCTGTGATGAGGAGGACAACAATTGCGATGAGGTTGTGGATGCCGACGCCACAGATGCACCCGATTGGTATGTCGATGCAGACGCAGACAGCTTTGGGGCAGGGCTTGCTGTTCCGAGCTGTGCACAGCCTGAAGGACATGTTGCGAACAGCGAAGACTGTGATGATGACAATGCCTCACTCACTCCTGAAGATGTGGATGGTGATGGGGTTTCAACCTGTGAGAATGACTGTGATGACACAAATGCAAATCGATTTCCTAATAATGTGGAGGTTTGTGACGACATTGACAACGACTGCAATGGGTCTGTTGATGATGATGCGGTTGACGCTGACATTTGGTATGTCGATGCAGATGGAGATGGTGATGGATTCGGAGATGGAGAAATACCCGTGTTAACTTGTGCATTCTCTGATGGAAGTGTTGAAAACGCTGAAGATTGTGATGATACGAATGAAGCGTTTGGTTCAATCATCGCAGACGCAGATTGTGATGGCGTTTTGACTGAGTAATTTGTGTGAATGCTCCACTTGGTACTCCACCAACTGCGCCATGGCCATCATATCCCCAGCATTCTATTTCACCAGAAGTACTTATCGCACATGCTGCCTCAGAGCCCGTAAGAGCAATGTCGGTAAAGGAGCCCCTTGGAATATTTGACTAAATTGGTGGGATTGAGCAGATAAAACGATCTCATTATTACCACAGGTTAATATGACTTTACTAGGAATCGTAGGTAACCTGTTCGTAATAGAACAGTGCTCACTGGATGACCAGATCATTTGATTACCATTACTCGTTAAAACATCACCAATAATTGAAGAGCTTGCATCAATATTTGCAGGATCAAGTAAGCTGTATGAATCCATAAACCGATTCGATGTCAACAATGCACAATCGATTCGGCTAATGATCTCGGCTGAGTAAATACGTGCGGATGAAGCATGAATGTTTTTATGTCAAATCTTGAATTTGTGTAACCACATCTGAGAGCTGCTTTTTTATTGAAGAGCGTTAAAACCTGAAGGTGGAACGATGTCGCCGTCGTTGCTGTAGCCCCAACATTGTACAGAACCATCGAATTTTATACCGCAGCTGTGCCATCTCCCTGCTGAAACTTGAACAAAGGAGCCACTTGGAACATCACTCACTTGACCATCAAGATCAGACCCCCAGCAATGAACGCTACCACTGCTGTCTATACCACAGCTGTGCCATATACCTGCAGAGACTTGAATGAAGGTTCCGCTGGGTGTATCACTCACTAGACCATCATCATCAACTCCCCAGCACCGTATTTCTCCATTATGGTTCAGGCCACAGCTGTGATGACCTCCGGTAGAAACATGAACAAAGGTGTCGTCTGGTACATTACTTACTTGACCATTCATATCATGTCCCCAACACTGTACCTCACCACTAATGTTAAGTGCACAGCCGTGAGAACTTCCGACAGAAAGCTGTGTAAAGCTGCCACTTGGAGCATTTATTGCGTCATACTCATCACACCCCCAGCATTGTATTGAGCCTAAGGTGTCTATCCCACAGGCTGATAGTCCTTTGGTGGAGACTTGAGTAAACGTTCCACTCAACGCGTCAGTGACCTGACCATAGTCATCAGAGCTGTTATCATCAATACCCCAGCATTGAACAGCACCAGTCGTGTCGATGCCACAGCTGTGATAGTAGCCTGAAGAGACTTGAACAAAAAGACCATTCGGTGGAATACTCTGACCATAATGAGGCCAAGCTCCTGTATCAGTGGTTCCAGCACCCCAACATTGAATCACGCCACCAGCAGCTATTGCACATGTGTGTGTATCATTAGAGGAGATTATTTTATTATCTGTGATGCCGTCACAATTTGTGTCGATTATTGAAGGGAGGAACAGAGTGGAATCCTCATCGTCGCAGTCAAGATCTGCTTGAATTCTATCGCAATCGGCATCGTTTGTACTGGAGCCTAGAGACTGATCTTGATCATCACAGTCATTTTCAGCTAACACCCCATCACAATCCATGTCATAGATCGTCGTCGGATCTTGATCATCACAGTCATCAGCTGTTAATATTGTGTCGCAGTCTGCATCTTCATTTAAGGCTGTTGATGTTGGGTCTCGATCGTCACAATCCTCTGTTTCCACCACCCCATCACAGTCCATATCAAAAGCGGTTTCAGCGTTTGTATCATCGCAATCGTTGTCGCTTAAGATCCCATCACAGTCCATATCATAGAGGGTGAATTTGCTGTCATCGCAATCATCAACGGTAAGAACCCCGTCACAATCAGCATCTTCTGTGAGCTTGTTTGCACTGGGGTCATTGTTACAGTAGAGATGGTCCTTGTTTTCTGGTTGTGCTTCTTCACATCCTACCAATAGAAATACGATAAGCAAAATTCCTCCTTAGCTAAGGTTGTACAATACTAATTGAGAATAATAGAAATGTTGTGTCTAATTAAACAAAGATGTGAAAATGAACTTTGAAAGCAAGATATTGCTTCGTAGTATTTCAGTGCTGGAAATAAAATAAGCTCTGAGCTGAGCTTAAAACCAGTGAAACGATTGAGAGCTTCATAAACCACACGCATCAAGCTCACAAACCCAAAAAGCGAGCTACATGTCGAACCATGGTGCTCGCAAAAATGGTGGAGGTGGCGGGAATCGAACCCTGTAACAGCTACAACTTATAACTGTGCTTGGTTAGGCCGATTGTTCCCTTGCTCTGTACATCCAAGATATCGAGTTAGAGACGGATATAAGCGGGTTCTCATTTCTTTTTTGGAGGAATTAATTCAAAATGTACATCTGCTGGAGAATCCAATCTTGGTCGACGTACTTTATTGAATCGATTCGTAAAACAGCGCTGTAATATTTTGAGCTCTGGTAGCTTTTTTTCATATTCAAAATTTAATTTTTCTCCATCATCCTTTACAGTAAATAAAACATCTCCTTTCAATTCAGGAAATTGTTCTAAAGCAATTTCATAACATTGTACGGAATGCCTCCCGATTTGTTTAAGAAATTTGCCCATTTCTATTTTATCTGATTCAGATTTTGCATTAAATTCTTTCAGAACAACTTGTGGGGGCGGTGGGATTTCGACATCTAGTTCCAGATGCCCAAAAGTATAGCTCTGTTCAGAATGAGGTTTCCCTTTTATAAGGATTCTATCAAAGCCTTTTCTTGCTTGCTTAGGTAGTTTAAAAGGACGAACCCTCTTCGGATCTTGTTTGTAGAGAATGGACATATTCTTCATTTCTCCAACATGCTCGTCCCCTTTGAAAAAAGAAACTTTAACACCGGAAAAAAGTTGCATACCCAAACCAATACTTTGTGCGGTTTGAATTTTATCAAAATCAATTTGTAGTCCACCAACACCAAACTGTACAACCTCTCCACTTTTTGCTTGTTCATAAGTGAGTTTTTTCGGAGGTATGTCTTTCCAATATTCGACGTCAATAAATTCAGAATGTCCATAAAACAAAAGATAGAAGATTGCAGATATTCTTCCCGTATGAAATAGGTCCTTGTGATGAATAAGGTCTAACTTGTCGTATAGTGCTGCAAGTTTTTCATCTGCAATGTGATTTTCACCTGTTCTCAGGGTTTTGAGATATCCTTCTGGTAAGGGTCTTATTAAATGTCCGGGTACAAAAGTTTTATTAATAGCAGGGAGTCGTGCGAGTAAAGGATCTTATAAAGCAAAAAAATCAACAATATGATCTTTTACACCTTCAGAATAGATTTTTAATCCAATAGCTCCAGCTACACGTACAGGCCTTTGATTCGTAGCCAAGAGAGATTCATAATTTTCAGGAGCTGGTTTGGGTTGAAATTTAGGGTCACTGAATTGACTGGGTCTCAATTGAGCATTTAGATTATAATTCCGCGCATCAGAGACAAAGTGATTTTTGTATACATTTTTTCCACCCCAAGGTCCTTCGCCAAAGGTTTGCCATGCTGGTTCAATGAGCCCAAACAAACAGATGACCGGTAACAACCAACGTTTGGATATGAAGTTGTATTGAGAGAGAATAACGAGAGCAACGGAAAATGGAGCTGTTAGAA
>JACLAC010019081.1_pt1 | contig 11043 bp, 8 predicted proteins | sample 8027881 | NCBI WGS metagenome assembly JACLAC01 (sample SAMN15725517, study PRJNA655200) | protist metagenome | isolation source: fluorescence activated cell sorting (FACS) single amplified genomes of... | place: Spain: Blaines Bay Microbial Observatory, Mediterranean Sea | collected 2016-01-19 | reverse complement strand
ATCATGGGCGCTGATGCAGGTGAATGTGTTCATGAAGACGATGGTGTGGCGCACCGCGAGGCAGAGGACGATCGCATTGCGAACTGTGAGGTAGAGGGCGATGGTCCAGAGCACCATGACGCGCGGACGCAGGGTGAACTCGCTATAAAAGTGGAGAAAATCGGCAACGCTATTGGTCTGCTGCAGAACGAAAGCGAGGACTCCATCAAGAGTATGCTCATGCAGCTGTTGACTGACATGGCGTTCATGCGCCAACATACCGAGCAGAAGACAGATGATCATCGCGGGGTGGAGCGACAGGCCGAGGGCAGTGGTGGGGTTGGTCAGGTGGGTCCCGAGCGAGTGAATTATCTCGCAAGCAACAAAGCAGACCCGCAGGAATTCTCGCTGATGAGCGAAATGAGACTGCGCTTCGAAATGCTCGACATGAAGGTGAATACGATTGTCCCCGGGCTCCCAGAGTTCAAAAAGATCGAGGCAGATAGCTTATCGGCGGTGGAAGAGATGCGCGCACTCTGCAAGAACCTGGGTAACAAGATCGAACGTGTCAGACCCACGCTATTGGTGGTCGCACGCAGAAAGGCGGCGAGGGAAGGGTCAGCGGGCATGGAGGTTCCAAACGCCATGGAGCGGACGAACAAGCCGGAGTCGATGCGTGCTGATAACAGTCACGCCACGGGTGGTACCTCAAAGCAAGGAGGAACGGGCAAAGGGGTTCCGGCGGTCGAAGGCGAGAGGCGCAAAGGCAATGTCCAAACACACAGCGAAGAATACGCGACATGGGATAGCCGGTACGAGAAAAGCACTGCGGAGAAAGACTGGGAGGAAGCTGAAGACACGTGGCCATCTTCACACGGAGGCGATTGGCGACAGCAGCAAACAGATTACGAGACGGGGGAATACCGACACGGCCGAGGCCGCAACCAGTACCGCAGGAAGACCTATAGCAGGAGTAGAAGTGCGCGCCACGGAAATCGTGACCGGCGCTAGGGAGTCTTCGTCTTATCCCAGAGTGGCTTGTTCCAGATAGAGTTTCTTCGCCTTCTTTCACGGCGACAGCACGCATTCGATGTACTCTATTTTTGTATGCGACGTCATGTTACCCTCGTCGCATCACTGAAGTACTCACCATACGACGGCAGTAATTCGGTGATAAGCAGTCGTCGTTTGATGTCTCATCACGAAGTGTGCGCGGTGCCGGCTGAACAGTAACGTCGAGGTACTTTATACTGCGAATGGTCTCAATTGGAAAGCAGAAAATGCACACTGTGAGAATCGTTCCTACAACGGCAGGATATTTACGAGTCGTTGAGCAAGAGCTATCTATATACGCCGGCATCACCAGAGAATTATCCAACGAGGTAAGGCTATGCATTTTGCCAGATGTAATATCACGCATTACTGCTTTGTGCCAGTACGGTGGGCGGCGCCGACAGCTATGTAACACACAGTGAGATTTTGCAACATCTTGATAATGGCTACTCATTCGTCGTGCATTGTTTTCCCCACTCGTTCTGAGGCATGCCATCTTAGTCTGTCATTATCATGTAAAAATGTTACAGGTCGGGGCGAGGAGCCGTTTCAAGATCAGATCTGAGCCTACTTTACACAAGTCGTTGTCACGATATGCTTCTGGCCGAATTGCAAGCAGCAGTCACACATTATACGGGCCCAGTAGCGCCCAGCAAGCGTCTATCAGAAAAACACGATACCTGTAGTCCTCTCTATATCATATTGTTTTCTCTATCTCGTTCTATGGTTGCTGTTCTGCACGTCTCCTGATTCTAGTGTATCACCTGCTCCTGATATGAGACTCGGGGCACTCACGGTTGAGTCGCCCATATGTTGTCACACAAACTCTGCTTCTCTGGCAGATCTTGCGGGGATATCTCATAATCGGCTGCTGGCCGCACTCTAACATGACTTGTGTACACTCTGTCGCAAAAATGATGAAAAATGCCTTAAAAAAAATACCAATTCTTAACAGTCTCTCTTGATCCATCGCCTGTAGTGCCGTGTTCGTCCAAGGAAACGCTGACACATCGTGACAAAGATATACTTACAGCCTCGTATACCGTGCCAAAGAAACGCTGAGTCGAAGAAATTCTCCGTCAAAGAAATACCGTTTCGAAGAAATGCGGTGACCGAGAAATGCCGTGACGAAGATCCGTAGTGCTAAAAGAAATTCCTCGTGAAAGCGTTGTGCCAAGGATCAGCCGCTGCGTAAAGGTTCCGCCGTGTCAAAGAAACATCGTGCCAAAGAAATGTTTTGCTGAAAGAAACACTCGCGTCAAGGAACCGATGCGTCAAAGAAATCAATGTTGATTCAAAGAAACTGAGGGCGGCCGGGGTGAGGTAGCAGGGTGTTGCGAACGATAAAATGGCGGGGAGGTGGCTACTCTGGGAGCGATGTCATCTGTCGAAGCCTAAGCGAGCAGCGAGGATATACGGGCCTTATCGTTCGGAGTGGATGATCTCTGAGCTCGGCCCTGCCAGACCGCCGCTGGCACTGGATAAAACGAGACGCCGCCATGTGAAGGAGCGCTTTGGTCTCCAGTAGTCGGGGCTGTACGTTTTCCGAACAAGTCAGGGGATGCTTTAAATGAGGTGGACGGATCTGTTTTGCAGTGGGGTTCCCGGACAAGTCCTCAACCACGTAGTGCGGCTAGCTCTGACCAGGCACGTATTTTTATGGTGCGACGGCTCAGGTGGCTTTTGCTGCGATATCATCCACCGTCACGGCGGCTCGCTCTTAAATGTGGGCGGCGTCGGGCTCGATTCCAACTGCGCGTAGGCTGAGGAACTGTGGTCGCCGCGGGGTGCGCGAGTTCCTTGGTTAGTTAACTAGTTAGAGCGCGCGGTGCGTCAGGTCGCGTTGAGGAGTGGCAGGTGCGTCAAACCAGCCCGGTACTCATCCGGCTACGCGGCTCTCTGATCAATACCTGGCGGAGTTGATTAGAAACGAGTGGGAAGCAACAAAGTGTTCGAAAAAAGATGCACGATAGCCCATCCCGCTCAATCGATGCTGCTGCAGTACTGTGGCACGAACGTCTCAGCAAGCTGCGGCTCACAACGCAGTTGGTACACTTCCTATGATTTCTGGTAGCAGCATGGCGCAGTGTTCATTTAGTAGCTATTTCTGCTGTACTGCGTATTCTGCTGTATTGCGTATTTAGTGCATATTCTGCTGTACTGCGTATTGACTCGGAGTGTTCTTGAAAATGTTTTAGTCTGCATTCATTGTTCAGATGCACTATAGGTCTCAAGTCTGGATGTGTCTCAACATTGTTTGGTGCAGTCGAATACAAAGAAGGGGAAATGGGTTTTTGCAGTAAGTTCAGCCTTGCGATCGCAGGCTTGCACAGTGCATAATCCGGTGAGGCGCAATGGCACATACGTCGCACTCCGTACTTGGGCTGGATTGAGATCATGAAGCGAACAGCAAATACCGGCACATTCATTGCGACGTAACTTGGGCTAGGGGGTTGGCAGTTTTCCGTCAGGGGATGCCGAAGGGGCAGCCGTGCGATCGCAGGCTGAGCGTTGGACGAACGAATCGCGAGAATCTCGATGGCAGTCGCGCATTACGGGGTACAGGCGACGACGAAGTGCGTGAACAGCGTGAAACGCGTAAGCAGACTTGGCATTTCCGTTCGAGTGGTGAGCGCGCGTGCGTTTTCGGGCAATGGTTCGTGCCGGACTCCGTTGAAGATACCCTAGACTCGGTGTGTGTGATCCTCGAGTGGGGTGCTGCCTCCGCCGGCAGCTTGAGTATTACTCCGCCCGCGCGACATAAGGCGTCGTCCTCTGCCTGATGCATGACGTTCTCCAAGCCTCGGGTGTGTGCTGTTTTACTCTTGAGTCAAGGGGCGCTCTTTTGACTCCTTGGACATCGGTTGCGCCCGGTCTTCCTCAAGTCAGTCTCTATCCGTGGGGCTCGGTCGGGTTATTGAGCTGCTTGTTCAGTATGAGATTCCCGCTACTTATGCCTCCATATCACACCCTGCCCGCACCGGTCGTCTTCATTATCGTAGGTGGATCTTGAATTGACCTCCGGGGGGCTCAGTCTCCGATGCCAGAGGTCGTTTTGACTCGTTAGAGGTTGTATTTTATCTACTTCTCTCTTCTGGTCTTCACGGTTTTTCTGTCGACTAGTGCACCCTTCGGGAGGCGCACTGGGCGAGCTTGCTAGTGCACCCCTCGGGAGGCACACTGGCAAGTGCGGCGCTCGTTCCGCTTTGATGAGCATATTCAGGCAGTCAAAAGTGGTGGAGGCTCCCATCATGAGACCCTGTTTATACGGTAGTCAAACGAACGTGTCTCGGCTCTCCTCTCAGACTTTTTTGGCGGGTCTGTTTGGGGTTGTAGGAGTACAACAAAGTGTTCGAAAAAAAATGCACGATAGCCCATCCCGCTCAATCGATGCTGCTGCAGTACTGTGGCACGAACAGAAACATCAGGATCACAGGGGTGCTCGGTCTGTCGCATGTGGAAACGAGGCCGACGTTCTACAGATGATCTGTGCACGTTCACATTTAGAAGAAGATACCATGCTGCGCGCCAATCATCCTGCGGACCGGTGCATACTGTGGAAGGTGTGCTGCGGTGCACGGTTTACTAGGGGCAGCACAGGGTGTGAAACATATGTTCTACCATCTTTTCCAACAGCCTCTCTGCGTCTTTCATCATGTTGGTGCGCTGAGACCGGCAACACGCGTCAATCACCGTGTTGTATGCCACTTCGTTCATCTCGATGTCGTGCATCTCGATGAATCGCAGAGCGTCTTCCGCGCGTCGCTCCAGCGCGAATCTGCATATTTCAGACAAATCAATCGCCCACTACGGTCAGAAGACCAAGACTGCCTACCCAGCACAACAGGCGCCAGAGTCGTTCTAGATGATTGCGATTTTTTGTGTAAGCGTGTTCATGCACCTGTACTGGCGGCGAGTGGAAAACTTCTCCCTCGTCAAATTTATCGTGCGATTCTGAAAATTATCCTGCGTGAACCTCACATTCTCACGCGTCTGGCGCACTTGTATTAGCATGTAATCCGCGAGAGATCCCCCATACGTTCTCGCCTAGTCATGCTCACAAATTACTACCCCTTGAGCAGCGTGGAGTACATGATAGCGTTCGGTTTGATTGAGGTCTTGTACGATTCGAACAGCGACAAAGCGTAATCCACTTTGTGGTTGGACACGCAAGCATCGATCATACACCCCAACGTGATCTCATCCGGCTGCAGACCACAATGGTCCACCATTTCGGCCCACAACTGCTGCACCTACGGCATGAAGGTTTTTGTCGCCCCCTTTTCAGCTCTATGTGCCACCAGTCAATTCGTCACTCACCTCGCTGCCCTCTTTCTTGTACACTGAATTGCTTCATATCAGACAGTGTTGGATGGCATCAGGTGAACAGATGTGACTCAGGCAGGCGCAGAAGTATTTCGTACTTGGCTCACGTTGCGGAGAATGCCGTAGCCCTTGATCAGGCTGCCGTAGGTCGGGACGTTCGGGAACTTGATCTCGTTGCTGTCCAGGATCCGCGCTTAGAGTTTGTGGAAAGGCATGTCGCACTGCTAAATCATTCTCCCCAACACATTGATACACGAGACACATACTGGGACCGTCTGCTCCACGCCATGTTTTATTGCGCGATATCTGAGAATTGGTGTACAGACTGTAGTGGGCGAGGGCATAGTAGTACCAAGCCTGTGATGGTCCTTGCCGCGGATGCAGCTGTCGATCGCGGTTTTTAGCAGGAACTCGTCCTGCCCGATCCAGATTCCGTCGAGCAGCTCGAAAGCACGCCGGTTGTTCGTGTTCCCGTTCCAGCTGGTAGGAGAGTCGCCATTGCATTCAACTCTTTTCAAACGAACCTTTCCCATGCCAGAAATGGACAGACGATTGCTGCCGGGTCAGCTGGACACTTTGGTCACAGTATGCGCCTCGTAGCAAGACGGTAGCCACGAATACTATGGCATTTAACAAAGATGGGCCTAGTACAATGGGCGGTGGTTCATGCTATGCACCTCTATCATCGGCAGTAGGCCTCTGTTCATGCAATGTGAGGGTCGATTGTGCTCGAGGTCAAGTTCTCATCGATTGCTGCAGCTCTTGTGTCGTCAGAGGGGGAACAACGACGCAAAGCTGACTTTTTTGACTCGAACTCAATCTCTCTGCGAGTGTGCAACATTTTGTTGCCAAATTTGTCGCTCGCTCGCAACTTTTTTGCTTCAGATCTAAAACAGCCCGCCCTCCCACGTCAAAGAATGATCTAGGGCAGCTTTTGTTTATGACGAAAACAATTTTTCCAGCTTCGACCATTGTACCTGTTGTTGTTCCACGCCCGCACTGTCTTCAGCATGATCGTCACGGTGTAGTGGTCAATCGGGTATCGGTGCCCGAGGAGACCTGTTTGCGTCGGCACGCGTGAAGTATTTCAAGGAGTCTTCATTTCATACGTTATGCACAAGAATGATGGTGGCCTAAATTCCGTTCGCGTCATACCGAGCTTGCGCGTACACAAGTACTATTGCGAGCGATTTTTTTCTTTGCTATATTTAGCAAACGCAGTGTAATCACTCAGCGATTACGTTGAGGCAAGTATTACACTGAGAATGAAACATGAAGCAAGAAGAAGTTCTGGCATGCCATGGCGGTATCAATATACCCTCGTCAACGATCTTCCAGGCTTGCCGCGTGTCTCCAATTGTCACGGCCAAGTTGAGGATCGAGTTGTAGCTGACGCGATCCGGAGTGAACAAGCGCTTCGCCTTCGAGTGTGTGTATTTTTGATTTATAAGTAAGATGAACTGGCCACGCTTGGTATGGTTTGAAACCATTTGGTGCAGAAAGGACGATGATGCTAACAGTACCACAGCTGGCACGGTACGTTGGCATGACGTGACAGTATTGTTTGTTCGTACAATACTACAATAATGCCAGACCCGTAGTTCCTCCAAGCAACTGAAGGCGTCTTCCAAGTTCTGGCAGAACGCTTTCAGGTACGTGTTGTAGGTGACCGAGTCGCACAAATCCAGCTGCTCCATTTCCAGCAGAACCTCTTTCGCAAGCCCGCGCATCCGCTGGATCTCCGCGGTGGAAACGTACGCATGCCCGCGGTTATGATACGACTGCCACTGGTTCTGGACTGATGCACCGTACGTGCCATTGCCGTTCAACCCTGAACCGCCCTTCTCGTTACCATCCGGGTTCCTGGAATTACGGTATCAGCCACACTCATGATCAAAACAAAGTGATAGAGATGAACGCACGCAATCTGCGCCACTTCAATGTGATTGGCCACGCTGCGCTCAAATACCACGCCTGCGCCACTTCATGTGCTGCTTCTCGACGTGCGCGGCGTCCGCATAGTCTACTGAGAGCAAACCATATGCTGAAATAGATGCTTATACACAACTTTCAGTCGTGAAACATACTTATTGCACGGTGTTTACTGACACAGAGACTGGAGCAAACACTTGCCGTACTCGAGAACAGCGAAGAATGCTGCGAACATTGTGTGAATCATACGACTTCAAATTCAGTATTCGGTAGGTGCCATGAATGTCTTCGAAGAAAAAGAATCCATGCTTGAAGAAAAGAGCAAGGCTATTACGCCGAGACGATGGAATCGAGCAAGGCGTTGTAGGCAGGACGAATGAAGGAGTAACTGTTCTCCTTCTTTTTCAAGAGGCGCACGATCTTCCGTGCTTCTTCGAGTTTACCCTGGCGTGCGAACCCGCGGATCATGTACATGTAGTCCTGGAACTCCAGGTTGTGTCGAAAACTGAAAAACAGACCTGCCGAGAAAAAGGTAGTCTGCACATCCCACACTACTGCTCACTGTACACCATGCTTTTCGCCGTTTTTCATTTCTAGACCCTGCAGTTTCATCTGTCGGCAATTTCTACAGTATTGCTTAATGTGTGAATATCTTCTTTGAGTCAGACTGTTCTATATCGATTGAAGATATACCTTCCGCGACATCGTATTGGCCAAGCTCGATGCAACACTTCAACACGCACCCCAACGTCCGCTCGCTCTGGGCGGTATTCTGGGCCATATCTGCAGTGCCAGTAGCCATCTTTGACATGCGCGCCAATTTTCTTTGACATGCGCGCTAATTTTCATGTTCATGAAATAATGCTGCTCATCTCATCATCATTTCATGAACAACAGGCGGTGCCCACGCCGAGAAACAAGCCATGGCCCGATAGAGGGACTTCTTAATGTGATCACCAGCGAGGATGAACTCCATTTAGAGGCCGTACAGATGTATCACTTACTCGGCGTAGAGACCGGAGAACCAGCAGTCCGGGTACGCCTCCAACGACCGTTACTAGCCAGAGCGTAACTGCGTCGAGGGACATCGCAAAAGGGAGGGGATGCCATGTAGCGAAGTGCTACCCCAGCGTACAGCTGGGCCCCTGGAACCAGATCAATTCCGTTCAGAAACAGTCGTGGAAGTCAAGGCGTAATCGCTCAATGACAACCGCGCCCCCTTATCAGCTACAACGTCCACTGAGAGCTCGACTTACCGTCCAATTTGGTAAGTGCTACGCGTCATCCGGTAACACAAAAAGGCACCGTTGAGAGTCAGCGTGGCAAACGAACAACGTGAAGATGTAGTCGCAAAAGATGAGCAATTCGAAGAATCGTTCACCAAGAGCGAGATGAGGAGAGTACACCAAAACATGGTGCGGGTGTATTCGAAAGCCACGCGCTGTCAGTCCACTCGAAGAGTGGCAGGTCGTGAGCTGTCTCATAGCACGTCGCAGCCAGTAAGGGGACCTACTGTCGCAAGTGACGAACGAAAAAGCAGGAACCTGCTGCCCTATTTTGCCCGTGCCCACGCCGAGAAACAAGCCTAGCATGAACCCGTGCCCACTACTTGCCTAGCATGAACCCGTGCCCACGCCGAGAAACAAGCCATGGCCGGCACGAAAGCCAGGGCTGCTCATTCACGGATCATCCGTCTTCGAGTCCATCATACATCTGCAGACCAAAAGGATTGTGTGCGCGCTACACAATCATCGTGTATAGAAATACTCCCTTTCCATCAAATACCTTTGTGGCGGTCGTAGAAGAGCTGGGTAGCCTTTTCATACATGTAGGTGTTTGCGTAGACCTGCATCATGGTGTAGAGCAACGCCGGAGCAATGCTCTGCGTCTGCGTGTAGAAATATTCGGCAAGCTTCACCTGCTTGTACTCTCCAGAGCACTGCAACAGATAGTCCAGCGTTTTTTTCAAAGTTGCCTCTCCACTGAAACGCTGCAGGAAAACGTCGAACGCCTTCTTCACCTCGTCGTGCTGCACGTCCGCCTAGTACAACATAGGTAGTGATAGGAAAATAGTAAGGAAAATGCTCCTCGAGTGAGGAAGCCACTTTCACGTCCAACTCGCTGGTGCCAACTGTCAATAAGAGTCATTCATCTGAACCGGCAACTAGCAGTACTAATCATTTCACAGGCACTCAGCAATCTGTCCTGCAAAATGCGGCGCACGCCCGCGCTATCTCGACGCCAAGTAGTCTCTATGGCGCGCCGCGCGGCGTCTTCTTTCGTTCTCAACGCGTATGCATGAGCTGAAAACTGTGCATAGGGTCGGGAAAGGGAGACAGAATGTAGTATTATACCAGAAAGGTCAAAGGAGGGCAATGGGCATTCGACGTAATAGCTCTGAAGCCGACGCATGCGCATGCAAGATTCCTCCAACAGAGTGAAGAATGGAGAAGAAAAAAACAGCTTTGAGTATGGGATGAATACTTGGATGTAGTAGAGGATGAGTTTCACCATCCCGGTCATGTCCAACTCGTTCAAATTCGGCTTCGACACGCCTGAGAAGTCCATGATGCCGGTGGTCGGTGTCATGATCCGACTGCTTTTCTTCGGAGGGGTCACGTTCGTGTTGTTACCACCAGCAGCAGCATCAGTGCCAGCAACAGAAGCAGTAGTGTTGTTGCTTTCACCGCCTTGTTGTTGGGTGTTGTTATTCTCTTCATTCTCTTCGTCACAACCAGCGGTCACAGATGATGGGCCAGCAGCTAGATCAACCAAGGGACCGTTCCCGCCGGAAGTCGACACCATACCAGAAGTAGTCGCCAGGCCGCTGTTCATCATGTTGTTCAGCCTCTTTTCATTCGCCATGGCAGCTCCAGGCGACATGGGACCTCCTCCTCCAGTCTCTTCGGCGTCCATGGGGGCCACCTTCTTCTCTGCGTCACTCGCGCTTTCGCCGGTGCCCATGGCTGTGTCCTGTTTCGCTGAGCTTTTCTTTCGAGAGCACAATTGCTGCGGCGATTTCTCCTCTCTGTCACCATGCCGCCCACCTACGCATGCTGCGACGCCAGGCGATGTCACCATGTCCCCCTTCGCATGCTGCGACGCCGCTGACGTCATATTCACCGCCGCCACGTTGCTGGTGACGATCTTCGCGGGCGATACGAGAGTTTTTCCCTCCGTGTCGGTGGGCGCACCGTCGTCGGTATTTTCTGACGCGTCATCTTTCGCCGCGGCCGCAGACGCGGGCTGCACGTCAAACACCTGATCATGGACTCGGCTCATCTTCGGCGCAACAACACTCTCCGCACAGCCTGCGCCAGCAGCGTCCGATACAGCAGCAACGTCTTGTGCGCTAGGCGAGCCCCCAGCTCCTCCAGGCGAAGGCAACTTGCGCATGCTGGGCAGCTCCAAGCCTTGTAGATTTAATGTTGCTGAGTTCTTGAAGAGGTCGTTGCTTTCGACTTCGCTCATTCCCATGATGCCAAGATTACTCCACCCGCCAGCATTTTTTGCAATGCCGCTGGAGTTGTTATTGCCGTTACCCCCAGCTCCAAGCCCAGCCATCTCTCGTTCGTAGTTGTTGCTCCAGCTGTTGTTCATCTTCATCATTGCGTTGGCATGGGCATGGCCCTTTGTGTGCTGATGATGATGCCCGTGGCCGCCCGTATGAGCACCACCAGCGCCGTCGTAGTTCCACGTGGCATTGTTGCCTTTTCTATGACCACCATGCTTGCCATTTCCTCCGTGCTGCTG
>JACLAC010014531.1_pt1 | contig 11044 bp, 6 predicted proteins | sample 8027881 | NCBI WGS metagenome assembly JACLAC01 (sample SAMN15725517, study PRJNA655200) | protist metagenome | isolation source: fluorescence activated cell sorting (FACS) single amplified genomes of... | place: Spain: Blaines Bay Microbial Observatory, Mediterranean Sea | collected 2016-01-19 | reverse complement strand
TGTACCCCTTTCCGCCTACATTAATCGCGCCGCCATGAGACGAGTCGTGGTGTATCCTTGCCCCTGTCAATTCTAAACTCTCTAGCATCAATTCACCCCCGTTCACCACAAAAAAACGATTCGAACCACCTCCATGCACTTTGGGCAATCTTCCATCCGCGCTAGGAATTCCAACCACTTCTAAAGAATCGACCACCGTGATTTGCGTTGCCTGAATACAATCTTGCGAGATAGTAAACCGTCCAGAGGTGAGAATGTTGCAGGGCAGCTTGCATATCACGCCTTCGTTGGGATTGGGCTTGTCTGCGCATACGTAGGAAGCAGGGTAGCCATTGTCTTCGCACTGGGTGGGGGCGGCGGAGCAGTTTCTTGTGCCGCAATAGCCATTTATACCATTGCCACTATTCCCCGCGAATAAATTGTTGTTGGTAGTATTTCCAAAATCAACATTAAGTAGGAAAATGGTTGGGGTTCCATGAATATCAGCATAACTAAACGCAGCATCGCCACCTGCTTTGTTTGGGGCTAAGTTCCCAATTATGAACGTGTCGCGAACAACTGCAACAGAACTGCGCTCAATCCAGAGTCCACCAGCAGGGTTTGAACTTGAAGTCCCAACGTTTGACGAAATGAAAGAGTCATAAATATTACATATCATCGCACTTTCACACAAAATTCCGCCCCCATTGTATCCCACATTATGCTCAATTTTGCTATCTATAACGTACAACTTTGAGTTAGCATGTGCATATAACCCAGCCCCATAAGTTGCAGCATTATGCGAAATGGTGGAATTAAAGATTTGAATGTTGGAACCACTATTTTTGCCTAGAATTGCTCCACCTCTATATCCTTTGTTTCCCCAAAGAAATGAAGATATTGTATTAAACGAACCAAAAACAAGAACAGCGCCACCCCAACCATAATAATCTGCTTCGCTCGGCGCCCCCCCCGTCAGGTTCAAACTCTTCACCACCAGTTCTCCACCGCTCTCCACTTTAAACAATCGGTTCGACCCGCCGCCGATGATTTTCGGCAGGTTTCCTTGGGCATCTGGAACTCCTGTGACGTTTAACTTGCCCGTGACGATAATTTCAGAGTACAGGATGCAGTCGCTGGTGATGGTGGCGGAGCCGCTGGTGGGGATGGGGCACTGCGGTTTGCACTCTACGCCTTCGTTCGGGTTGGGTCTGTCGACGCACGCGTAGTACGGGGTGTAGCCATTGTCTTCGCACTGGTTCGGGGCGGCGGAGCAGTTTTTTATTTCATATCTATTCGTTACAGATTTTACATTGCATTCAAAACCAAATTTGGTATTGACAAAATGAGCCATTGCCCCCAACGTGTTTGCATTATTATATAAATACACATCGTTTGGGCAACCATTAGCTTTTCGCCTTACATTATTTTCGAATTCACATTCGACAAGAGTTAAATCGCTATAACGAGAGTTATCGTCAGCAGTTCCTGAAGCATATAAGGCTCCAGCATAGTAACCGCTGTTACCAATAAATAAAGATTTGACAAAACGCAAGTTCCCATTCCAGGAGTACACGGCAGCATTTCCCAAGCCGCCAGCAATATTTTTATAAAATACGCAAGATTCAACATTTAAAACCCCGTCTGTATATATTGCAGCGCCGTGTTCATTTCCTACTGTGCGTCCATTTGTCAGATTTAAATTGAAAAGATACAGTTCACCTGTATATCGTATTGAAAAGAATCGGTTTAACCCGCCGCCGATGATTTTCGGCAGGTTTCCTTGGGCATCTGGAACTCCTGTGACGTTCAACTTGCCCGTGACGATAATTTCATAGTACATGACGCAATCTTCGTAGATAGTGAAATTTCCACTTCTTAAGATGGAGCAGGGCGGGGGCAGGTTCTCGCACACCACCCCTTCGTTGTTGTTCGGCTTGTCGACACAGTATTGGGTGTACAAAGGGTTGTCGGCGTTGACGTTTTGGAGGGTGGTTCCACTTTCTAAATATATATCAGACATTGATTCAAACGCGTTGTTGTTCGTATTGATAAGGTTTAATGTAGTGTCGGAGCAGCACAATGACATTGCTTTCCCCGCACTGTGCTCGCCTTCGTTTATAATTAATGTGTTTCCTTTGAACACAGAATTTTCGCCAATTATGTAAATATTGATGGTTTGTCCAGACTCCCATGACTTGATGGCACCTCCATGCGCAAATGCGTGGAGAATATTGTCGGAGTCTGCAACATTTTCTAAGAAACCGGTGTCCTTGCTAAGAATTGTACCCTCTGCTATGGACACAGCACCCCCATGGCCGGCAATGTTTTTCCTCAACATGCAATCCTTTAAGCTTAAGGACCCAGCGTTTACTCGTATGGCACCACCAGCATCATATCCAGAAGGACTGTTAACGACCCCCCCCCCCGAAGTTCCACCGTTTGTAGCACCAGTTCGCCTCCGTCCACGATAAACAAGCGATTGGACCCTCCCCCGTGGACTTTCGGCAATCTTCCATCCGTGCTGGGAATCCCAACGACTTCTAAAGAATCTGCCACCACACTTTGCGTTGCCTGAATACAATCTTGCGAGATAGTAAACCGTCCAGAGGTGGGAATGTTGCAGGGCGGCTTGCACAATATTCCTTCGTTTGGGTTCGCATTGTCCAGGCATACGTAGGATGTAGGATAGCCGTTGTCCCGGCACTGGTTCGGGGCGGTGGTGCAAAGATGAACTGTTGCGCTCCCATCAATTCCTCCGCTAGACCTAAACTCGCTGTTGATCACAGTTGCATATATCGTTTCCTTTTTAGGACTTACAGAAATATCATTTTTACTCGTATCACCATCGAGTACCAAATTGTTTTCAAACAGCGTTTCCGAAAGAAATAGCACATTTGTCCAAAGCGTTGCCTGAGATGAAAGGATTGGTACAGCTTTATTTGGAAGGAAATAACATCGGCGATGTAGCAAAATCAAAGTTCAAAGAAGAATGGAAAAAGGCAGGAAGACTTGGGGAATTGAGAATATAAATTAAAAAGTTTTTTGCCCTTAAACGATTTCCGTAAGGTAAAAATTCCCCCTCGTTTCGTCCTCAAAATACAAAAAGTCAATCTCTAGCCTCTACTTAATTCCGATGGATTTTCATCAACACTCGACTATCCTCCAAGTCGTATTTACATTTACAACGGATAATGTGGTCATAGGATAGGTCCCTATTTAATATCTTAACATCCAACGTACTATCTATGTATTTGGAACATGGTTTGTAATAGGCATTCACTTTATATGTGTGTGTCAGTGCTATTGTATGTTTATTTGGGTATATTGATTTCAAGTGCTTTATAATGATATTCCCCATCGTCTTTTAGTATTTATTTAGTATATCTATAATAGTGCCTTCCACAGGTATTGTACAATAGGCGTACGCTATCGTATACGTTGTTAGGTAGTACTGTATCGTTCAGCAGTTTCCAAATTCCATGTAAAAATAAACTCAGAATGACAGTACTCTCCGGTTGTCAACCAACTAACAAACCTATTGAAGAAATTGTCGAACAGTCCGACCGGTTTTGCAAATGACGCCTCAATCATTTATCTATTACTATATAAAATGATATATATGATGCCAAGGCGTCTTCGCGGAAAGGGAAGGTGGTGGAACTGGGCGGGCTGGCTGCTACGCTGGAGGCGATGAGAACGGGCGGACGTGTTGGCGTGGATGGCAAGCAGCGAAGGAACTGAAATAGGAAATAAGATTGCCAGCGAAGGCGGGATCGAGGTGTTCATGAAGGCACTTCGGGGGTTTCCGGACCACGAGAAGGTGTTGGCGATGAATTTGAATGCGCTTGGAAATGTGGCATCAGGAAACCCGGACAACCAAGTGAAAATCGTCGAAGCCAGAGGCCAATTTTTCGTTTTTAATTTAAATTCAAAATTAACTTTTATCCAAATCGTCCTGCCCAACCATTGTTAAAATTAGAAGAGTCAAAGAGCTCACTGGAAGTCTTATCGACGAGCATTCCTCTATTCGAGCGAACTGGACTACTTCGTCTACTGGTTTGATGTCCGAAAAATGTACGTACATACTGTCTTCTTGTGCTTCCATTCATGATTCTACTGGCAACGCTCAAGTTAAGTTTCTGTTTTCTCATCATATTCCTTCTACGTAGTCCGTGAAGCAGCGTCGCGCCTTTCTTAGCTCCAAAGGCTTGACGTTTCAGAATTCTTGCAGTTTGCATAATTTCTGGCAACACGCTGAATTTTGAATGCAAGGTATCTTCAGTCATGAAAACAGCCTCCCCTGGGCTACTGGAATTAATTTTTCTGGATCGGTTTGCTGGCGAAAATTTGGACCGGGACGATTTTGTGCCTGGTCGGACAGGTACCCCCGGTATTGGCAGGCTCTCCTTCGCAGAAATTTTTTGTGGAGGCTTTTGGGTATAGAAATTTTGTTGTTTATAACCAACCCTACTTAGCATGTGCGATTTACCTGCATCACTATTTTTTGCCGCGCGACTTAAATTTGATCGAAGCGGTGCAGCAAAAGTTTTGGAAGATCGGGCTTGGACCATCTGGGCAATATTCATCTTCCACTTTTGCTTTGCCGCTGGTCTCTCATGAAAAGACAGATGCGGTGTATAGGTCAAGGTCACGGAATTCTCTTGATAAAATCCTGAGTCTCCTTTGTTCAGTATAGAATTATCATTCAGAGTCGATCTTGTGGAGTTCAATGAAACTGATTGCATGGTGTCTTCGACCGTACCTGGGGCGTCAAGACTTTTCTTGGTAGGAGATAGACTCCTTGCTTCAATTTTTTCAATGCTCTTACTTTCGAACAATTCTCTGACCGCGTTATCATTTAATTTTTTCAGCACAGTAGAAGTTTTACCAACCTCCTCATTCCTTTTTTTAATCCAAGACCGTTGGCGTTTGATTATTTTGCGAACGTTTGCCAAAACATTGGGATACCTATATACAGTCTGCCTTGAAAAACTGTAAAATACAGAGTTGGTGGAAGAAACCAATGAGTAAGATTCAGAAGACATATTTGACGAGAAAAATAAATGCCCGGGCCCTACGGAACACACTACAACCTTCTTTTTTGGTAAAACTGTTTTTCGCGACGTGTAAGCTTCACCAAACCTTATACTTAGCTGACTGTTTTGCATTCGGTTTCCAAAGCCATTGCTGTTGGGGTCATTTTGATGCTCATGATCCTTCAACTACATCTGCAACCGCACGCCCATATATTTTGTCATACTCATCGTCTTGGTACTTTTCTGCCATTGGTGACAACGTCGGAGCGTTGCTTTCGTCTTCGTCATCATGCGGCGTACCTGCGGATAAGACATGCACCGAGGCGTGCCCCTTTACTATTACATAGAATTCATGCCCTTTATCACCTTCTGCAAACACGTTTTCTCCATATGGAAAATGTGATATTCTCATGACTGCACACAAAGCAAGTTGGTTTGGTCTAGACAACTGCTGAAAAAAAGCTACTTGTTTAATAAACGATTGGACAATACAGAGATCCTCTTTTGTACGCAACGATGGGGCTAGTGACAAAATGTGGATACATCTTCCTGGCTGCCAACAAAGGTTTTTCGATCGGGGAAGAAGATGTGTAAGAAAGGCAGACAGATCTATTTCGATGACGGTGGCAACATCTCTATGCGCTATAAAACTTTCATTATGCTGTCCAGTGTCTGGAAGCATATCTAAGCTGACATGATGACGCTTTTTGTGCGACGAAGTAGACAGTTGGCTCTTTGGAATACGGTCGACCATTTCAAGCACTCCATCAACACCACATAAATCACCAGCACTTGGACTGGTCATTTTTTACCATGTTGGTCAATTCTTGCGCCTGCTTAGGGGTCAAATCTTGCCCCAATTTTCGCAAGCCCACCTGAAGCTCCGTGACAGACAAGTACCCACTGCCATCCTTATCGAGAGCATCAAATTGTTTCTTCAATTTGTCTATCTGTGACTGCGACAACATAGTCCTCTCCACATTAGTGCCTTCTACGTCATGGCTGTATGATATATCCACGCTCTTTACAGAGAACCACCCTTTTTGTTGTTTGGTATTGCTTCCATAAAATCTATCGCCCCCTTGGGTAAAAACATGGCCATGCTTGTCTAGTTCCAGCGGGATTTGTTTGGAATCACGAATCAACGCCATCACTTTGACCATCTCACCAATCTTGAAACCCAACGAGCCATCTGCTCGCGACGGGTTTGCCCTCGACGAAAATGCTATGAAGGATTTTTTCACCATCGAACATTAATACTAAACGTGTACTTATCTGATCCAATGCAGTCCGTCAACAATGCACTTTACCCAAAATTTAAATCGTAGAAACGGGAATCCAAAATAAAAAAGGCCTCTGACAATTTCTAATTCCTTCAAGTTCAACAATTAATGTGATTGAGAAATATGAATAATATTATAAAAATATTCAAATGATGTTTTATCCATGGAGTACAGTTGTTTTAATGTTGTCCTTCGTCAATATTATTATTATATTTTAAAGTACCGGTTGTAGTAGTATTTATTACTAAAAAATCCGTAAAGTGAATCGAAAACAAAGGAATAAGACGAAGAAAAAAATTAATTCTATAAATAGACGGTCCGTTTCATAGAGACTTCATACCCGTAATAGTGTTAATGCTGTATATGTTTAAATATGACTTTTTTCTTTTGGTTCGTTTTTGCAAGTTCCTCATTGTGCAAGATATAAAATATAAGAGGAGCAGACGAGGGAAAAAAAAAAGCCGTTGATGATGTTTACATTATAGATGATGGATGCATGATGAGATATTTTTATTAGTCGTTCTATTATATTTTAATAATTGGAGGACCCACTATCACGTATGATGAGATTATTATTTGATGATGATGCAAAATTAAATTTCGTATCTAACCCCCAGATATAAATTTCGTAGGGTAAATAAAAAGTAGTTAAATTGAAACATTGGATGTATTTTCGGAGGTAAGGTTTAAATTGTTTGGAGCAGACGATTTGTCACATAAACGTCACAGTAAACCATGTCTTCAAACCAAGACTTTGCAGTCCCTAAATTGAATTTACTAGGTGATGAGGCAAATGTCAATCAACATCCGGGACATTTAGACAGCAAGCGATCGTCATACAAAAGCACCGGGCGATCTAGGACAAACCGTTCCCAGAATTACCCTTCTAGCAGATCGTATGCTTCTGGAGTAACGGCACGTTCAATGTACGAAAATACTCAGAGTATGACCGATTTAGAGAGGTTAAATTACGAGAAGCTGGCCTTAACACGAAAATTGTATGACATAAACGCTTCTATCTTGTTAGCACAGTCAGTCAAAGCATCTCATAAATTGGAAAATATTGTAGAAGCGCCTTCCAGAGAAGAAGCGAAGCGAGCATTTTACAGGAACAGGTATGGCACAGTCAGCCAGCAGACTTACGCATTTTCACCCGCCGTAAACGATGTCCAAAAGCAGAACCAATTGGCACCAACGGAGAGAAACCGACGCAAGCAAACAGATCTCTCTAGGTACGCTCAAGTCGCTTCAAAATTTAGGGCGGGATCATTAAATAGATGAAAGTTAAGTCTGAGAAATACTTTTGATTCAAAAATTGAAACGGCAGGAGAGTCAAGTGTCAGACAGATGATGTCTGTTGTAATTGTTGCGTTTTAATATTTTTTTGTTTTTAAGAGGAAGTTGATTACGGTTCATATGCAAGCAATGTCGATTTAGATATCGCTTCGGATAGTTCATGGAGTGCACTATAAAAAAAAATGATGATTGACAACCATCAATGAGACGAAATTACAGAATCAAGTTAGGATTAGGGTACGACGAAGCTAAATTTAATTACTTAAATAACAGCCAATTTTCTTGTTTTTTAAAAATATATTTTGCTTTTACACCTCACTCCCCGACCTTTTTGCTTTGTGTAGAGTCACGAATGGGCTTCAAGAACGCCATGAGCCCAGTGCCCCCAGTCCCTTTGCCCCCTGCATTCTCACTCAGCTTTCGTTTCTTTGCGGGCTTACTTTCCCCACTCCCAGCTTGGCCCTTTGCCGCCTTCTTTTGAGGAACAATAATGTACCTAGCCACAAGGTTTATGTGACCGGACCGAAAATTCGCCAGAGAATCCAAGCATCGATTGTACCTCTGGCTTACTGCTCTTCTTTCGTGCCCATCGAGAACGTTTGTGACTAAGTCTTCAATGGAGAGCATCACTCCTTCCTTTCCATAGTCTCGCAAGTACAGAACGAACTCCCTGTGCTCTTTTGGCATGTAAAATCGTTGCATTTCTTTCAAAAACCCTTCCGAAACTGGATTGTTGTGAGCCACGTCAAGCGCGGCATCAAGCACGGGAAAAATGGTCGATTGGGCAGCGCTGCCGCCATTAAATTTCTGTGGCCCAGAATATTTTTCGTACCCTTCGTAAATAACACCATTTGGCATTGCTGGATTCCCGGCAGTGCCCGCCAGAAACGGACGTACAAAGTTGTAAAACGCGCCAGGATCGCAACCGTCCGACATGCGGGAAATCGTTTCCGTCATCTTGTCTATTGACGACTCAATCTTGTCCAGCAAACCAAGCACGTGCGGAACCCAAAAGGAGTTGATCCGTCCACTGGCGGCATGTTCCTTTGCGATCGTTTTCAAAGCCATGCGAAGCATAAGGCACGGCATCAGGCCGCGTGCACCGTGCATTTCTACCTCAGCAGTCAGAAGAAAGAACCACTTTTCATCCTTACTGCCGAGAAAGTCGATGACTGTGTCTAAATTTGTGGCAGATATTTCCCCAGTTCGACTTAAACGCTTGTAGTTGTATAGGCAAATGGACGCGTGGATGAGCACAGGAGCAATGTCGAGCTCCTCCGCAACACTACAGAGGGGAATGGATATGGCCGGGGGCACAGAGACGACCATTTCCCCTTCGTCGCACCACATGTACGCACTGCTCAGGACCGACAGCACCAAATAGGCACGGCGCAGTTCAGCTTTGCTCTTGCACAAGGGTTTGAAATCGATGACGGGGAGAAGCCTCGCTTTCGCACGGAAACCAGAAGATTTCAACAACGTTGGAACATTGCTGGCTAAGGATTCCCAAGGCTCGTACAATGGATTTGGCAGCCTGTCTAGCGGGTCGCCATTGCCGGGAAGCCCAAGAAAGCCCTTGACCTCATCGATGCTGTGCTGTTGAAAAATATCCGAGCACGCTTCCCTGTGCTTACCTATTTCATGCAGGAGCGGGTGAAGGCGTTCTGAAATTTGTTCCGGTTCCCAGTTTAGTCGAACTGCTCGTACTGGGACAAACTCGCTCGGTTGACCAAGCACAGACACTTTCCCATGTCCATCAAATAAAAATCGGACGCAAAATTTTCCGTCCCCAAGCCGTTCTGCTTCATCCTTTCCCATCTTTACAATGGGACAACCAGACCGCAACGCGGCGGACGCCTCGCTTTCCTCAACCCTTTCCAAAATATCAATCCTTAGGCTGTCGGCATAGGTAGGCCACATTCTCGTGGTCCACTCCATTGCCCCGTCTTCTTCGGGCGACAGGCCAAGGGGCCGGAGCAAGAACGCGCTGATAGTCGAATAAATACAGGAATCATGCGCCGAGTAAACATTGAGCTTCAGTCCCGATTCTTTGATTATGCCTGCCCGCTTTCTTTCCCAAACAAGCTTCCTCATTGAATTTACAATCGCATACAAAAACGGGGCCATAGAAGCTTCCAAAAATTCTCCGATGCCCGAAAAAGCAAAGGCCCACTTGTTCTTGATACTCGTGACAGCATCGATTTCTTCCTGCGTCAGCGTTGCTGGCATAATGTTGTACGCCTTCAAACAGCACAAAATCTCGCACAGCCTGTCCACTGAAAGCCCCCCAGGCTCGTCCTTTCCGTCGGGACCCGCATCGCCGAACGGAAAAAGCCCCGCTTCGTTGAGTTTCCTCGCAACTCGTGCGCGGAGTTCTTTCCCACCGGACGCTTTGCTGTACGGTTCCAGCCGAGCCTTGTACTTCTTCACTAGTCCGTGAAACTGGTCCATATCGGAGTCGGGAATGAATCTTTTCCACCTGCGGGCGTCGATCCGTACGTTTTTCTGGGAAACACCCAGCCCCTTTAAGAAACCTTGAGCGCTGTTAACGGTCCTGTCGAAATTAGTTGACCGTACGCTTACGTTCCGCTCCAGGAGCACACCGCCAGCTTCCTCTATACTACAACGCAGCTGTCTTCCTCTCTGTTCGACTTCTGTAATGCCCAACTTCGACAGTTTTCCGTACGGACCGACTCCAGCCATTACATGAGAATCTTTCACTTGCCCCCTTTCAACGACAACTTGGTAACCAAGATCCGTACTTTCTTTTGTAGCAACTTGAGCTTGCCAAAACTCTTCCTTTCCGATCGGAGTTATCGGCGTCCGATCTCCATGCCGAAGGATATAGTGGATCTCCTTTACTTTGAACATCGCACGTTTGTAGTGATGCAGAAAAAGTGTTACGAAGAGACGAAGAGATATTAAAGAATCTAGTGCTGTACAATAAATAACTGATTTTTATAAATATCAATTTGTTCATTTGGTTCGCGAAGGGACGTAAAATCCTTTTGCTGAAAAAAATTCAAAAAAAAAAAAAAAAGATCCTTCTTCTCCTCCTGCTCCTCCTCTCCTCACAACTCTCATCACTGTTGTTGTCCTGTTGTCCTGCTGTCCTGTCGAAATATAATTATTTGTAATCGTCGTCTTCTAACTAAAAAATTTAAAAAATGGGACGCATATTTTTGCTCTATTAATTTGCTTTAATACTGGTATAATATTTGGACTATCCGTATCCGTACCAGGTACCTGGTATAATACCGTACCGCTACCTGCAGACCAACCGGAAAAAGTAGATGTAATAACAGAACGAAGCGGTCGATCAGCTCAATATGCCTTTGAGTAATAATAATAACAATGGTTCACAATTGGAGTTTCATTATTTTAGACCGACTAGCTATTTATATGTTATGTACGCGGATTATCAATTGGACTAATAAATATAATAGA